>RCUU01000777.1_pt1 | contig 16840 bp, 12 predicted proteins | sample 2166211 | NCBI WGS metagenome assembly RCUU01 (sample SAMN09932620, study PRJNA488358) | compost metagenome | feature: garden; material: soil; isolation source: compost soil in phenylacetic acid-enriched culture | place: Germany: Experimental Botanical Garden Goettingen | collected 2016-01-27
AAAAAGGAATAGGGACTCATACCGAAAGCATCGCGAAATAGCTCATTCAAATAAGAGACGCTCATATGAGCTTGTTCAACGATTTCAGGCAATCCGACGTTTGCTGAGCAGTTTTGCTCCATCCATTGAACAACCGGGCGAAGCTTATCATAGTATTGCGATAAGGAAGGCTGATCGTTTCTCATTCCAAATTTTCTGAGCAGCATTAAGAAATGATACAGCTCCGTGGACAATTCTAATCCCGAAAATCCAGAATCCCTGTCCGCCTTGATAATGATTTCCTGAATGACATCGGCAAACGATATCTCATCCACCGATTCGGTATACATCGCAGAGGTATTCATATCAAGCGAGTCCAAAATAGCAGATGCAGCCTTGCCCCCGAACGTAATATAAATCGTTGACCACCGATCTGATACAGGTGCGTAGCTATGAGGAGTAAAGGGTGTTACCAGCACACCTTTACCCGCTGTCAGCGAAAGCTTCTGTCCTTCTAGCTCGAAGCTGCCTTCACCCTCAAGCGTATGCAACCAGTGATAATATGAATAGCCGTCAGGTCTAGTGAAAATACGTTCCCAAGCGCTATACCCAACCGTCTCAATATATAACGGCAATGAGCGTTCCAGGGAATTAAAGACACATCTGATATTCTCGTCACCCCACTTCACCATTCATCCCACCTGTTCCTAATCCTTGTTTATTTTTTCGACAAAAACGATTAAATCCCTTGGCATAGCCCTTCATCATAAAAGAAAGAGTATTCTATGGATGATCATAGAGTACTCTTTCTTTACTTAGAATTTCCTGAATACATTTAATGATTCAAGTGCATTCCCCTTGAAATCAAAAAGACCCTGATTAGCCCAATGGTTTCCTAGAGGAGCAACATCATTTCCGTACTTCATTCCGACCAGGCTTGCCCAGGTTGTCCCTTGTACTGGCAGCCAAGCCGGTTCCCAGTACACAACGCCTATTCCCTGTTGATTCGGGACTTGCTTAACGGTTGTCATAAGATCCTCCAAGAACCTGGCTTGGCCGTCAACAGATGCAGGATATCCGGCAAGATTGGAGAGCTCCTCCGTAAAAATATCTTTTCCCGAAAGACTGTCCGGGGTAAAACCGTAAGCTGTCTCTACCACCAGAACCTCCTTGTTGTAGCGTGCACTTATATCTTCCAGGTTGCAACGCAGTTCATTTAAGGTCCCATGCCAAAACGGATAGAAGGATAAACCAATGACATCAAAATCAACATCACGTGCGCTCATTTCGTCAAACCAGGTACGATATAGCACGTTAGAGCCGCCGGCATCAAGATGTAAAATAATTTTGGGAATGTCCGCCTCTCTTGCTGCCCGTATTCCAGCGTTTAACAATCCGGCAAGCCTGTCGTATGATTCCTTCCACTCGCCAGCATCGGTGTCGGCAAACCTTTTCTCTTCAAAAAGATAAGCAGGCGTCTTGCCATCTGGCCATAACATGCCGTTGGTAGTCTCATTCCCGATCTGTACCATATCCGGAAGCACATCACATCCCTTACAAACCTGCAGCACCTCCGTAGTGTATCGGTATACCTCCTCCTCAAGCTGGCTTCCGGACAAATGCTGCCAGGACTTCGGCTTGTATTGTTTCTTCGGATCGGTCCAGAAATCACTGTAATGAATATTTAGCATAAATTGGAGGCCATGAAGTTTCGCTCTCTTCGCAAGCTCAATGGTTGTCTCCAAATCATTGGTGCCGCCCATGTAAGGCTCGCCTTCCTCATCATAAGGATTTACCCACAGACGAAGGCGAACGGTGTTAATGTCTTTGAGACTTAAAATTTCAAACAAATCCTTTTTTTCTTGCTCCAGAAAAAATTCTCCCCCTAAAGACTCTACCTCACTTAGTATGGAGACATCCACACCTTTAATAAAGTTCAAACTATGTTCCATTTCTAACATTTCTATTCTCCTTCCTATCCTTTGTCTCCGCCAGCAGTCAATCCGTTGATTAAATACTTTTGGAGAGCGATATATAAAATGGCTATCGGGATCGCGACGAGCACAGAGCCAGCAGCAAACAGTGTAAACTCATTTTTCGTTTGATCGGCAATCATCGAATAGAGGCCGATGGCTACAGTTTTCTTCGATTCGCTTGAAATGAGAAGCCGAGGCAGGATAAAGTCCATCCATGGCGCCGCGAATTGCAATACCGCTACAAAAGTGAGCATAGGTGATGCCAACGGTATAATAATACGAGCAAAAATTTGTGTTCGGGACGCACCATCAATTAAGGCTGCTTCATCAAAGCTTGTTGAAATGTTGTCCAAATAGCCTTTTAACAGCCAGAGATTATAAGGCAGCTGAGCAGCTACTCCTACGACGACCAGTCCAGTTAAACTATCGAGAAGACCAAAATTAAGAAATAGCATATAGACTGCAATCGCTGTTAAAAAGGCAGGGAACATTTGCAGAATAAGGATAGTTAACAAAGTAGCCTTTTTCCCTTTGAATCTAAATCTGGAAAATACATAAGCCCCTAAGGTTGAAAGCAATACACCGAAGAACATATTGGCAAAAGCTACCTTCAGCGTGTTCATGTACCATACAGGAAAATTCGTATTCCGAAAAAGCTCCGCATAATTCCGTAAGGTAGGATGATCCGGGATGGCGGAAGCATTAGCAAGCCCCTTCGAGCTGCCAAAGGAAGAGCCGATAATCCAGATCAACGGGTAAATAACGACAATCGCAACGACAATCAGCTCGATGTAGATCAGAACCGTTTTCAATACACTCTTTGGGTTCACACTCTTCTGCTTCATAACTTAAAGCTCCTCAAAAGATTTCGATTTGCGCAGATTAAGTAAGGAGAAGCTGGCAACGATCAAAAATACGATGATCGACATAACTGCTCCCATATTGTAAAGCCTGTTGTCCAACGTAAGCTTGTACAGCCAAGTAATCAGCAAATCTGTATTCCCTGCAAAATTGTAATTCGGATTGGCCGGTCCACCTTCCGTTAAGAAATAAATGACGCCAAAATTGTTGAAGTTACTTACAAAAGACAGCATCAACAAGGGGGCAGTAGCTTTATATACAATCGGGAAAGTAATATTCCGGAACATCTGACCTGAGCTTGCACCATCTATTCGAGCAGCCTCATAATAGCTATCTGACACTGTCGTTAGTGTCCCGCCAATCAGCGCCATGAAGTAAGGGAATCCGAGCCACAGATTTATTAACAGCGCCAAGATCCGCGCAAGGTTCGTATTGCCAGGATCGGTGAACCAATAGATCCGTTCAGTGGTCAGCCCTATATCCAGCAAAAACTGACTGATAGGCCCAAATTGACCGTTAAACATCGATTTAAACACAAGCGCTGATATCATGGCCGGCACAGCCCAAGGCAGAATGTAGATGCTGCGCCACAGCTTTTTGAATTTTACGGCCGAATTGTTTAGAAGAACTGCTTGAAAAAATCCAAAGAAATAGGTCGTAACGGTAGCCAGAATTGCCCACACAAATGTCCAGAGCAGGACGCCAAGGAATGTATGCATCCACGAAAACACTTGGGTGATGGTAAAAAAGTTATCCAATCCTACCCAATGAACCAGCTTGGTAGGCGGTGCATTGTTGCGACTATAATCAGTAAATGCGATCAGGACGCCGAATACAATCGGCAGCACACAGACGAATAGCAGTAATATGGCTGTTGGGGATAGTACAATATAGGCGTACATCGACCCCCATATTTTTTTGAAATACTGGCGAGAGCTGTAACGTAAGCCTGTCTCATTCATCTGTTTTCGGGTAGCTGCGGCATCTCTAATATTCCATACATAGAAGAAAAGAAGAAGAATTATGAAGAACAACGCTATAATCCCGTTTGCCATCAAAACGATGGAATGATCACCTGGGGATAGCCCGGCTATGCCCATTTTTCTTGGCTGCGTTCCTAACGTAATTAGTCCCCATATCCCCTTTAAGAAAAATCCGCCATTCTCCCGAAAGCTATAATCTCCACTAATTCCTATATAATTGCCGGTGAAGATCTCAAGCATGATACTTCCTGCACCGATTAGAAAAAAGAGAAGGCCTTTTAAAAACTGGTGATTTAACCATTGTCCCGAGCCCCAAATGACACCGGATAACAAACCGGTCAACCAACCAGGTGTTTGCTTGCTGTATGAGTCCCTCATATCTTCACACCTTTACTCTATACAGTTTCATGAATCCCTTTAATTCCCCAACAATCTCAAATCAGCATACTCTTTCTCCGCCTTTTGCTGAGCTTCACTGATCGACATGAGATTGTCCCATACATTGACGATCAAAGCGTTACCGGCCGTATACATGTATTCTGGTATTTGCAGCGTTAAATCCGCATTCTCTGATTGCGAAATTATGCCTGCGATATGTTCATTGCCGCCGATGCCTTCAACATTTTGAATATGGTCCGTTTTCAGAGCAGGAATCGCCCCTGTCGACTGATATAGTGCCGCAGCTCCTTCATCGGATGCCATGAAATTGGCAAACACTCGCGCAGCAGCAGGATATTTAGAATAGCCGGAAACAATCGCAACGGAAATACCTGTCAGGGAAGAAGCCACATCTCCGGAAGATACTTTAGGAATCATTGTAACGCCATACTCAAAGTTATTTTCTGCAGCAGCATTGTCAAAATCATTAAATACCCATGGTCCAGTAATAATGTAAGGTGTTTTTCCTTTAACAAACTCGTTTTCAATGGAGTCATACGTTGCGTCCGCCGAATTGACGTTCCAAATGCTGCGAAGTGATTTATAGAACTCCAGACCTTTAGTCAACGCCTCCGAGTTAAAGTTCGGTTGATCCAAATTTTGATCCTCATATATATGCCATCCAAGTGAAGACAGGATCGGATAGGCATAATAGAGCTGTCCGGCCAGGAAGCGGATAGTCCACTGATTTGTACTGCTGTTGTTGTAGGTGTTAGCCAGTTCAATGATTTGCTCCCACGTTTCAGCAGGTTTATCGCTTCCAGTTAGTTCCTTAAGCAGCGTTTTATTATAAAAAAGGGCGATGGATTCGGTGGAAATAGGAACACCAAACATTTGATGGTCATGGCTAGCAACTTCGACAAATGTCTCAGGCACTCTTTCTTTTAAAGAATTCTCGTATTGACCAAGTGGCGCGGCCGTAGCATTGTCGATCGCTTGACCTAGCTTATCGTAGCTGGACATGAATACATCGGCGCCTTTACCTGCTTCGCCATCCAGCGCCATTCGCTCAACGCTCTCAACCTTTGCCACGATTTCATATTCTACTTTTACCTTCGGATATTTCTTTTGGAATGCTTCCACAAGCGCCTTTCCGTACTCTTCATACTCCACCCAAATGGTTAACGGCTGTTCTCCTGAAGCAATTTCCGGCTCCATTACATACTCGTTCGCCGCCTCATCCCACTTCAACACTTCTCCAGAATTTGAATTCGCATTTGAAGGTGATGAGGATTGATCCGTGTTCGTTGCTGCCCCACAGCCGGATAGCACTATCATGCTGACTAGTATGAAGCTGATACCCCATAAGCTGATTTTTCTCATTTTTATCCCCCCGTTATGTTTTAGTTGTCTTGAATTATAAAGCGTTTCCATAACGTTTTATATATAATAAACGAATGGTCTGAAATATAAGAATTTTATATTTAAAAAGGGGCTGCCCAAAAGTCATTTTGGAACAGCCCCTTCTGTTATTCTGTTACTCGCAGATATCAATCTCATACAATCTCAGGATCCGATCACTCTACTTCCCTAAGTCTCTCCACAATCGTAGCTTTTGTCAACGATTTATACGCAGCAAGGGTTACGATAAGTGAAATACCTATCAGCAGTGGAAAAACAGCTAAAATCGGCAACGGGCTCATGTGAAATATAGTGAAGGCCATATTCTCGGAAATTGCTTTAGCGATCATATACGTAATATAGATACCGGCGGTTCCAACGATCAGGCATGTAAATAAAATGCTGTAAAGTCCTTCATAAACAAGCATTTTCTTAAGCTGCTTTCTCGTCATCCCTATGCTCTCCAGAATGGCGAACTCATTTCTTCTCGAAATGACCCCGGTCAGGATTGTATTGATGTAATTAAGAATCCCAATAAACGCGATAATGAAGCTTAGTCCATAACCCACCGTTTGGAAAATCCGGATAAAGCCCTTCATTTCCTCCTTATAATCATCTCTCGATTTTAGCATCAAGCCCTGATTAGAGCTGGTTAACGAGGACAAGGCATCTCCTACCTGATCTTCTTTTTGCGGATCAACATGAAGGGTTGCAGATAAAATAATGGAATTTTCTCCATCCCGCATCTCATTCGCAGGAAGGAAAACCTTGAAGCCGGCAACATTATAAAACTGGGTTCCTGCCGCGTAAAGCGCGTCCGAATTCAACACAGCCATTACTTCGTAGCTTTTTCCCAAGCTGTTCAGCTGAATCAGATCCCCCGGTTCATAATATGTGCTATATTCATCATCACCGGTCAGCATGGTCTCCGTAATTAAGGCGTATTTCCCGGACTCAAACTTCTCCCGGTCAAAGGAACCGCTCACGACATCGCTCTTCTGAATGACATCATACCAGCCTTGATCGATTCCATGAAGCTGAATGGATACCTCGCCACCGTTTAATATCGACGTGAAGACGGGCTCCTCAGGGTTTTCATTTGCTGCAACAGGCTCCAGAACCTTCCGAAGCCGCTCATCAATAGGCAGCGTATCTCCTGAGTAGTATACTTTATCCAAACCTTCCACGCCCTCTATGGAGCTTAATGTCTGACACAGCTCCTCTGTAATCCCGATGTCTCCCTGTGCTTCGTCCATGCGGATCGTTTCATTCACGCCATTGCTCACCTTCACGACATAATCGCCGGAAATAAAGGCGTTCAAGTATTTATTTACACTAAATGACGATATGATCGTGTAAATCACGCTAAACAGCACAATGCTAAGAGACAGAGAGGCGAGCATAAGGATAAGCTTTTTCTTTTGCCGGAACAAATTGCCGAAGGCCATACGATACAGCTTGGCACCATGAAGAGACCTCCTGACTTTCCTGCCTTCACCTCCATTTACACCTGAAAATTTCACCGCCTCCACTGGTGAGATTCGCGCAGCCGTCCTGCCGGGTTTGCTGGCAGCAATTCTTACCGTCAGATAAGCGAACAGAGCAGCACCTGCGAATATAATCGGACTCATCGAATGGGATATATCTGCTTCTAGTGAGGAAAAACTCATCAGCATAGGTGTCAGCCAATAGCCCAAGCCATAGCCTAGGACGAGACCGATCGGCATGCCGATCAGATACAGCCAATTAGCTTGAATTGATATAATTTTCTTAAGCTGCTTAGGAGTTGTGCCCATCGTTTTTAGCAATCCGTAAAATTTAATATCCCGTACAACCGAAATGTGGAAAATATTATAAATCAACAGGTATCCGCTCAGCATAATAATCAGAACCAACAATCCGTAGGGAAGCAAATTGATAGGATCGCTGAACAGACCGACGCTGGAATAAGCCCAATTGACTCCATAGGTTACGTCCAGTCCAGTATCCGACAGCACCCTCTGTATTTTTTTCTCAATACCTATTGAATTGTTGAACATCACATCCAGCCTGGTAGTATTGATATAGCTGCCTGTTTGCTTGGATTCCTTAGGATCGATATGTGAAATGTATTTTTGTACAAAAGGCTCCGACACAAAAGCTATTCCCGCCATCGCTATATGCTGCTCCGACTCATAATAACCTGACAATACAAATGACTTGGTCACGATCTCTCCATTGATGTCCATGTCCAAATCCACTGCTGCCCCGATTTTATGCGGAACCCCCAGCAAATCAAGCGCCCAGGTGTTCATGACAATTTCATTCTCTGCAGTAGGCAAACCACCCTCAATAAAATGGATAAAGCTGTGCTGTGCCCCACTTTCATCGGAATAATTGATTTCAATTCGATAATCCCTAAGCTCATCATTTACTGCTTCTCCAACTAGAACAGACTTGCTATAGTCTTTAATTGAAGGATGAGACTCCAGCTTCTTTACTTCTTCCGGATTAAGATATTTGAAGCTTCCATGAAAATCACTACCTGCGGTTTTCATCTGAACCAGCTGCATCGATTGATTCATGCTGAACACTGTCGTAAATATCGTTGTGATAAGCAGCGTAGTCAAAACGATAGCGCTGATGATAATAACATTTCGCGGTCGGTTCGCACCCAGACTTCTTTTAGCGATTCGAGAGATAACTCCCCTGTTGCCCGTTCGAATCATGTGCCTACCTCCTATCCGCGCCGGAAGGAGCTACAATTTTACCATCCTCGATTCGGATGATTCGATCAGCTGTCTGGGCAATATCTTCATTATGTGTAATCATAACGATGGTCTGATTGAATTTCTCGCTCATTTGTTTGAGAAGAATCATGACCTCCTGACTTGTTTTGCTATCGAGATTACCTGTTGGTTCATCAGCCAATACGATAGATGGCTTGGTAGCGAGCGCTCTGGCAATCGCTACTCTCTGCTGCTGCCCCCCTGACAAATTGGAGGGAAGATTGTGTATCTTCTCCTGCAAGCCCAGAGCACCGATGACCTGATCTACATAATCCTTATCCACGCGGGCTCCGTCGAGCTCAATCGGCAGCACAATATTTTCATAAACGTTCAAAATCGGAATCAGATTATAGCTCTGGAATACAAAGCCGACAGCCCGGCGTCGAAATATCGTCAGCCTCTCATCATCCATACTGAAAATATCATTCTCATCCACATAAACCTTGCCCTCTGTGGCCCGATCCAGTCCGCCAAGCATATGAAGCAGCGTGCTTTTCCCGCTGCCGCTAGTACCGACGATAGCTACGAACTCACCTTTTTCAATACTTAAGGAAATGCCATCCAATGCCCTTACAACATGCTCTCCTTTTCCATAGCTCTTCTTTAACTGCTCTATTTGCAGAATCGGCATCTTAATTCTCCTTATAAAAAAAGTCTGTATCCTTTTACAGGTACAGACTAAATGTATCAAATCAATCTGACGAGGACATGTCTGAAATATAACAGTACTGACAGAATCGGTCCCTAACGCAGAGGTAGAAATACAGAGAAAACCGAGCCTTCTCCTATTTTGGAGGATACCTTGATATGCCCTCCCTGCATCATGACAATCTCCCTTGCCAAAAACAAACCGATACCAACTCCTTCATACTCCGACACTCTCTTGCTTCTGTAGAAGCGCCTGAATATTTTATTCCACTCACTTTCTTCGATTCCCATTCCCGTGTCGGCTATGTCAATACGAGTGAACATTTCACTGCTGGCGGCCTTGATTTCGATGCTCCCCTCAATCTCACTGTATTTCACGGCATTCTCCAAAATATTGAATAACGCCTCGCTCGTCCATTTTGCATCATGCCTCGCTTCCACAGCAGCATCGCATGATATTCTGATTTCTATGCCTTTGCGTTCCGCTTCGCTATATATCTGTGATACGGATTTAGTAATTGTAGGCACGACGGAGATTATATCCGGCTGTAGAGTGATCATCCCGGCCTCCAGTCTGGACATCTTGACCAGAGATTGAATCAGCCACTCCAGCTTCTCCGACTGCAGCTTAATCTGAGAGATGTACTGCATCGTCTCTTGATTCAGTCCGGATACTTCCCCTAATAGCTGGCTGTAGAGAATAATGTTAGATAACGGGGTTTTGGTCTGGTGAGAAATATCGGAGATCAGAGCCTTGATTTTACTCTTCTCTCCTTCAATACTCTCCTGATGTGACTTGGTGATCTCAACATACCGATACATTTTGTTCTCCAACGACGACACATTTGTTTCTGCATACCCGGTTATTCGCTCTTGTCCATTAATGGCTGCATCGACAATATCGTCTACTGCTTGAATAACACCCTGAAGCTTCACTTTGAGCGTCCAGACTAATGAGCCCCCCAGAGCGAGCATGACCGTGATAAAAACAAAAGTAAACCATGCCACTCTCCCGTCAAATGCTGTTACATACCATATGGCTCCTGCATAACCAAGTATCACAATAGAGCAAAGCACGGCGTATAAGATGTAAACGCGCTTAAGAGAAGGCTCAGGCTTCCTGCTCATGATTTATTCCTTCGGTCCACATATAACCAAGACCATAGACGGTTTTAATATATTTGGGAGCAGACGGGTCAGCTTCCATTTTGGCACGCAGTCGTTTCACAGTGACGGTCAGCGCATTTTCATCTACGAATTCCGCCTCCTGATTCCAAACCTGCTCCATAAGTTGATCGCGCGTTAAAATTTGTCCTCGATTGCTGACTAACACCTTCAGCAATTTTTGCTCCGTTTTACTTAATGAGATTTGCTGGCCCTGTATCCTGAATTCCATTCTTCCGAAGTCTAATGTCATAGACCCCAGAATCAGCTTATCCTCGCGCTGAGGGTCGCTTCTCCTCAATACGGCCATCACCCGTGAGCGCAGCACCATCAGACTGAACGGCTTCGTAATATAATCATCACAGCCAAGCTCAAAGCCAAGCACAATGTCTGACTCCATGTCGTTAGCTGTTAAAAAAATAACCGGTACGCGGGACATCACACGGACCTTCTGGCAAAAATCGAGACCGCTCCCATCGGGGAGATTTACATCCAGCACGATGAGATCGATGCTGCGGGCGGCAAATAGCTCATCGGCTGCAGCTAAATCATATGCTTGTTCAATAATGATTCCATCCTGAGCCAAAGTAAGAGCTATGCCTTTATTTAGGCTGATATCGTCTTCAACAACGAGAATTGTGGTCATTGCGGCACCTTCTTTCTGACCATTTACTGCATCCAAATTGGGTGAATTGTAGCTCAAGCTGATATTACTAACTCTACTCTACCCAATCCTGCGAATAATTTCAGCAATATCATTCATAATAGTGAGGAACCTATCGATTGGAGGATGCCTTATGATTGATAATTTGGAGAGCGACTATAACTGTGCCCAAGCAGGAGATGATCTTCATCAGCTGAAGCAGGAGCTTGCTGCGCTTCGTGGACGAGGCAATGAAAGCGAGGAAGTCCAGGAGCAAATCAATCGTCTGGAAAATCAAATTTCGTTCATCATGAACAAATGCGATATTAACCATTGAGGCCGCACTAACTATGAAGAACCTCGTCGCGATGACGAGGTTCTTCAGGATGAACTATATAAGCTGTTCAACAAATAATAGCTCTATACCTCTACCGAATTCTGCTCTGAATTCTGCTCTTTTTCCTGATCCTGAAGCTTCATTTTGTTGGATACCCGTTGATAGATGTAGGAAATACCCAAAAGAACGATACCGAAGGAGAAATAAGCAACAATTTTGCTGCCGGCTGTCATCAGGTTCAAGTCGAACAATAGCATTTTCCCGGTTGATAATAAGCTTAAACCAAGCCCCATACGGCGAATCATGATATATCTGTACCGGAATCCGTACATAATGTAACCGATAGATAACAGCAGATACACGATGCTAAAGAGCAAGGCTGCATCTCCTAAATGGAACTGAACACCCAGGAAGGCCGTAATAATACCCAATAAATACACGCCAACAATAACCGGATACCATTCCAGATTGTTTACATGCCGGCGGATCGCACTTAACAGCAGCGCTCTGCCACTGAAGAAAACAAAGACATTAAATCCGATCAATACAGCAAGCGCGATATATTCCTCAGGTGTATTTCTCGAATAGTCGGCATCCAGTGACGGATTAGCCAAGGTAACACTAAGACATAGCAAGTAACCGATAATATACAGAACCAGACTATAATATTTGATAAAAGCATCATACAGAATGCTTGCACGGGTCAACACATAAGCAAATCCTATTGTAATAAACGCACTTAACAAAATAATGTAAAAATCGTATAGTCCATGGTATGCAGGCATAATCAGCTTGTAGGCCTTAGCTGCCTCATACAGCATATAGAACCATAGGTTAACCAGAGTGATATTTTTTAGCACTTTAATAATCGATAGCTCTGACGGCTTGTAATGCTTCATGACTTCCTGGTCACGGTTTCGGATGGCATAAAATAGCGTGACGATCAGGATACCAATAGAAATGTAGGTGTATTTCCACGCAAAACGACCTCCGCCATCCAGCCAGATGAACAGTACGTCAAGCATCACAAAGGTACCCAGGCAAAGACCGATAATGCCCCAGCCTACCCGCTCTATCTGCTTGGAACGGTACAAATGACCATATACTGTCAGCACAATGCCTTCAATTAACCATCCCAGCGTTACCCATTCGGTTCCGAACTGAATCGGTATCATCAGTACCCCAAACGTAATCGATGTTCCATAAAACAACAGCCTGGCTTCCATTTCCTGCGGCAGTCGCTTGTGAGTAAATCGGGCAATCCCCAAGTAAGCCACGCAAAAGATAAGTGCCAGAAGCCCTTGGAAATCCTCCCAGCCGGCGCTTCCGAACAAGCCATACAATGCGCCGCAGCTAATTACCGTGTTAAGGGCCAGCAAAGAGAAGTCCCACCAAGTAAGCTTCGATGAATATCTGAACGGAACGGATAGTGTGATTCCCAAATACATGATAAAAGTAAGGACAACATATGGAATGCTAATTGCCGCGCTATCTGCAATCCAGACCAAAGTCAGCATAGAGTAAGTATTGAACACAAAGCTTATGTAATGAACGATAACCCAGCGTTTACGAAGTGAAATAAGCAGAATGGAAGCATTCAGCAAAAATAAATACCCCATGGCTGCATATACTGCGCCTCCCTTCAGGCCAAACGCTGCCATATAGGAGAATAACGGGAGATAACCACCGATTAGCGCTATCGAGCAAATGGTTCGTGACTGATACCTAAGCGACAAAAATACCGCTGATGCTGTAATGATGACGGAAAGAATTAACCCTATAGACAATTCGATGATCTCCAGCAAAAAATAACTATAGAACACGGAGCCGTACAATACGGAAATTCCGCCGCCCAGCAAGCCAAGCGCGAAGGCCTGCTTTTTCTTCCTGAACAGCCACTCCCCGCCTCCGAGCATAATCAGCCCCAGCAGGAAAAAGGCGCTTCCCTTCATATAACCGTTAAACCAAGTCGAATAGGAATATTGAAACGCTGCTCCTACTCCGAAAATTAATAGCAAAATAGCAATGCGGTTAATCCAATGAAGACCGATCTTCATCTCCAGTTGATTTTGCTTGATTCGTCGCTGAATGGTTTCTTCAGACACGCCTTCGTCCGCTATCACATCATAGCTTTGGGCCAAATCCGTACCGATCCGCTGCTGCTCCTCCTGCAGATGACGCCGATGATCCGCCATTCGATGCATTAATTCATCTTCAAACTGTCCCAGCTTGGCCTGAACTACCTCTTTATCCTCGCCCAGATGTTTGTCTGCCTGATTGTACAGGCTGGATATCCTCATCCTGGCCGTATGCTCCAGAGACTCCAGCCGATTCATGTGACCCTGAGACTGGGAGGCAAAATAGGTCTCCATCTTTTCGCGTGATGCCTTGATCAAGCTCAGCTTCTCATCGAGAATTTGTTCGGTAAGTGCATGCCGAAGCTTCCCGTTCTCCGCCTCCAGCTTCTTCAGCTTATCCTGCAATACTGCATCCCGCTGCTTATATTCGGCATACTGACGGCGCAATTGCTCATTTTCGTTCACTAAATCATTGGATTCATACTCCTCAAGCAGAACTTGATATTCCTTAGCCAGCTTGCTCTGGCTATCCTTGATGAACTTAAGACGGTCCTTAAATTCCTGCATATCGTCCCCCCCATTACATTCGACAAATTATAGCTATATTTTACATTAAGTTAACATCAATAAAAGTATAATTTTTGGAAATTTGTTGTTTATTCATATGATTTTATATGATTAGTTACCTATGAACACCCGCCAGTTGTTGTTGCATACTGCCGGTATAATTCGCTGCTGTATAATGTATTCCGCAACCAGCTCAAACATATCGATTTGAATTTCCCTAACAATAGGTTTTCCCCTATACAACTCATAATCGCCGCCTCCACCAGCACGGTAGCTGTTCATCACTACATCAAATTCCATCCCATCCGTGACTGGTTCATCTTCTAGGCTCAGCTTCACAACCCTTTCTCCAACGGGCCGTGCAATGTCCAGCTCATACTGAATACCCTCCCACATATCGTAATTGTAATGCTGGGATTTAGGCTCCAGGTACGCTGGATTGACCGCAGCTTTACTATCAGCGTCTACAACGAAATAATCAGCTGTCTGCTCCAGTGCTTCACGAATATCCCGCCCAGTGAGCCGCAGCACAGTTAACGTATTCGGATACATGAAATTGGTCAGCACATCCCTCATCGTAATAACAGCACCAAAGCCCTTGGATTCGTTGCTTAAGAGTGCTGCATTTGAAATGACCGCTCCAGATGCAGCCATCTGTACGTTATTTACAAATTCCATAAAGGGATTGTCGTGCAGCCTGCAAGCTGTCGGACTAATAATGGTCATATCTCCATCCGTTTCTCCGATCGGCTCATCCAGCCAGCTCTGCGTCTCCTCTTCCAACTGCTGAATCAAGGAAAGCACCCTTTGATCGGGCTTATATGATTCATCCATCATGATCAACTCCGATTGTTTGCTGCGAGCCATCCAGCTTCCGTTATCCTTTTTCATAAAATGGGCGGAAATTTTGCCAATCGCCTGCCCGTTGCAACCAGGTTGAATAATCGTGACCCCGTTTATTTCACCTGAAAGAAGCCGATGCTGATGTCCCGTAATAAGCACATCTATGCCTTCCACTTCAGTACACATTGCATACGCCTGATTCTCGCCTGTTAATCTCTCCGCTGCTTCACCTGTATCGAGATCCCGTTCAAAGCCCCCATGATAGGCCACGATCAGCAGGTCCGGCGCCTCTTCAGCACGAATGCGAGGTACCCAATACTTTACTGTCTCCAGCGCATCATGGAATTCCAATCCCTCAATATGAGCAGGATTCTCCCAATTTGGTATGTAGTGAGTCGTTACACCCAGAACGGCCACTTTAACCCCTTCACCAACTATCTTTGTCATATACGGCTTCCCGAAAATCGGCTCCCGCTCTCCCTGTTCTGTTATCCCTGCAGACAGCCATGGAAAATCCGAATCGCTCATACACCTTTTCAACGTTCCCAGCCCATAATTAAATTCATGATTGCCCGGTACGGCTGCATCATATTTCAATTCATTTAACACAGTTATAGAGGGATGAGGCTCTATATCGGCTTTATTCTTTATATAGTAGGTAGCCAAGGGTGTTCCTTGAATCAAGTCGCCATTATCAATCAGAAGAAGCTCCGGTGATTGCTCTCTTTCCCTATGAATGAAAGCTGCAATTTTAGCCAGCCCTAAATGACGCTCATCATCCGTCCGGTAGTCCGTCGGAAATATATGACCATGAATATCGCTCGTTGCTAGAATTTCACATGTAAACTCGTTCATTTTTTCAGACCATTTGTTCATCTTCCTGTCCCCTTCATTCCTTATTCATAAATTCATTCTAGCAACCAACATCATCGTTTATATTAAAATTACAATCCTTTACAGAAATTTATCATTCTTCTAATTGAGCGTTAATAGAACTCCACTATAGTTAATCAAGTAATCAAAAAAAATAGAATTTGTGGAGGTCATACTGTTGAGAAAAATCTCTAAATTTATGCTCCCGTTGTTTGTATCTATTGCTGTCATCAGCGGCTGCGGAAGCAACAATGCTACAAGTAATACAGCAGACAAGACAAATGCGGCAAACGCATCGCAAAATCAAGAAAGCACACAAAACGCCGAGCAAAACAAGGCTGAAAACACACCGGAAGCTACTGGCTATGTTCCAGAAAAGCTGACCGTACAGTTTGTACCTTCTCAAAATGCTGATACTCTTGAAGCAAAAGCTAAGCCGCTTGAAAAGCTACTGTCCGACAAGCTCGGCATCCCTGTAGAAGTTAGCGTATCAACTGACTATAACACCATTATCGAAGCGATGGCTTCCAAAAAAGTAGACGTAGGCTTCCTGCCTCCAACTGCTTATGTTCTTGCTAAAGAAAAAGGTGCGGCTGACGTAATTCTCCAAGCACAGCGCTTTGGCGTAAAAGATGAAACCGGTGAGCCTACTGATGAACTGGTTGATTTCTATAAAGCAATGATTATCGTGAAAAAGGACTCTGACATCAAAACCGTTGAGGATTTGAAAGGTAAGAAAATCGCTTACCAAAACGTAACTTCGTCCGCAGGATTCGTATGGCCTGCCGGCAAGCTGATGGAAGCAGGGCTTGATCCGCTTAAAGACGTGCAAGCTATCACAGTTAAGGGCCACGATCAAGGCGTACTTGCCGTACTGAACGGCGATGTTGATGCAGCAGCGATCTTCCAGGATGCACGTAACGTTGTTAAGAATGACTACCCTGCCGTATTTGAGGACACACGTGTTTTGACTTACACTGAGAAAATTCCGAACGATACCATCAGTGTTCGTCCTGATATGAATCCGGAATGGATTACTAAGCTTCAAGACGCTTTCATCTCTTTGGGAACTGACGAGGAAGGTCACAAAATCATCTCTGAAATCTATTCCCACGAAGGTTATGTAAAATCCGAAGATAGCATCTTCAATATTGTTCGCGAGTATGGCGAAAAGGTTAAGACAGAGTAGAGGCATAATGAAAGCTTAATTAGCTAGGAAAACAGCCAGTCAGGGTGCTGCGGCACTGTGACTGGCTATGCCTTTTTTAGGATGCTGGAGCGCTGGGGCTGCCAGACCCATATGGCACTGGACACTGCGGTTGCTAGGCCCTCATGGCACTG
>RCUU01000778.1_pt1 | contig 16839 bp, 13 predicted proteins | sample 2166211 | NCBI WGS metagenome assembly RCUU01 (sample SAMN09932620, study PRJNA488358) | compost metagenome | feature: garden; material: soil; isolation source: compost soil in phenylacetic acid-enriched culture | place: Germany: Experimental Botanical Garden Goettingen | collected 2016-01-27
GAAGGCTGGGCCAAGTCGGCGCTGTTCAACAGCCGCGCCCGCGACGCCTTCCAGGGCTTCTTCGAGCGTACCGACAGCTTCACTCTGGGTGTGTGCAACGGTTGCCAGATGATGTCCAACCTGCACGAACTGATCCCCGGCAGCGAGTTCTGGCCGCACTTCGTGCGTAACCGTTCCGAGCAGTTCGAAGCCCGTGTGGCCATGGTCGAAGTGCAGAAGTCGAACTCGATCTTCCTGCAGGGCATGGCCGGTTCGCGCATGCCGATCGCCATCGCCCACGGCGAAGGGCATGCCGAGTTCGAGAGCGCCGAGGCGCTGCTCGAAGCCGACCTGTCCGGCTGCGTGGCGATGCGCTTCGTCGACAATCACGGCAAGGTCACCGAGACCTACCCGGCCAACCCGAACGGCTCGCCGCGCGGGATCACCGGCCTCACCAGCCGCGACGGTCGCGTCACCATCATGATGCCGCACCCTGAGCGGGTCTTCCGTGCCGTACAGAACTCCTGGCGCCCGGACGACTGGAACGAAGATGCAGCCTGGATGCGCATGTTCCGCAACGCACGTGTGTGGGTTAACTAAAGGTGTACAAGCTCAGCTTCTTCGTGCCGCCAAGCCATGTCGAGGCTGTCAAAAGTGCCGTATTCGCCGCCGGTGGCGGGCGAATCGGCAACTATGACTGCTGTTCGTGGCAGGCTCTGGGGCAGGGCCAGTTCCGCCCGTTGGACGGCAGCCAGCCGTTTCTCGGGCAGGCTGGCGTGGTTGAGCAAGTGGAAGAGTGGAAAGTCGAACTGGTTGTCGAAGACAGCCTGGTCGAAGCGGTGGTGGCGGCGCTCAAGCACAGCCACCCCTATGAAGCGCCAGCTTATGAAGTCTGGCGTTTGTCCGATATCTGATTCCCTTCAGTTCATGGATTGTTCAATGCTCGACGGCAATGTCTGTCGAGTGTTGTGCCCACCTGTGCGTAACACGCCAAGGTCAGCCGTGCGGTCGGCTTTGTCGGTTTCGCTTGTGGGTTGCTTGTACGCATTGATGAATCCAGTGATCAGCTCGACGGGTGCATTGGAGCCATTGAGGCCGACCTGAGTTCGGCTATCCAGGCCTTCAAGCGTTCCCAGTTCGACCTTGCCAGCAACTGGTTCCACCTTGCCTTCACTGGATTTCAAGGTTGCGCCCACTAGCCGGGTAGTTCCGGCGACCGTCAAGTCGATACCTTCGCGCCCGTTCAGGGAGGACGCCTTGGCGACGGTGGAGTTGTCGACTTTCTCTATTTCGGCAGTCAGTGTTGCGGTGCGGCCGGTATCGAGCTTTTGAATGTCTTTGCCGACCTTGTCCTTGACCTTGCCGGCAGCCGGTCCGGCAAAGGCGCTTATGCCATTGAGCAGCCCTTGCGGGTTGTTCTCCTTGCTGAGCTTGGCATCGACATCGACTTTGAGGCCATTGACCTGGTCCTGGCGGCTTTCGACCAACAGATCCCCACCTATACGACCGTCGATGCGCTCGGCGTCGATGTTGATACCGCTGAGCCGGCTATCGAGACGACTGTCGAGTGTCACGCGATCAGCGCGCAATTGGCTGTTTGCATGGGTTGTGCTGTCGAGTTTGTCTATCGCGACTTTTAACCGCCCGTACAGGCCGGAGGCATTCTTGCTGGTGTCACTGGCGGTGGTTTTGTTGAAACCCGCGCCTGCAGTCAGCTCCAGGTTGTCGCGAAACACCGTAGAGGTGGCATCCTGGATACGAATCCCGCCCTGGCTGGCTTGGAGCGCGATTTCCCTGGCCTTGACCTTCAAGCCCTCAAGGTCGATTGCAATGTCCTGACGACTGCCAGCCTGAATGGCGAGTTCTTCCTGACTGTTGAAGTGTGCTCCGGTGAGGCTCCGGGACCTTTCAACTGTACGGCCAGCCTGGAAATGCCCGCCAAGCCCACCGCCCTTGCTACTGGCCTCGGCGGTTTTACTGGCACTGGCGCTGACTTGTAACGCGCCTCCCAATTTGTCCCCTTTTGTACTGGCGGTATCCACGGCAGCGAGGACCTCGACCTTGCCAGGTGTCTTCAGCGTGATGGATTTCACCGGATCTTCCACGGTGCCGATACGGGTGCCTTCCAGGCGAATGCCCTTATTGCCTGCCAACACCACGGGCCCCTGGCTATCGAGTTCTACAACACGGGCCTGGGTCGCTTCACCGGTCGATACTTGCCGGTTGAGTAACACACTGGCGCCACCACTTTTGCCACTGGCAGGGCTGTTGCCGCCCTTGGCCCAACCGTTGCCGTCGATCAGGGTTTCACGCCGCACCTGACGGTCATTGGCCTGGGCCAGGGTCAATGTGCCCCCGCTCTGAATGGAAAGCGGGCCACCGCCGCCGTTGAAACGAGTACCCTCGTACTGACCGTCACTGCCCAGTTGTATCTGGATACCAGTTTGCCCGTAGAGGCTGCCGGGGAGTGCTGTGGTGCTTGCATTGTTGCGGTCGATACTGCTGCCGGCAGCTGCTGCGCGCGCATTGATGTCTTTGCCGGTGTTGGTAAAAACGCGCAAGCTGCCGTCCACTTCCAGGCGCTGTAGATCGCTGTCGTTGGTATTTTGCGCAGCGTTCAGATCGTGGCTCCCGGCATTGATTTGCAGGGTGCCCTCGGTTGCTTCATAGCGGGTACCGCTGTCGCTCAGATGCCCGGCGATTTGTGCCGTGAGGGTGCCAGCACTGAACTCGCTGACGACAGCCTGGCTGCTGCTGTCTTTCGCCGTGCGGTTCAAGTGGTTGATTTCCAGATCTGCACCGAGGCTGGGTGGCAGGAAGGCGTCTTCGATGGCCGCCTGTTGGAATTTTGTTTCTTCCTCGCCGTTGATGAGCCGTTCGATCGGGCGTGCCAGGTCCTTGTATTCAATGCTCGAACCGAGGCTGCCCTTCCAGTGGGTTTGCTCATCCAATCGGCTGCTGGTCGCTGTCGCCTCTCGATTGGTCATGCTACCGGCGACGATATCGATTGGCCCTGTAGCGCGCAGTTTTGTCCCTTGCGTTTCAATGTGGCCCTTTCCGGCATCAGCATTGATTGAAAACTGACCATTGGCTTGAATGCGAGTGCTCACCACCGACGCCTGCTCTTCGACAGTGCGCTGATTTTGCTTGTAGCCTTCGAACGCGCTGCCAATGCGGTCGATGCCGCCGGTAACGGTCAGGCCGCCACCGGATTGGCTAGAGGTGCTTTCACTACGTTTAGTGTCCTGGCCGGACAGCAGCCTCACTGTTTTACCGGCAATGGCCATGTCACCGGCGCTGGACGAGATGTCGGCGCTGTCGATTTCGACTGTGTTACCCGCCTCGATTTTCACGCTTGCACCATTGAGGGTGCTGCCGGTGATGGTGGTCAGTTGTTCACTGCTGCGTTTCTCATCGACTTCATAACCCACCGAGGCGACGAACTGCCGGGAGTCGGCCTTGCCATCGTTGGCGTCCTTGGTTTGCTTGGCCTGTGCGGTGAAGTATCGGCTGCTTTGGGTGGTACTGCTCGATTGCAAACCGCTGGCGCCGCCGATGGTAATGTCGCTTTTGGCCTGGAGCTCCAGCTGTTCGGCGGCAGTTATTTTCGAGCCGAGGATTTTCAATTCATCTGCACTGTCCAGGCTCAGGTTGGATTGCGAGACGATGTCGCTGGAAACGATGGCGGAAGTGTTTGACTGTTTTTCGCTTCGCTCACTGAGCAGGCCGAATAGCTTGCTGCTATCAGTGACTTTGTTGATCTTGAGGTCGCTTTGGGCGTTTTCGATCAGCAGTGTACCTTGCTCGCTGATCACCTGGGCCTGCCCCTCGGCCAGCACGCGGCTGCCGCTGATGCGCACTTCGTCACTGACGATCGATAGATCGCCATTGCTCGTTACCTCGCTGCCTTGGCGCTCAAGCGACTCCTTGCTGTCTTGACTCCGATTGCCGAAAAAGCTGCCGCCGACGAGATCGCCGTCGTAATCATTTTTGCCGTTGGATTGTTCCAGGCCGATGCTGGCGATTTCGACGGTGGCAGCCTTGATGTACAAGTTGCTTTCGCTGTGCAAGGAACTGCCATCGACCTGCGTCTTGCCACCGCTTTGCAGTTCCAGTGTGCGTGCGTTCAATTGACTGGCGTTTGCCGATTCGCTGACTCGTGTGTTGTCACTGTCACCGCGCCATAGGAGTTTGCGATGACCAATGGTTTGGTTTTCAACCTTGCGGTCGACGCCTGCCTTGATCGTCAGGTCATCGCCGGTGTTGATCGTCAGTTTGCCCTCGGCCTTGGCATTGGCTGCCAGTAGCCGTGTGTCTTCGCCGGCTTGCAGGGCAATATCCCTGGAAGCGATCAATTGCGTGCCGACTTGTGTTTTTTCTGAGGTTTCCTGCGTTCTGGAGTAGGTCTCGTAGGTCACTAACCAGAATTCTTTATTCAACTGGTCTTTTTTGCGGCCGAGTTTTTCTCGAGTCAGTGCATCGAGCACCAGGTTTTTGCCAGCCTTTACATTGATATCGCGGCCTTGGGCATCGACTGCGCTCAAGGTGATGTCGTCCGAGGCTTTCAGGTTCAGGTCGCCTTTGCCCCCGGACAACATGCTGCGCTCGACCGTGGGGTCTTTCTCGCCTGGCGAAGTCACATGCAAGGCGCCGGCAGAGCTGATCTGTACACCCTGTTTCGCTTCGATGCGTGGGGCACCGATACGCACACCCGCACCGGTTGCGGTGCTGACAATTTTAATTCGGTTGGCTTGCATCGCACCAAACAGGCTGGCGTCGATCCGCCGTTCGGCGGCGGCAGCGGAGACCGTCTCGATGACCTGCCCATCGGCATGGTTCACCCGATTTCTTCCAATGGTCAGGTTGAGGTCACCCTGGGCAATGAGTTGCCCGCGCGAATCAATCTGCGGCGCTAGCAATTCCAGGCTGCCTTCACGGTTTTCCAGGCCACGCTCATGAATCTGCAGTGAGCCTGGGGCATTCAAGGTATTGAGGCGCTGAAGCTGGCCATCTTCGATTTCCGGGGTGCCGACCAGGAAGCCGGCTCGGGTGGTGTTGAAGAAGCTGGCGCCGTTGACGGAGATGCCGTTGGGATTGGCCAGTACATAGTCGGCCGCCCGGCCGAATATTTCCTGGGCGCCGTTGATGCTCGAAGGATTCTGGCTGATCACCTCATTGAGAATGACACTGGCGGCATGACCCTGGAATTGCGGATTGGCTGCCAGCACACCTGCCAGCACCGACTGCCCACCTTCCAGTGCATTATTGAGAACGGCACCTTGTTCGGCGACGTTGTAGTCCATGAACTGGTTGTGGGAAAGGCCATTGCCATTGGGCGCTACGATGTCGATAACGGGTACGCCCTGGTTTTGGCTGATCAGGGGGGTGCCCCCAGAGCCGGTGGCAGGTTGCAAGCCTTGGGCAACAGTTGGAAGGCAAGGGGCCAGGAGCAGGCTGGAGATGATCCAGCGCAGCCTGTCAGGCCGGTGTCGCGAAGTAGTAATTGAAGTCATTTTGTTCTTCTTGTTCAGGTCATATTTGCAGTGACAGAGTCATCAACCAATAGCCGGGCTCAGGGTCGAGGGGCTGTTTGCTGCGCTCTTTCAGGCTTTTTTGGTAGTCGAGTTCGAGCTGTCCTCCCGGCCAGCTGAAATTCATACCGGTATGCGCGCCGGCAAGCCGACGCTGCGGTGCTTGTGTGGAGGCTTTGCCCCAGGCCAGGTCTACGCCCAGGTGCGGCGTGGCCTGCAGTTGCGGATCGAACCTGATTGGCAGGCTCAGGGTGTTGCGCCAGACAGCGGCGCTGGCGCTGGTAACACTCTGCCTGCGCCATCCGCGTACGGCTGAATCGTCGGTGAGCAGCTGTTGTTCGAGCGGGGGTAGAAGGTCGCGGCTGTATTGCAGGTTAAGTGTGCTACTCGATTGCCAGGGCATGCCCAGCCAGAGGTCCTGGCGGGTATAGGTGATGTTGCCCAGGTACTTGCGAAATTGCGGATTGGGGAGGTTGGGCTGTGCCGGCCGTTCATCGGCGCCGGCGCCTTGCAAGCCCTGGGCAAACCCTAGGCGGGCAGTCCAGATGCCGTTGCCAATCCAGAGCAGGTCAAGGCCCGTTTGTGCAACCAGCAGGGTCGGGCTTTGCAGGGCTATGCGGCGATTGAAGAAAAAACTGTCGATGCTCTTGCGGCTCAGGTTCGCGCTGGCGCTGAGCAAGGTGCGTTGATCGCGCCACAGTGCGCGCTCAATGTCCAGGCTGTAGAAGGTGCTGTTACCTGAGGTCTGGAACCGGGTGCCAGGTATGGAGCCGGTATATTCCAAACGGTTGGCGCTGAGGCCGAGTGTCCAGGGGCCATAGGGGATACTGTAGTGCAGCCCGGCGCTGCGGCTATAGGCAGGGCCTTGTGAAAGTGTCCGGCTGGCCGAAACACGGACGTAGTCATTGAGCTGCAACGGGCTGTCCAGGCTCAGGCTGACGGTGCCGCGGTTGCGACCGGTCTGCAGGCCACCGCGATTGTCCAGCGTTGCGCCCAGGCTCCAGCGTTGTGGTCGGCTGCGTGGGCGGATGACGATGCGCGAGCCACCGCTGAGTTGTCCTGGTTCGATATCCGCGCTGAGGTCGAAGGTACGCAAGCGATTGAGTTGGTCCAGGCCTTGCTCCAGGTCGCGCAGCAAAAGCGGGCGGCCGAGCAGGTCGGGGAAAGCACTGGCCAGGGACAGCGGTAAATCGGGATCACTCAGCTCGACGGATTCGACAAAGCCTTCGACGATGAGGATGTCCAGCGTTGCGCCGTCTGCCAATGGACTGACCAGGTACGGGCGGGCGCCGATGTAGCCTTCGCGCAGGTACAGGTCGGTGATTGCCTTGAGCAGGCGGTTCACCTGCCTGTCGTTCATGCAATCACTGGCTACCGTCGCCAATGCCTGGTTGATGGCTTCTGGCGAAATCTGCTGGTTACCACCGATGCGCAATCCTGAAATGGCCAGGCATGTCGTCTCGGGGGAGGACTCGATGGGTGTCGCAGGGGGCGGGGCAGGTTCGGCGACGGTATGATTGCGCTGCAACTGACGCAGGCGTTTGCGTTGTCGCTCGTCTTCTTCGTGTTGCCTGTCTTGTTGGTGCAAGCGCAGGGCGTCGTTGGCGACATTGTCGGGACTGGCCAATGCCAGGCACACGGCAACGGCCAGGGGAACGGGTTTCAAGGTTTGCAGCATTGTGCTGCCCCTTTTTTAGAGATCGGCTAATCGGGTGAATTGGCGACTGAATAAAAAGGCCAATCCGTTCGAATTGATCCTATTTATTTTTGAATTTGAATGAGTTGAGAGACTTCTTCGGCGCGGGTGGGATGAGGACGAAGAAAGTGAGGGGGTGTTGTTCGTAGCCGTGCAGGTTTCGTCTTCGCAGGCATAAAAAAGCGCCCTGTGTTGGGCGCTTTTGCAGTACAGCCGGTTGGGGCTTACGGGCGGATTTCAATCATCGTGTTGTCTTGTACCAGGTTCCAGACTTCGCGCATGTCGGCATTGGTCATGGCGATGCAGCCTTCGGTCCAGTCCAGGGTATGGAAGATCTCTTCCGGGTATTCGTCATCGATAGGCGTGCCATGGATCATGATCATGCCGCCAGGCTCGAACCCTTCACGACGGGCGCGTGCCGAATCGCTGATGTTCGGATAGGAAATGTGCATGGCCAGGTTGAAGCGATCACTGACTTTGCGCCAGTCAATCCAGTACAGCCCTTCGGGTGTGCGCTTGTCGCCCTCGAACATCTTGGGACCGGTAGGGCGCTTGCCCAGGGAAATGCGATAGGTCTTGAGGGGTTTGCCGGCGCTGATCAATTGCAGCTGGCGGGCGGATTTGATCACCAGTATTTTTTCGACCAGGGGTTGTGTCGTGATCGACTTGATCACGCGGGTCTCGGTGAAGGACGCCGAAGCCGTTGAAGCGATGAAAAGACAGAGAAAAGCGAGCAACCCACGCATTGAAACAGTATCCCTTGAAGGTGATGCACGGTGCTTGCGCCGGTGCTGTAGTTGAAAGTTGAGCTCAAGTCTTTGGCAACTGTGCGAGCAGCGGCGGCAAGGCTTCGTTGCGAACCGGGTAGTACTGTTCAAGCCGGTCCTTGAAATAACATTCTAGAGTACGCTTGACCGTCCGGAAAGCGAGCTCCGACCAAGGTATCTCGTTTTCGGCAAATAGCTTCACTTCCAGGCTCTCTACGCCGTTGGCGAACTCCAGGTCGGCGAGTTCGGCGCGGAAAAACACATGCACCTGATTGATGTGCGGCAAGTCAAAGAGTGTATACAGGTTCATTTCGCCCAGGCGGGCACAGGCTTCTTCATCGGTTTCCCGGCGAGCGGCCTGTTCGAGGGTCTCGCCGTTTTCCATGAACCCACCCGGCAGGGTCCAGTAGCCGCGACGTGGCTCGATGGCGCGCCGGCAAAGCAAGACCTTGTCGCCCGAGATTGGCAGGCAGCCGGCGACGATGTTGGGGTTCTGGTAGTGAATGAGTGTGCAGTGGTTGCAGACAAACCGCAGGCGGGTATCGCCGTCGGGGATGCATTCAATTACCGGATTACCGCACTGGCTACAGAATTTCATGCTTTGCTTCCTGGAGGGTCCGTCTATCTTCGCGCCTATGGCCACTGGCCGGCAAGCGGCATTGTCGCAGGGGGTTGGGTGGCACGCCGCTTTGGTGCATGATGCAGGGTAGGCTTTGAATCGAGAGAAACCATGCTGGATGAGCTACTTCGCCGTGTAGGCAGCCATACGCCGCGCTCCCTGGAGACGGAAACCGATCGGCGGTTTCCCGAGGCCGCCGTGTTATTGCCGATAACCCGCAGCGAAGACCCCGAGCTTGTCCTGACCTTGCGCGCCAAGGGCCTTTCCACCCATGGTGGCGAAGTGGCTTTCCCCGGCGGGCGGCGTGACCCCGAAGACCCTGACCTGGTCTTTACCGCGTTGCGTGAAGCGGAAGAAGAAATCGGCCTGGCCCCCGGTCTGGTCGAGATCATCGGCCCCCTGAGCCCGCTGATTTCCTTGCATGGGCTGAAAGTAACGCCTTTTGTCGGGCTGATACCCGATTTTGTCGAGTACCGTGCCAACGATGCCGAGATTGCCGCGGTATTCAGCGTGCCCCTGGAGTTTTTTCGCCAGGACCCGCGCGAACATACCCACCGTATCGACTATCAGGGGCGCAGCTGGTATGTGCCCAGCTACCGTTACGGCGAATACAAGATCTGGGGGTTGTCGGCGATCATGATCGTCGAGTTGGTCAACCTGCTCTATGATGCCGACATCCGTCTGCATCAGCCCCCCGAACGCTTCATCAATACGTGAGCGGGTTGTCAGCCGCCATAGCCTGAACGTTGAGGAAACACGCATGAAGTACCGTCTGGGCGACTCTCGGGTCGAAACCCATCCCGACAGTTGGGCCGCGCCCACTGCAACCCTGATCGGCAAAGTGCGCTTGCAGGCAGGCGCCAGCGTCTGGTTCGGCGCTGTGCTACGCGGCGATAACGAACTGATCGACATCGGTCCGGACAGCAACGTCCAGGATGGCACCGTGATGCACACCGACATGGGCTCGCCGCTGACCCTCGGCAAAGGCGTGACCATTGGCCATAACGCCATGCTGCATGGCTGCAGTGTTGACGACTACAGCCTGATCGGCATCAATGCGGTCATTCTCAACGGCGCAAAGATCGGTAAGTATTGCATCATCGGCGCCAATGCCTTGATCGGCGAAGGCAAGGAGATTCCGGACGGGTCTCTGGTCATGGGTTCGCCGGGCAAAGTCGTGCGAGAGTTGACCGAGGCGCAGAAGAAGATGCTCGAAGCCAGCGCCGCCCATTACGTGCACAACGCCCAGCGTTACGCGCGCGAACTTGCGCCGCAGGACGAATGATGAGCACCGAGCGGCCCGAGCCTTCCCCTTGTATCAGCGTGTGCGCGTTGGATGACGACGACATCTGCGTCGGCTGCCAGCGCACCGGTGATGAAATCACCCGCTGGGGCCGCATGGACAACAATGAGCGGCGCCAGGTGCTGCAGTTGTGCACAGAGCGGGCGCGCGCCAGCGGCCTGTTGTGGGAGAACGGTTCTCCTCCGCGCACCTGACCGCTTCATGTAAAATGCCCCTTTTCAGCGAGGCCGCCACCCGTCGGGGGCGGCCTCTGGACTGTTTTGCCGAGGACTTGAGATGACCCGTATCGGAACTCCATTGTCGCCGACCGCGACGCGCGTACTGTTATGTGGCTGCGGTGAGTTGGGCAAGGAGGTGGTCATCGAGTTGCAGCGCCTTGGCGTTGAAGTGGTTGCAGTCGACCGTTACGCCAATGCGCCAGCCATGCAGGTCGCCCATCGCAGCCATGTCATCAACATGCTCGATGGCGCCGCCCTGCGCGCGGTGATCGAGGCCGAGAAACCGCATTTCATCGTCCCGGAAATCGAAGCGATTGCCACGGCGACCCTGGTGGAACTGGAGGCTGAAGGTTTTACCGTGATCCCGACTGCTCGTGCCGCGCAGTTGACCATGAACCGCGAAGGCATCCGTCGCCTGGCTGCCGAAGAACTGGACCTGCCGACCTCGCCGTACCACTTTGCCGATACCTTCGAAGACTACCGCAAGGCCGTCGAAGACCTGGGCTTCCCTTGCGTGGTCAAGCCGGTGATGAGTTCGTCGGGCAAGGGCCAGAGCCTGCTCAAGGGTGTCGATGATCTGCAGAACGCCTGGGACTATGCCCAGGAAGGCGGACGCGCAGGTAAAGGCCGGGTCATCATCGAAGGCTTCATCGATTTCGATTATGAGATTACCTTGCTCACCGTGCGTCATGTCGGCGGCACTACCTTCTGCGCGCCGGTCGGCCATCGCCAGGAGAAGGGCGATTACCAGGAATCCTGGCAACCGCAGGCAATGAGTCCGGTGGCATTGGCCGAGTCCGAGCGCGTGGCCAAGGCGGTCACCGAGGCACTGGGCGGTCGTGGCCTCTTCGGCGTGGAGTTGTTCATCAAGGGTGACCAGGTGTGGTTCAGCGAAGTCTCGCCACGCCCTCACGATACTGGCCTGGTGACGTTGATTTCCCAGGACCTGTCGCAATTTGCCCTGCATGCACGAGCCATTCTCGGCCTGCCGGTTCCGTTGATTCGTCAGTTCGGGCCTTCGGCTTCGGCGGTGATCCTGGTCGAGGGGCATTCGCAGCAGACTGCATTCGCCAACCTTGACGCGGCACTCAGCGAGCCGGATACGGCGTTGCGTTTGTTCGGCAAGCCTGAGGTCAATGGCCAGCGCCGCATGGGTGTGGCGTTGGCGCGTGATGAGTCGATCGAGGCGGCGCGGGGCAAGGCGACGCGAGCTGCTCAGGCGGTCCAAGTGGAGTTGTAAGTAGCGACCGCTGCGCGGTCGCGGCGCTGGCAAGCCAGCTTCTACAATGGTTGCGCTCAACCTGTAGGAGCGGGCTTGCCCGCGATGATTCATCAAACAACGCGATTCAAATCACTCTCACGCGTTTCCTTCAGGCACAGCACCGCAATCAAACTAAGTAGCGCTGCCGTCGATACATACCCGCCAACCCAGCTCAGACCTCCCATCGCCACCAGCTTCTGGGCGAAGAAGGGGGCCGCCGAGGCGCCGACGATACCGCCCAGGTTGTAGGCTGCCGACGCGCCGGTGTAGCGCACGTGGGTCGGGAACAGCTCAGGTAACAGCGCGCCCATCGGCGCGAAGGTCACGCCCATCAAGAACAGTTCGATGGCAAGGAACAAGGCCACGCCTGCAGTCGAGCCCTGGGTCAGCAGTGGTTCCATGGTGAAGCCCGACAGCACCGCCAGCACACCACCGACCAGCAGTACCGGCTTGCGCCCATAACGGTCGCTGGCCCAGGCCGACAACGGGGTGGCGGCGGCCATGAACAGCACGGCGAAGCACAGCAGGCCGAGGAAGGTCTCGCGGCTGTAGCCCAGGGTCGAGACGCCGTAGCTCAGTGAAAACACCGTCGAGATGTAGAACAGTGCGTAGCAGACCACCATCGCGGCTGCGCCCAGCAATGTCGGTGCCCAGTATTGCGCGAACAATTCCACCACCGGCATTTTCACCCGCTCCTGGCGCTCGATGGCCTTGGCGAAGATCGGTGTTTCTTCAAGCTTGAGCCGCACGTACAGGCCGACCATGACCAAGGCGGCACTGAGCAGGAAGGGAATGCGCCAGCCCCAGGCGCGGAATTGCTCATCGTTCAGGACCATCGCCAGGGTCAGGAACAGGCCATTGGCAGCGAGAAAGCCGATCGAAGGTCCCAATTGCGGGAACATACCGAACCAGGCGCGCTTGCCTTTGGGGGCATTCTCGGTGGCCAGCAAGGCCGCACCGCCCCATTCGCCACCCAGGCCCAGGCCTTGGCCGAAGCGCAGCACGCAGAGCAGGATCGGTGCCCAGGCACCAATACTGTCGTAGCCGGGGAGGACGCCGATCAGCGTGGTGCAGATGCCCATCAACAGTAACGACGCGACCAGCGTTGATTTACGGCCGATCCGGTCGCCGAAATGGCCGAACAGGGCAGAACCCAACGGGCGAGCCAAAAACGCAATGCCGAAGGTGAGGAAGGCCGACAGCATTTGAGCTGTGCCGGAAGTCTGCGGAAAGAACACCGGGCCGATCACCAGCGCAGCGGCGGTGGCGTAGACGTAAAAGTCGTAGAACTCGATGGCCGTGCCGATGAAGCTGGCCGTGGCGACGCGCGCGGCGGAGTTGGCTGGCGGGGTCTCGGAGGTTTCGTTATAGGTCGTGCTGGTGGTCATGCGCGGGTCCCTGATGTTCGAGCCGGTCCATAGGAGGCTCGAGTATAGGAAGCACGCTAACGGTCTTCAATGCTTTCTGGCGGGCAGGGGTAGGGCGCCGGTTTGCCAGACAAGGACGCGGCTGACGCGGTTGTCTTCGGTCTCGAGGATTTCCAGGCGATAACGGCCAATTTTCAGGCAAACGGTGGTTTCCGGGATGCTTTCCAGGGCCTCGGTCACCAGGCCGTTGAGGGTCTTGGGGCCGTCGCTGGGCAGGTGCCAGCCCAGGCTTTTGTTCAGCTCGCGGATCGAAATCGCGCCTTCGATGACGAAGCGGCCATCGGCCTGGGGATGGATATGCGGATTGTCCAGTTTGTGCTCGTCTTCGAATTCACCGACGATTTCTTCGAGAATGTCTTCCAGGGTGACAATGCCCAGGACTTCACCGTATTCATCCACGACGATGCCGAGGCGGCGCTGCTGCTTATGGAAATTGAGCAGCTGCAATTGCAAGGGCGTGCTCTCTGGAACGAAATACGGCTCGTAGCAAGCGGCCAGTAATTGGTCGCACGTCAGCTCGCCCTTGGGTAGCAAGTGGCTGATGCGCCGGGTATTGAGGATGGCCTCGACCTGGTTGATATCGCTGTGAAAGACCGGCAGGCGCGTATGACGGCTGATGATCAGCTGTTCGATGATGGCTTCGATCGGATCGTCCAGGTTGATGCCGTCGACTTCGCTGCGCGGCACCAGGATGTCGTTGACGGTAATTTTTTCCAGTGCCTGGATGCTGCTGGCCAATTGCGGCTTGTGCGTGCGAGCGTCATTGGCGAGTTCGTTGAGCAGGTGGCCACTGCGTTGTTCGTTGTCTTGCTGGGTGATGGGGCCGCTTTTTGCTGTGAAAGGCTGCAGTATCAGCCTGGCGGTAGCCTCGAAAGGCCAGGCCAGGGGGTAGACCAGTTTGCACAGCGGCTTGAGCAGGCCGTTGCCGAGGCTGATAAAGGCTTGTGGGTGGCGGCTTGCGAGCAACCGTGGCAGCAGCTCGGTAAAGGTCAGCAGTACACAGGTGGCGCCGACACCGGCCAACCAGGGCCCGTTCGCCTGTAGCAGGTGCATCGCCAGTAACGTGCCAAGTACGACACTCACCACATTGCACAAGGTCTTGCACAAGACCAGGCTGGGCAATGCCACTTCCAGGCGCGGACGGTCGCCGGAACGGTTGTTGGGGCGCTGGGCCGCCAGGTGGTTCTGCGCCGCTTCAACGGCGGTAAACAGTGCCGACCAGAGCAGGGTCAGCGCCATGACGCCGAGAACCGGGCCGATTGGCAAATTTTCCATGGCCCCGCCCCTTCAGACGTGCAGGATGAATTCGCGTACCAGCTTACTGCCGAAGTACGCCAGCATCAGCAGGCAGAAGCCGGCAAGGGTCCAGCGGATGGCTTTGTGACCGCGCCAGCCGAGGTGGTTGCGGCCCCACAGTAGTACGCTGAACACGACCCAGGCAACACATGCGAGCAGGGTTTTGTGCACCAGGTGCTGGGCAAACAGGTTGTCGACGAACAACCAGCCCGATATCAGCGACATCGAGAGCAGGCTCCAGCCGGCCCAGAGGAAGCCGAACAGCAGGCTTTCCATGGTTTGCAGCGGCGGGAAGTTCTTGATCAGCCCGGATGGGTGTTTGTGCTTGAGCTGGTGGTCTTGAATCAGCAGCAGCAAGGACTGGAACACCGCGATGGTGAACATGCCATAGGCCAGAATCGAAAGCAGGATGTGGGCGAGGATGCCCGGCTCCTCAACGATGACCTGTACCGTGCCGGCGGGAGCAAAATGCGCCAGCAACACGGTCAAGGCCCCAAGCGGGAGCAGCAGGACCAGCAGGTTCTCCACCGGAATCCGCGAGCAGGCCAGCAGGGTCAGTGCGATGACCGCCACGGCTATCAGGCTGGCGGCACTGAAGAAGTCCAGGGCCAGGCCGGTCGGGGTCAGCAGGTGGGTGAGCAGGCTGACGCTGTGGGCCAATACGGCGAGCACGCCGAGCATGACCAGCAGGCGTTTGTTGACCTTGGCGCCGGACGCCAGGCGAGTGCCCTGGTAAATGGTCGCAGCGGCGTACAAGCAGGCGGCGGCGAGAGTAGTTAGCAAGCTGGGTGACAAGGGGAGCATAAATCCTGTTAGGCAAGCCCGAAAGTCGCTGAGTTTGGCATAGAACCCCCGCCACACGAAAGACCGCGCAACCCGACGGCGAGGTGTCCGCCGGCCGCAGTCTTCGCTATAATCCGCGACCTGCCCACGCCGCAGGCTCGCCGAGCACACGTTTAGTCCGGTCCGGGCCGCCATTATCCCGGTCTACACAGGGCCTGAAAGGATCGCGCAATGTTTGAAAACTTAACCGACCGTCTCTCACAGACGCTGCGCCATGTCACCGGCAAGGCCAAGCTGACTGAAGACAACATCAAGGACACGCTGCGCGAAGTGCGCATGGCCCTGCTCGAGGCCGACGTTGCCCTGCCGGTGGTCAAGGATTTCGTCAACAGCGTCAAGGACCGTGCAGTCGGCACCGAAGTGTCGCGCAGCCTGACCCCGGGCCAGGCGTTCGTGAAGATCGTCCAGGCCGAGCTGGAAAGCCTGATGGGCGCGGCCAACGAAGACCTGGCGCTGAACGCGGCGCCCCCTGCGGTGGTGCTGATGGCCGGTCTGCAGGGTGCGGGCAAGACCACCACCGCCGGCAAGCTGGCGCGCTTCCTCAAGGAGCGCAAGAAGAAGAGCGTGATGGTGGTTTCCGCCGACGTCTATCGTCCGGCGGCAATCAAGCAGCTCGAAACCCTGGCCAACGACATCGGCGTGACGTTCTTCCCGTCCGACATCAGCCAGAAGCCTGTCGCCATCGCTGAAGCGGCGATTCGCGAAGCCAAGCTCAAGTTCATCGACGTGGTCATCGTCGACACCGCCGGCCGTCTGCACATCGACGCCGACATGATGGACGAGATCAAGGCGCTGCATGCCGCGGTCAAGCCGGTCGAGACCCTGTTCGTGGTCGACGCCATGACCGGCCAGGACGCCGCCAACACGGCCAAGGCCTTCGGCGATGCATTGCCGCTGACCGGTGTGATCCTGACCAAGGTCGACGGCGACGCCCGTGGCGGTGCCGCGCTGTCGGTGCGCGCCATCACCGGCAAGCCGATCAAGTTCATCGGTATGGGCGAGAAGAGCGAAGCGCTCGATCCGTTCCATCCTGAGCGTATCGCCTCGCGCATCCTCGGCATGGGCGACGTGCTCAGTCTGATCGAGCAGGCGGAAGCGACCCTCGACAAGGACAAGGCCGACAAGCTGGCCAAGAAGCTGAAGAAGGGCAAGGGCTTCGACCTCGAAGACTTCCGCGATCAGCTGCAACAGATGAAGAACATGGGCGGCCTCGGCGGGCTCATGGACAAGCTGCCGAACATGGGTGGCGTGAACCTGGCGCAAATGGGCAACGCCCAGGGTGCGGCAGAGAAGCAATTCAAGCAGATGGAAGCCATCATCAACTCCATGACCCCGGCCGAGCGCCGCGACCCTGAGATGATCAGCGGTTCGCGCAAGCGCCGGATCGCCATGGGTTCCGGCACCCAGGTGCAGGACATCGGCCGCTTGATCAAGCAGCACAAGCAGATGCAGAAGATGATGAAGAAATTCTCTGCAAAAGGCGGAATGGCCAAGATGATGCGCGGCATGGGCGGAATGTTGCCCGGCGGCGGCATGCCAAAGATTTAGTGTCCAGTCACGCCAATACTGCTCAATTTTGGCGGCGCCTGTGGACCTCATGCTGCGTTGCCGCTCCTCGCCATAGCCAGCTATGACTCGTCGCGGCGCCTTGCCTGAGGTCCACAGTCACTCGCCAAAATATGAGCATTATTGGCGAGACTGGACAGAAGAATCCGCGCCGGTCATCGCACCGGCGCAGACCCGCAAGGAAGCGGGATCTCCAGCAAACCCGCACTTGGCGGGAGCTGACCGGCCGTTTTCAACGACGGCTCTATAGCAAATCTGCATGGCGTCCGATAGGCCGCCGGAAAAAGTCATTTGCAAAAGTCCGGATATTCCTTAGAATATGCGGCCTTTCGG
>RCUU01000781.1_pt1 | contig 16802 bp, 28 predicted proteins | sample 2166211 | NCBI WGS metagenome assembly RCUU01 (sample SAMN09932620, study PRJNA488358) | compost metagenome | feature: garden; material: soil; isolation source: compost soil in phenylacetic acid-enriched culture | place: Germany: Experimental Botanical Garden Goettingen | collected 2016-01-27
GTACATGGGCGCCCATAAGTCCATCAGGCTATTAGGGGCTGGTGTGCCGGTCAACCCAACAACTCGTTTCATCATCGGGCGTACTCGCTTAAGAGCCCGAAACCGCTTGGAATTGGAATTCTTGAAGCTTGAAAGCTCATCGATTACCACCGTGTCAAACGGCCACTGGCTACCGTACTCGCTGACCAACCACTCCACATTCTCCCGATTGATCACGTAAATGTCGGCATCAGCCTTTAGGGCTTTCCGGCGTGTAGCTACACTCCCCAAAACTTTACTGATCCGCAAGTGCTGCAGGTGATCCCATTTCTCGATTTCGCGGGCCCAAGTGTCCTCGGCCACCCGAAGTGGAGCGATCACCAACACTTTTACGGCGTCAAAGTAATCATTCAGCAGCTTATCTATGGCGGTTAAGGTGGTTACCGTTTTGCCCAAACCCATCTCCAGTAGCAAGGCGATATAATTCGTATCCAGGATTCGCTTCTCTGCGTAATCCTGATAAACGTGTGGTTTAAATTTCACTCAACTCTCACCTCGTTGATAAACCGCATAATATCTTCGACCGAATCAATTTTGTAATGCATGTGCCCCCGTTCAAGTAGCTTCCGCTTCCACCACTCCTGAAGAGGCTCCAACGGTTTACCTGGTGCTTTCATTTCGACGTATATTGTCACTCCTTGGGGGAGGATGACCAATCTATCATTTACGCCACGAGTCCCTGGACTAACGAACTTCGGGGCCAGCCCGCCGATCTTCTTGACTTCCCGAACCAGACGCTGTTCTAGTGGTGTCTCTCTCATGATTTGGTTACCCAATGCCGCCTTAAGACAGATTCACAACGGCGCTGCGTACTTGCATTTTTCCAAGGTGGGTTGGAATCATCGTAGTAAAACAATTCCTCAAATTCCCCACCATCAGGCTCAATTTCGTTACTGGAAATCGTTTCGTATTTGCGATTGAATAACTCCTTAGCGCCGTTAGCATGTCGATGTATTCCATAAGGCAATTCCTCTCGCATAAGCTGTTCTGACGCCTTTCTAGCTTTCGCCATTCTGATCTTCCTTTCTGCGTGATCTTTATCTTCACGCACACGCGTTATGTGCTTAAATTGATTTAACTGACTATTATATTACTTAAAGTCGGTTATTCTATTTTTTATAACTTTACTAATATAATGACGTTCATAATGTTCAAAACGCTGAAACCCCTTGACACGTCTGCCGTTTCTCTGCACATTATTTGGTAAAAAATGAAGTTCAATGACGTTTGTGACGTTCAAGCTTGCACGTTATGCACGTCATTGAACTTTATACAATGTGCGGTAATGTGCTTCTAGCCTTTACGTTCAAAGGCAGCAACATATCCATAGCCATCCATCCGAACTCGGCCGCGTTTCTCCGCCCAACCTGGTGCGTTCCGTAGAACCCCGCAGATAACCCTAGATTCCCATTTGGTCAGGTCTCCGATTCGCTTGTTCAAGCACTCTACCCAGACCTGAGCCGCACATACACGTTGCCTTTTCTGCCCTGTTGGTCGTCCCATTTCATCATCTATTTCCGATTCCAGCCATTCACGGATAGTCCCTTCACGCGGGTCACTTTCGTAGTGCTCCTGTTGCTGCGCTTCGGCCTCTGCCCGTGCTCGGGAGTCCAGCGTTAAGGTTTCGCCCGCCCTGTAATACGTCAATGCCTCTGCCCAAATCTGGCGCACTACATCATCGGTAAGATGTGTCCACTGGTCGTATTTTGCTCGGTCTTTGTGGATGTCCACGGGCCAAAACCGGCGATTTCCGGTATCATCCGTGAGAAAATCCATGTTGTTAGTTGTTCCGAAAAATACACACTTACGCGGGAATTCGGATACCTGTCTATCATAAGCTACCCGGTAACGATCCTCTGTTTTCGATAAAAAGGCTTTGACAGACTCTACCTCCGCCTTTTTCATAGCGTGCATTTCACCAATTTCAAACAGCCAGCCATTCTGTAAATGCTCTCCAGCCTCTTTGTTCTCGAAGCTTTTCAGAGAATCACTGAACCAGCGCCCACCGAGCTTAGCAAGCAGTGAACTCTTACCGGTTCCTTGTTTACCTACCAGTACAAGCATCTCGTCAAATTTGCATCCAGGGTCATATATACGGGCCACCGCTGCAATCAGTATTTTCCGTGTCACTTGGCGGGTGTAGTGAGTGTCTTCCGCACCTTGATAGTCTATAAAGATGGTCTCTACGCGAGGTACACCATCCCATATAGCTGATTCAAGGAATTCTTTTATCGGGTGGAATCGATTCTGTCGGCTGGTCTCTGTAAAGGCATCAAGAATGATGCTTGCCCCGCGTATACCGTGCGCTACCCCCAGCCAATGCCGCAGACGCTTATCATCCTCGCCCAGCCAAGGTTCATAGGATACATTCGCCCGCAAGAACTCTCTCCACGGTAACGGCTGACGGATGACCTCCGTATTCCCAAACGCATCATAGGAGAGAATTCCCTTCCAGACTCCATGAGATAACACCAGCTCCACATTTTTAGGTGTAGACAGTAACTCCCCTGTCTTATGATGAATCTCCAGCTTCGTCTCCCAATCATCCTCCGGGTCTTCTTCCATATCGTCAAAGTCGTCAGCCATCTCCGCAAAATCTGCCTGCCGCTCTGCGAGAGCAAGCTTCTTTACCTCCGGCCGCTGCGTGGCCCACTGCTCCATAGCTAAATGACTCGGCTTTTTGGCGTCAGGTGTATGCTCCTTCACCCGCTCATCTAAATGGCCAAACTTGTGAACCCGTATAAGATCAAAAATGTTATAAGTGCGACCATCGGCCGCAGGATCGCTGTCCTGGTGAGAATAGGCTAAGTCTTGATCAGGGTAAACCTCTAGCCCGTTACCACTGGTTCCCTTCGTGTAGGTGTATCGGTTCGGCATAGAACCTTTTTCATAAACCTCAGATAAAAAAGTGTCAATCCCCTCTTCGATCATGAAAGCCCGACAGAACAGACCGATCGTGCCGAACTTCTCGCGCGGGTCCTGCGCCCGTTTTGACGACAGTTGAGCTGGGGACTTATCCTCCGGATGCCGAGGCCAAGCCATAACGTCACGCCAGTCTTCGTACTCACCCAGTATGCGATCTACGTTGAGAGCGTTCCCTTCAAAGATTTCCAGCACAGGATCTGGAGCATCTTTGCTGCAGCTTGGCAGGAACATGAGACGATGAACTTGGAAGGTCGTCTTATCGAAATAATCCATGCCGATCTGCTCTGCCAGCTTCCGGCTCACAGCAGCGTATTCGTCCGGATTCATATTCCGATCTGCTGGAATAATCAAACGGTACTTGGGCTTATTGGGACGATGGCTGTGCGTGGAGTAGACGACATAAGCCGTCCCTCCTAGCACCAAATCCACCGCGAATAGGAATTCATCGTCGCCCCGATCCACGTCCAGCGTGATCAGGCTGCGGCTGTCAACGTTCTCCTTCTTCCGCCGACCTGTGCGGACGAGGCCGCCGACAAAAGCAGCTCCGTCTTTCGCCTTGCCCCGGTCGGTCGTGTTCATCTTGTCGTACTGGGCCATTGTCTCGTTCGTCCGCCGCACCTTGCGCAGCCGCTCGACGAACTCTTCCCAGGTCAAATATTCAGTTTTCCAGTTCGTATCGGCGCGGTGCTTGCCGAAGCTAATGTCCAGTTCTTGCATGGTGTCACCTCTTTATCAATTCGCTACACGATAAGGTAAAATGAGTATTTCAATATCTTCGTTGTCAGTCAGTACGATCGGGGACATGCTTCCAGAGAGTTTAACTGTTAGATCTCGTCCTGCATCTGCAAATAAGGACAGAGCTAATCGCAGAAATTCAGCATTTAGGGCCCATTTTGCCGCGAAGACCTTGAGGGTATTACCGAAGAAAGCGCGAAACTCAGTCTTTCTATCCTGATCGTGTACGACAAAATGAACAGACCCGTTATCAGCTACCAGCCGAACCAGCGGATCCGACTTATCAAGACGCTTTGCTGTATCTGCTGCACAAGTAGCCCTAGTCAAAACATCTTTAAGGGATCCCGCACCGAGTTGTATTTCGTGATCGAACTTCATTGGAATTATCTTAGTTACACTAGGGTATACACCCTCGATCGGCATGCCAGAGTGCACGCTCACCGTTGTCGGATCAGATAGTGTATGAACATTCCGAACTTTTAGTAGGATATGACCATCGGTCACATAGGCTGTACCATCCGTAGCATAGTGGATTCCTTCCAGGATAGGGCGTGAGCCGTTTTGTTTAGTTGCAAATTTCTTAGCATATTTAGCCAAGATAGCTTGTTTATTCATATTCCTCATCCTCGCTTTCCGAATATTTGAGCTGTCCAATCTCCTTCGCGTTCTCGTAAACGCTGAGCTCCTAACCTGCCTATCTGCTGCCTTGTCCATATAGGTTCGGTAGCCGCCCGTTCATAATCCCAGCCGCTTTTTTTAACTCTCATGTGAAAAGTTGCATAGGGAATCCCGTTCCGTTCAGCCATCCTGAGATATTTTTCTGGATGAACCCTAACCTGCTCTGTGGCACGAAGTGCATGCTGCTTTATTTCTTCTGGAGATTCTAGCGGTTGAGTAGCCGCCCGTTCTTCTGACCAACCCAAATTCCTAATCCTAGACATGAAGGTGTTATATTGGATTCCATTCTGTTCAGCAACATGTCGCCACTTGCTCCGATCAGTCAGCTTTCTAGGTGGTGTAGTGATCGCCTTTTCCTTGGCCCATCCTTGGGCTCTTACTCGGCGATCAAGCATCGCTGGTTTAACGTTAAACTGTTCTGCACGCTCATATTCTTCTGACGTGATGTAGAACCAGTGTCCCATTTAGCACCCACCCTTCTTGGTGGGATCGGCAAGGTCACATAAACCTCTCCGATCAAATCACCGTTATCGTCGTATATCAAATCCCAAGGGATATCTTGAAAGTAAGGATCTCGATTATTCGAATACAAATCAGATCGCCTCCAATCAATCCTTTTTATAGAAATCAGTCTCATAAGCTTCTGCCCTTAACGGCAGCCCCGGCGCCCAGTCGATCGGCTGCCCCATGATTTCTGTAATCTCTGGCAGAGCGTCTTCATCCCAAGGACTGTCGACAATCACCTCATCATGAACATGCATCCGGATCTGATGACCAGCTTCGTCCAGGTGCTGCATACTAACAGCTAGACAATCCCTACTAATCGCTTGGACGATGTTCTCCACGAGCTTCGGACCATAAGTATCAACCATACCCCAAGTCTTCTTGGTCTGATCCACTCCGTCATACACCAGCGCTGGCTTATCGAATTTACCATCAACGATACGCGGATTCGCATAGGAGAGCTTGCGACCAGACGGCAACCGGATGAACATATACCCACCCTCGCAGTAGAAAGACAGACCATATTGCAGCTTGACCGTCCGGCGTTCCTGCACGGCTGTCACGGCCGCATTATCCACATCCCACCATAGTTTCGTGATCTTCGGATTAGCTTTACGCCAAGTCTTTACCAGCGGCGGCAGCTCATCTTCGGATAACCCCATTTTCAGAGCACCCATTGCTTCCAGAGCTCCTACACCACCACCATAACCAAGTGCCAATTCTGCGATCTTACCTTTTTGCCGCAGATCCTTTGTAATTTCTTCTATTGAAAGGCTGAACATCTGAGCCGCTGAAGCTTCATAAATTTTGCCGTGAGTCTTGAACACTTCTAGCCGCCAACTCTCACCAGCTAACCATGCGATTACTCGAGCCTCGATAGCTGAGAAGTCAGCCACGATGAAGCGACAGCCGGGAGAAGGAATGAACGCCGTCCGGATTAACTGTGAAAGCACAAACGGAGGCGGACCAAACAACATTTCCAGCATTTCGTAGTCACCTGATAGCAGAACATCCCGTGCAAGCTCCAAGTCTTTCAGCTTGTTCTGCGGTAGGTTCTGCACCTGTACCAGCCTGCCAGCCCATCGGCCTGTTCGGTTGGCTCCGTAAAACTGGAGCAATCCCCGGACTCTGTCATCTTCGCAGCGTGCCCGTTGCATTGCCTCGTATTTCTTGACACTGGTCTTAGCCATCTCCTGCCGAAGTTGTAAGGCTCGAACAGCGTCCTCGTCTCCTCCAGCTTGATCGATCAGGATCGGAACAGTTTCCTTTGTAATCCCGTTGACCTCAAGCCCGCGCTCCTGCAGCCAGCCTGTGAGCTGAGCTACACTGTTCGGGTTAGCCAGTCCGGTCAGCTCTTTAGCTTCAACGGTCAAGCGCTCCGCGTACTGTGTGTCGCAGGCGATTGCGTGCTTGACCAATTCCGGCTCTAGTCGTACTCCGTTATCGTTGATCTGCTGATCCAAAGCCCACAGGCTCCATTCCTCATCCAGAACGGGGAAGACTGCTAGGTACTTGCGCAGATCCCTCTCTGTCACCACGTCCTGAAGGTTATATGCCTTGTACTGCTCCCACTTCTCAGGGGCATGATGCGGCAGATTACGTGTCCGGCCTCCATTAGCCTTAGTCGGCTTACACGGAGTGGAGAAGTATTTAATGAGCGCCTTGCCTGCTGAATCCTTTTGCTCCTGCAACTTCAAGACTTTAGCCACTTCGGCCAAAGAGCCAGGAAGCCCCAGCGTCAGAGCGTGAATCATTGTGCAGCGCCAATATTCGGGTTTCATGGATATGCCGAGATGCTTAGCTAGTGCCGTCCGTTCAAAGTTAGCGTTAAAGGCGGTCTTAGTAACATCTAGCCGAAGCGCGTCCATTACATCCTTTGGAATCTCCTCAAAGTCCGTCAGATCGACCACATGAACTGGATCATCATCAAAGGCAAAGCCAAAAAGCAGAATTTCAAAGTCTGGTGACTGTACGTAGGGGTAAACTCCAGATTTCATAATGTCGACACTGCTGTATGTTTCAAGGTCAATTTGCAGAACGGTCATAGTACTTTCCCACCATGTCGTTGTGGCCGTGTTGCGTTATAAGCCATCTTTTCAGTGATCGCCTGCTCCAGATCGATTCCATAACGCCCGCAGGCATCAAATACGCGGATTACGATGTCAGCCAATTCCGAAGGAATGCCGCAGGGTTTCCACGAAACATCAAATTGATCACCATATATAAGTAATTCGCCACCTACTTTATGTTCATACCATGCTTCTGTAGGCGCATGCCCGTTTCTATGATCTTCCAGAGCCTCAGAAGCCTCGGAATGGATCAGAGCAATGATTTCTCCAAAGCTTCGCTCTTCATCCCACCATCCTTTAATTACAGCATTCGTATGTGCTGCTTTTACAAAATCGTTAATCCTCATAAAAATTCCTCCGTTCCCATAAATTCCGTAAAATTTGAGGTTATGAAAAGGGGCCCCTTGCGGAAACCCCATGATGTAGAAAGCAATTAGTTCATGAAATCGTCTTCACTGATATCAACAATGTCGTCGTCAAAATCCTCATTTGCGAAGTCGTCATTTACGCTGCTACGACCTCCGAGGAAGTCTCCGTCTTGAACCTTTACGATGTTATTCAACCCTGCAGCAATACCTTTATTGCCTTTGGTGTCAAAGAGATAGAAATTGACAGAAACCTTAGCATAGCAACCAGAGTAAACCTCTGTCGTATCAGTGATCTCAGCAAATTTCGTCTTGCCATCAGCATCCTTACCAATCGGCTTTGCAATACCTGGCTTATTTTTGCTCTTGGCATTGAAGAAATAGTGCCCTTCGTAAGCTTCTCCCTTTTCCTCTGCCTCTTCGTCTCCGTCACGCAGCGGAGTATGAAAGTCCTTTGGAAGCTTACCACCATACTTAGCTTTGGCTTGCTCTTTTAGCACATCAATGATCGCTTTGTACTTAGCAAGCGTTGCCTTATCGTCTTTAGGAATCAGAATTGCAGTGCTGAACCACAAATTGCCGTAATCGTCTTCCTCTGCTTCCCACACTTTTGCGTAGCTAAGACGAGCCTTACCAGTTACCAGTTTCGTAGTTTGATTGTCGATTGCCATAATTAATTAGCCTCCTCAAAATTTTCGTTTGCAAAGTCATTCTCAACGCTATTAAGCTCAGGACGCTTGTCCGTTTCAGGAACAAGTACAGGCTTCCCTTGTGGCTTAATGACTAGATCACCAACCAGCGCAGCAAACTCCTTCTTACTCCCGACGACTTTTGTTTCCAGATCACCTATTCCAAGCAACTCCTGAGGTTTGAGCAATTTCGATTCTTCGAAGCCTGCTTCAATAAGCTTAACCTTGAGTGCTTCTTTGTTTGTGATAACCCGGTTGCTTCGGCCTTCGACCAGCTTCCATGCCGGGATTTTCGTCCCGTTCTTGGCTTGGTCAAAGGCGTAGTCCTCAACATCCTTAGCCCAGACTTTCAGCTGTTCGGCTACAAAGAGCACCGAACCAACTTCCTCCAAAGACAACAGCGCAGGGTCTTGAAACTCGTAAGCCAGAGCCTTCATATTCTCGTCAGCACGAGCTCGGCAGTTTCCCTTGACCTTGCACCAACGGCAGTGATCACCTGACTTAAAATCACCTTCGCCGGCATCGGCCAGAGCGGCTGCAGGCTTGACCACTGTCTCAGCCCATTGGATCAGCTCACCCAGCAACAGCGTATCTGTGCTGACACTATCAAGCCGTGGCTGGACGATAGTCAGGCTGACCTCTCTGATCGAATAGAGATAGTTCCAGTTCCACCAAGCACCTAAACCATACAGCCTGAGCTGCGGATTACCGATCGCACTGACAGGAACGCCCTTACCATACTTAAGGTCGATAATCTCCATGACCTCATCAGCAATAATGACTACATCTCCTGTGCCGTACCCATCTGGCACCCACTCCGTAAAGTCCAGCCGATCCTCCAGCAGGATAACAGCATCGGATGACCGGGCTTTAGCGGCGAAGAATCTCTCGGTAACAACGTCCACGTATTCCGACACGGCACTTTCCATTTCAGGACTGTAATACTGATTCCCAGCTTTGAAATCAGCAATTGCTTTATCCAAACGTAAGCGCTCTGCTGCATTGCACGGTGTTAATGTCCTGCGCAAGATTAACTCAGACAGCTCGTGAGCTGCAGTACCTTCATCGGCGTACTCACTGCGCTTGTCTGGTACACTCTCCTGCAGCCTTGCACTCGGTGGGCAGTTAATCCATTGGCTCGCTTTGGATGCACCTAGCAGGGCATGGGCTCTTTCAGCGTGTGCTGGCTGACTCATAGAGCCTCCAGCTCAGCCAGGAAGGCCGCACGCTTCTCCTCCGGAACCTCGGAGATATTCGGGCTATCGTATTTATTCAGCAGAGCCTTAATCTTCGGTTTATTGGCTGGGTCCTTACCTACTTCCTGAGCTTTGGCACGAAGCTCTACCACCGAAGGAGCGTCAACAGTTTCGGATGATTCAGAAGTTTCCTCGGAACCAGTCTCCTGCTCCGGCTTATCTTCTGGCTCTTTTGAAGCAGTCGTAGTCTTACGTGTCCGTGGCTTCGAGCTCTCTTCTACAGCAGGCTTACTTGAAACAGGAATAAAGGACGCTGATAAGGTAGTAAATTCCTCAATGGCTTGTGCGGCGTTTTCGCCGTTAATGGTAATAGTTACGGGCATGTATAAATCCTCCTATATAATGAATGATGGCATTAAGCCTTATTGCTTTGATTAATGGTGTCGTGAAGCATACGAAGTTCATCTTCCAGCTTGTCCACTCGTTCCTCAGCTGCAAGTGCACGCTTGATAGCTTCCGGCCAACCAGTCCGAGCAGCGGCGGTGAAGATCGTATCAGCTTTAAAATTCAAAGGGTGTTTAGCATCAAATATCAACTGACGAGAACCGTCCACATCCCAAAAATCTTGAACAACGCAATCCTGTGTTCCTATTTGCCAAGGTCCGGGCGTTGCTGCTTCGCAAATAGCTTGATCAGCTTCAAGATCACGCATCCGCAGAATCCTCTTCCATAACAGACACAGTTACTTCACGGAAACGAAGCTTAATGAATTGAATAAGGACAAGGTATTCCTCGGCATAACGACTCTCACGGTGTCTACGGTTTACAGCGTCTTCAAATTCGGTCAGTGTGCCACGGAAGCAGCCCCGTGTAATTTCGATTTCGCCTGTTTTGATCATGTAGGCGGTAAGCGTGCCACTCTCGGAGCCCACGGAAGATGCTACGAAAATGTGTTTTCGGGACTCCACCCATGCATCGCCGTAGACCCGAGCATCGTCGGAGACCCATGCATCGCCGTAGACCCGAGCATTGCCGTAGACCCATGCATCGCCGTAGACCCGAGCATTGCCGGAGACCCGAGCATCGTCGGAGACCCATGCATCGCCGGAGACCCATGCATTGCCGTAGACCCGAGCATTGCCGTAGACCCGAGCATTGCCGGAGACCCGAGCATCGCCGGAGACCCGAGCATCGTCGGAGACCCATGCATTGCCGTAGACCCATGCATTGCCGTTATGGTCTAGGTTGTCTTCTTTTTCCACCCAGCCGCCAAGCTCTCCCTCTTCGATTCCGAAGCGCTCAATCGGACGAACTGCTTTAATTTGATAGAGGGTAATCCCGTAAAACTCCTTAGTCGTTTCAGTTAGTACAAATTTTTTAGACATTGATTTTCTCCTTCTGTCAGTGATACACTGACCATAAGATTGGTTTTGAAACGTGCAGCTTATTACGGGGTAGGAGCCGTGATAGGCTGTTTTTCATTTAAGCGAGATAACGTGCATAAATATTGATCGCCGTAGCACTTACTTAGCTGTTCGTTATTAGCTGTATTAGCTAACTGCAGCAGATTACAGCAGACTCTTAAACGTTGCTTACGTCCCAAATCTCTCACCTCCTCTCAAGGACTACGTAACCACCTAATTTTTCGTGAATTATCACGATCCGTTCTCTGATCCCTATTTGACCAGCCCTTGTTACGCTGCTTGGTCTGCCCAAATGGGAACCAAATGGGAACCAACCGTCAGCTAAATAAACAGTTCCAGCATGTCCTTCCCCAGTGCTTGAGTAAGCTAGTAACCCTTTTATCTGCGGATAGTGCTTCCTGATATACTTACGAGCCATACTTAGCGCTTTGCTCTCTGCGAAAGGTTCAGTGTCATCGATCAGGTACATTCGAGTTAATTCAAGAAGATTTTCGCGATCCAAGCTTCTGGCCGTTGGACGCCCCCACATCATGGCTCCAATTCGATCACCGTTACCGTCCATAATCCAAAGTCTTAATCGAGCTCCTGCAGGTGTACTGTGGAGATAGTGGTGATCAGATATCCACCGATCTAACTCCGTGGAGGTTGTTACTTCTACTCGCATATCACCCAGCCCATCTTCTCAGCTTGAATCGATGCCCAAACTATAAAAGGGAATCTATCAGGATCGATGCAGGAACGATCGTACTGATCAGCTAGGTGGTCTAGTAATTCGTCAGGTATTGGCATAATGCTCCTCCTTTGCTAACGTCCGTATTCGCGAATTGATTGATATCGTTTTCCATTTGCTACAATAATGTGATCTAACGCTTCAATACCCATTAGATTGCCTATTTCTGTAATCCGATTTGTAATTTCGATATCCTCATTACTTGGTGTTGGGTCTCCAGATGGATGATTATGAAACATTATGAAACTAGCGGCATTATTTAATAGTGCGGCCTGAAACACATTTCTTGGGCTAGCTACTGAGGCGTTAAGGCTTCCGATTTGCAGAATATGAAAACCTATTACGTTATTCTTGGTATCGAGCGTCAATATACCGAAATTCTCAACATGTAACGAATCTACGTCCAACAACGAGTGGATAACTTGCGATGCATCAGAAGGAGATTCGATCTGCTTATCTACCTCATAGACCTTTGACGATTCTCTTACAAGCGCCATGCTATAACGATTAATCCTTACTGACATGAGGTTCCTCCTTCCTACTCCCTCGGCGGCCAATTCCACCCGCCTAAATGACGACCAAGCTCAACACCAAACATGTGTTTGATACCGCCATTTGGGTAAAACACCTGCAGATCAAGCATGCTGCCATCACTGCGTACCTTGATGACAAGGGCTGCTGCGGGACCTTCGCCACTGTTAAAGTGGACTATACGTCCGATGCTAGGTTTCATTGGTCACTCTCCTTTCAAATTAATAGGAGATGAATCAAGATAACGACAATGTACAGTACGATTCGTATTGGCTACATTTTTATAAGCAAAATCTTTAGCAGCTTCCTCGTTTTCAAAGTAGAGAATATTAGGATCGTTAATATTTTCCGTGATATGCATCCCGTAAGAGCCCTTGCTATAAGCAAAAAATCCTACTGTGGCTCCTTTGGCGTTTACGTAAGTTTCTGCAACAAACCAGCATCTAACTTCCATTCTTATCCTCCTTTCCCCGCGACGATCGTCTTAGCTCCCAGCTTAGCCACCAGACAGGCTTGTCCAAAGTAGATTTCAGCGCCGCACGCCTCGTTGGAGCAGTAGTCGATGACTTCATTTGTCATGGGGTTGCCTCGCTTTCCAACTGAGCGACCCAGTTTACAAATGCTTCACGCCGAATACGACGACTATTCCCCGTCTTAAAGCTTGGCAGCTCGCCGCTAGTGCAGCGCTGGTATACGGTATTGGGATGCCAGCCCATGGCCTCAGAGACTTGCTTAACGGTTAGGATCGGCGGTAGTTGATTGAGATTCATTTACGTTTCACCTTCTTCCTAGTTCTTGGAACATAGCCACTAGCAAGCTTTAGTTCGGCCAATCTGACCAGTTCATTCTTGCCTTTCTCGTTATACAAAATTTGATGAACTCCCGATTTGTAATCCCCGTTGATCGGAACACTTTGGCTGTATTCATCAGTCCTGATATTGTGCTTACTGGCTAGTTGACCGATTAGATTAACCGTCACTCCTGCTATAACCGCGATTTCACTAGATTTGTACCAACGACCTTTGTACCGGACTCCTGAAATTTGAGGAGTCGTCTGAAGAGACTTTGAAAGCACCTCCTTGGGCTTGTCACCTAACACCATCTCAGCGATCTGCTTCCGCAGTGCCGATTCCGTCTCAAGCGTGAACAGCCTCTCCCTTTCAGCCATATCGAGCATCTGCAGCAACCTTGTAATCTCGGCGCGCGCCATATTGGCTAGTGGAACGCTCTGCGATTCGTCGGATACAGCATAGTGGCCTGATTTACGAATAGTAGGAATGACCTCGTGAACAATCCATCTTTTGAATGCTCTAGCTTCAGGCTTGCGACTTCTAAGAATAAGAGAGTAAAGTCCGGGCTCATTGATGATGTTAGCTTCACCCTGACGACCTAAGGAATACTTAGCCCGTTCATCTTGGTCTAGTTCGGTTAAAGCCATAGTCGGATTAGTTAGACCTAAAACCTCACATACGTCTTTTGCCACCCACCAAGGGGAGTTGTTAATTAGTAGTGTTCGAACTTCACTTTCATTAAAATTGAATATTTGAACTTGGTTGTCCAATATGCCACTTCCTTTCTGTCGAATATTTCCTATCCCTCTGATAAAATGATAGTTGTCGAGACTAACCAGATTAGAAGAAAGGATAGTGATTATGCATGAAGATGCAAGGCGTTTTATCTGGCTGGATAAATGCGTTTGGTTGGGAAAACGGTGTTCTTGAAGTTTGGTTTTTAGATAATCGCCCAGCGGCGATCCATGACAACGTTCCGTATGAAGCGTACGAAGGTCTATTTAAGAGTTCGGACTTTGGGCGCAACTACATGGCCCTTCGCAAGATATACCCGCCGCGGAGAAGCGACTAAAGTGGCGGCGCAATCGTTTCGAAGTTATTAACGTACCTTGCCGTGAACCCTTCCCAGCGGAGTGCCACCGTATTCATCGAAACAACTACTTCCCCAATCATCATGTTTTCTTCAAGATACCGAGCTAGTGGTTTTGCAAGTTCAGCGATTTCAAGTTGTTCCTTAGTCGGTTCAGCCGCCCTCTTGGCGGTTTTTTTACTATCCACTTCTTCTCACCTCGCTTCCTATCCGTTATAAACAGCAGCTACTAAATCCGCGAATCCCTTTACGACCTCCGGCAGAACTTCCAGTTCATCGCTGGAGGTTCCGTTTTTACACTTATCTTCGATCCAATTACTTAACGCAATTACGGCATCTTCAATGTGATCGTGCACCTTTCTCACCTCGCTTTCATGTGTGATTGTCGTTTATGACAAGAAGTAATCAACAGTTACGCCGAAATAATCAGCCAGAATTTTGAGCTTGTCCGTTTTTGGCTTATAATTCCCCTGCTTCCAATTTGTCAGCGTCGCCGTAGAAATACCCGTGTCTTTAGAAACTTGATATGGTGTTTTTCCAGACAGTGTTAATAGACTACGGAATTTCTCGTACACACTTCCACGCCCCCCTTCATAAAAATATGTTGACTATTAGCTAAGATTTCTTATATAATCATAGTACCACCTAAGTTATATAAGATTTCTCAGCTATTTCCTTTTTTTATTAGCTCAGTTTTCTAAGCTATGATTGTATATTAGCATAGCTTTCTGAGATAGTCAACGGAAATCAGCTTAGTTTTCTGACTTTATTTTTCGGTATAAAAATCATGGAGGAAAACTATGTACGAAATATTTGAAGAACTATTGAAGAGACATAACGTTACAGCTTACCGAGTCGCAAAAGAAACAGGGATTACAACAGCTACTTTTACTAGTTGGAAGCAAGGGAAGTACACTCCGAAACAGGAGAAACTTCAGAAGATTGCCGATTATTTTGGGGTGACCCTTGGTTTCTTAATGGGTAATTCAAACAGCACAGAAGAAGCTTCTTCCTACTACGCTTTAAATGAAAAAGACGAACGCGACATAGCTAAAGAGCTTGAGAGAATGATGGATGAGTTAAATAGTGATTCGTCTCTAGCGTTTATGGGAGAGCCGATGGATGAGGAAGATCGGGAACTGCTTCGGATATCCTTAGAAAACACCTTGAGAATGTCTAAGGAAATGGCAAAGAAAAAGTTCACTCCTAAAAAATACAGAAAATAGCCTTCCGGGGGTTATCGAATGGAAATTTCACTTTCTAAGAGACTGATTAATGCCCACGGAACCAACGATCCAGCACGAATAGCATCCATGTTAAATATAGTGGTTCTGTACGAAGATTTAGGCAAAAATACTTGGGGATATTACACTTGCATAAATAGGATTTCGTGTATCCACGTAAATAATAGGCTTGAAGGTTTTGCGGCTGTTTTTGCTTTGGCTCACGAACTAGGCCACCATTTTCTACACCCAGGAATCAATACGCCTTTCTTGAGGAGAACTACATTGTTTTCTGTGGATCGAATAGAACGGGAAGCCAACTGTTTCGCCACTTACTTATTAGTAGGTGACGTACAGCCAGAGATCGAAGAAACAAAAGGATACTTCCTAAAACGTTGTGGCATACCTGAGGAATTTCATATTTTCTTTTAACCTTCGTGCTTTCCGGCTGCAAGGCCGTTTAAATATATCTATAAACCGAGCATACGTTCTTAAGAGGTGAAAGAAATGGCAAGTTACCGGCTCAAAAACTGCAAATGCCCGCCTGAGCGAAAGCGTTGCACCTGTGGGGCGAAGTGGGAATACCGCATTCGATACCTCGACCGCAAAGCAGGCAAGTACCGTGAGAAATCGAAAGGAGGATTTGATACTAAGAAAGCCGCCCAACTTGCGGCTGCTGAAGAAGAATTAGCTATTGATAGAAACGGATTTGCGGAGAATGGTAACGAGACAATTAAAGCTTATTTTGATGAATGGCTTGAGGTTTACAAAAAGCCGAATGTTAAACCGATTACGTATAGTGTGCAGGAGCGAAATGTGCGCCTGAACATTCTGCCGCAGTGGGGTAACTATCGCCTCAAGGACATTACGAGATCGGAGTATCAGAAGTGGATAAACGGGCTGAGAGTTAAATACAGCGAAGGAACAGTACGGAGAATACACAGCATCTTTAGCAGCGCCATGAATGACGCTGTACACGAATTTCAAATTTTACGAGATAATCCGATCCAGAGGATAAAGATACCGAAGCAGATCGATAAAACGGACGAACTCAAGTATTTTACAAAAGAGCAACTGAACTCATTTCTGAGTGCAGTCAAGCCAGTAAAGAATGCAAAATACCGGCACTCTATCCAATACTATGTCTTGTTTAGCCTGATGGCGCGCACAGGCCTGCGGATCGGGGAGGCTCTGGCTTTGACTTGGGACGATCTAAATGCCGAACAGATCATGGTCAACAAAACCCTGGTCTATCCGCTTAACTCGACTCCTTATCTATCAACGCCAAAATCTAAAGCCAGTTTGAGACAAGTCACTCTCGACCCTGCTACTCTGCGGCTACTCAAAAAGCATCGCATTAATCAAAAAGAAGTTGTCTTGCGATATGAGAATTATAAGTCGTCTGAGGGAAACCTTATGTTCCATCAGCATGATGGTCGCTGGCTCCGGACAAACATAGTGCGCGAGTATTTTAAAAAGGTATGTGAGCGCGCTGGAATGCCTGTATTGTCTCCGCATGCACTTCGCCATACGCACGCAGTTCATTTGTTGGAGGCAGGTGCAAATATCAAGTATGTATCTGATCGTCTCGGACATGCCAGTGTTAAAATTACTGCCGATACGTACCTTCACGTAACAAAAAAGATCGAGCAAGATGCACTCGATCTCTATGCAAGTTACATTTCTAAATAAAACATTCGTGGGCAAATTGTGGGCAGACATGTTCGCAAGGTCGCCTAAACCCCGCTACATCAAGGATTAACCTATACTTCCCTCCATCTCGAACTTAATCAAACGGTTCATCTCAACCGCG
>RCUU01000784.1_pt1 | contig 16759 bp, 14 predicted proteins | sample 2166211 | NCBI WGS metagenome assembly RCUU01 (sample SAMN09932620, study PRJNA488358) | compost metagenome | feature: garden; material: soil; isolation source: compost soil in phenylacetic acid-enriched culture | place: Germany: Experimental Botanical Garden Goettingen | collected 2016-01-27
AATCCGGGTTTTGTGGCGCTGGGACAGCGGCTGGGCAAAGACAGCTTGTTCAAATATATCCGTGATTTCGGTTTTGGGGCCAAAACCGGTATTGATCTGAATGGTGAAGCAAGCGGAATCCTGTTCAAGCCTGCACAGGTGGGTCCGGTAGAGCTGGCGACTACTGCATTTGGCCAAGGGGTGTCTGTCACGCCGATTCAGCAGATAGCCGCGGTCTCGGCGGCTATTAACGGCGGCAAGCTCTACACGCCGCATGTCGCCAAGGCCTGGATCAATCCGGATACCGGCGAGACAGTATCGGAGGTGGAGCCGGAGATGGTGCGTCAGGTCATCTCGGAGGAAACCTCGAAGAAGGTGCGCGCTGCCCTTGAGAGCGTGGTTGCCAAAGGCACGGGCCGGCCGGCTTTTATTGACGGTTACCGTGTGGGAGGCAAGACAGGGACGGCACAAAAAGTAATTAACGGCCGGTATTCTCCTACAGAGCATATTGTATCGTTTATCGGCTTTGCGCCTGCAGATGACCCGCAGATCGTAGTGTATACAGCAGTGGATAATCCAAAGGGCATTCAGTTCGGGGGCGTTGTGGCAGCTCCAATCGTGCAGAATATCCTGGAGGATTCCCTGCACTACATGAAGGTTCCGGAGCGTAAAGATCAGCTTCCCAAAACCTATAAATACGGTGAAACTCCGATTGTGACGGTTCCCGATCTTACAGGGGCCACAGTTCAGGATATTTACGAGGATTTGAATATGAACTTTACACTCGCCCGCTCCGGAACAGGCAATACTGTAATCAATCAGGCGCCAAAAGCCGGTGCCCGAGTCGAGCAGGGGTCAACGATCCGGATTTATATGGGTGCTGAAGATGGGAAATAATGTTGAATATCTTCTTTGAAGAGTGAGGGATTGCTATGAAAGTACATGAATTATCATCTTGTCTTGCAGCTTCGCGTCTATATGGAGATGGAGAGACGGAAATTGCAGGCCTTCAGGCGGATTCACGCCGGGTCAAGCCCGGAGATTTGTTCATTTGCCTGCCGGGATTTACGGTAGACGGCCATGAATTTGCCCCGCAGGCTGCCGCGAATGGCGCTTCTGCCCTTGTCTGCGAGCGCAGGCTTGAGATCGATCTGCCGCAGATTGTGGTGGATGACTGCCGGTTTGCGATGGCTGTATTGTCGAATGCTTTTTTTGGCTCACCGAGCAGCCGGATGAGGATGATCGGCGTGACGGGCACGAACGGCAAAACAACAACCACCTATCTGATTGAGCGCATTATGCAGGATCAAGGCGTAAAGACAGGTCTGATTGGAACGATACAGCTGCGTTATGACGGACAGACCTTTCCTGCCTCAGGGACCACACAGGAATCACTTGAGCTGCAGCGTACGCTAAGCGATATGGTCCAAAAAGGCGTGCAGTGCTGCGTGATGGAGGTTTCCTCGCATGCGCTTGAGCAGGGACGGGTGAAAGGGACGGATTACCGTACAGCTATATTTACCAATTTGACCCAGGACCATCTGGATTATCATCATACGATGGAGGAGTACCGCGCGGCCAAAGGGCTGTTCTTTTCCCGGCTCGGGAACGTGATTTCGCCCTGGAAAGAAGAACGCAAATATGCCGTGCTGAACGCGGACGACGAGGCCAGCGCCTATTTTGCCGCACAGACTGCTGCAGAGGTCATTACATACGGCATCGACACCCCTGCGAATGTCCGGGCTTCACAAATTTCCATCACGTCCAAAGGAACCTTTTTCCATGTAGAGACGTTTAAGGGAGAGGCTGACATTTCACTGCGGATGGTCGGCAAATTCAATGTGTATAATGCGCTGGCTGCAATTACGGCTGCTCTGCTGGAGGATGTGCCGCTTGAAGAGATCAAGGCCAGCCTGGAGTCTGTAGCCGGAGTGGCCGGACGTGTGGAGTCTGTTGATGAAGGCCAGGATTTTGCAGTAATCGTTGACTACGCCCATACACCGGACGGGCTGGAAAATGTGCTGCGGGCGGTTTGCGAATTTGCCGTGGGCAAGGTGCTTACTGTCTTCGGCTGCGGAGGGGACAGAGATACGACCAAACGCCCGCTTATGGGCAAAATCGCTGCGAAATACAGTGATCATGTCTTCGTGACTTCAGACAATCCGCGCACCGAGGATCCGCTGCTTATTCTCAAGGATATTGAAGCAGGCCTGCAGGAAGCTGAAGTGGCACAGGACCGCTATGATATGATTGTGGACCGGCGGGAAGCAATCAGAAAAGCTATTGAAATGGCAAGCCCCAGCGATGTAGTATTGATTGCGGGGAAAGGTCACGAGACCTATCAGCTGATCGGCGGAGTGGTTCATGATTTCGATGACCGCGTCGTCGCCAAAGAAGTTATAAGGGGCCGAAGCTATTGATTACAAGAACGCTGCGAAACATCGCTGCCATGTGCGGAGGAGAATTATCCTCCGCTTATGATATGGATAAGGAGATTGCGGGAGTCGTTACCGACTCCCGCAAAATTACGCCTGCCTGTCTGTTCGTTCCGCTGATTGGGGAACATTTTGACGGGCATGACTATAGTGCCGCCTCTTTGGCGGCAGGCGCCGCCGCCACCTTATGGCAGCGGGATAAAGGAACAGCTCCTGAGGGTGGAGGGGTGATCCTGGTGGATGACACGCTCACTGCGCTGCAGAGACTGGCTTCCGCTTATTTAAGCCAAATCGCTCCGCAGGTGGTTGCCGTTACCGGCAGCAATGGGAAGACCACCACGAAGGATATGATCACAGCCCTCCTGGAGGGACAGTACAAAGTTCACAAAACCCAAGGGAATTTCAATAACCATATCGGGTTGCCGCTGACGATTCTCTCCATGAGCGAGGAGATTCAGATCGCTGTACTGGAGATGGGGATGAGCTCGCGCGGAGAAATTGCTTTGCTGGCTGCCCTGGCGCCGCCTGATGTGGCTGTCATTACCAATGTAGGCGAGTCCCATTTGCTGCAGCTCGGCTCCCGCAAGGAGATTGCCCGGGCCAAGCTGGAAATCGCCGAAGGGCTGAAGCCGGGAGGTCTCCTGATTTATAACGGTGACGAACCGCTGCTCTCCGAGGTAATGGCAGAGCCAGCGTTCCGTACTCCCGAGGGGATGAGGACCTTCCGCTTTGGCTTGTTTCCTGACAATGCCGACTACCCTACAGGGATGATGACGCATATGGGGGGGATGACCTTCACTTCCCGTCTTCATGCGGAGCATGCCCTTACTTTGCCGCTCCCGGGACGGCATAACGTGGTGAACGCTTTGGCCGCGCTGGCGGTTGCCCGCCACTACGGGATATCCGAGGACACTATCGAAGCAGGCTTAAGCAAGCTTAAACTAACCGGCATGCGGATTGAAATGATGCAGGCAGCTTCAGGTCTTACCCTGCTTAACGACGCCTATAATGCGAGTCCTACCTCCATGAGAGCAGCCATTGATGTGCTGCAGGCCATGAAATGCAGCGGCAAGAGAATCGCTGTGCTGGGGGACATGCTGGAACTTGGGCCGGATGAGGAACTATTCCATCAGGAGATCGGCGGTTACCTTGATCCTGCTCTAACGGATCTGGTCTTTACCTATGGTCCTCTTTCCGCACATATCGCCCGGAAGGCAGAGGAACGGTTCGGTCCTGAACGGGTGTTTGCTTTTACAGATAAGAAGGAGCTTACAGCAGCCCTGATCGCCCAAATCGACCCAAGGGATGTTGTCCTTTTCAAAGCTTCGCGGGGAATGCGGCTCGAGGAAGTGCTGCACAGCCTGAACGACCATTCTCAGACGGAACCAAACTAATGGAGGGGGTGTACCCATGGATTATCAATTACTTCTACTGACTATTGCTGTGTCCTTTATCCTTGCGGTCATTGCCGCTCCGCTCTTCATTCCGCTGCTGCGGAGGATGAAATTCGGACAGCAGGTTCGTGACGACGGACCTCAAACCCATTTGAAAAAAGCCGGAACACCTACGATGGGCGGTATTATCATCATGGTGGCCTTCACATTGTCTTTTCTGAAATTTTCAGTTGTGAACTCTGACTTCTATGTTCTGCTGGTAGCTACGCTTGGCTATGGGCTGATCGGCTTCCTGGACGATTATATCAAAATTGCGTTCAAGCGTTCCCTGGGGCTGACGCCGCGCCAGAAACTGCTGGGCCAGCTGGTGGTCGGAGCTGTGATATGCGGACTGCTGATTAACGCGGGGCATAATACCGGGATCAGCATCCCGGGCACATCGATCAGCTTTGATTGGGGCAGCTGGTTTTACTATCCGTTTATTATCATCATGATGATGGCTGTAACAAATGCCGTGAATTTTACCGATGGTGTAGATGGACTGCTGTCTGGCGTCAGTGCGATTGCGCTCGCTGCTTTTGCAGTGGTGGCTATGCAGGCTACCTCGATTGCGGCTGGTGTCTGTGCGGCAGCGATGATCGGGGCAGTGTTAGGCTTTCTGGTATTCAATGCGCATCCGGCGAAGGTGTTTATGGGCGATTTCGGTTCCTTCGGGATTGGCGGCGCTATAGGTGCGATTGCTATTGTCACCAAAAGCGAGCTGCTATTTATTGTAATCGGCGGTGTGTTTGTCATAGAAATGCTGTCTGTCGTGCTGCAGGTCGCCTCGTTCAAAACACGCGGCAAACGCATCTTCCGCATGAGTCCGGTCCATCATCATTTTGAGCTTGGCGGCTGGTCGGAATGGCGGGTAGTTGTCTCCTTCTGGGCGGTTAGCCTGGTACTGGCGGCAGTTGGATTAATCTTAAGCAAGGGGTTGTAAAGAATGGAGCATCCAGATCAATACCGTGGTAAAGAAGTGGTCGTCCTGGGCCTTGCCAAAAGCGGCGTTCAGGTGGCCAAGGTGCTGCATGAGCGCGGCGCGGCCGTAACGGTTAACGACAAAAAGGAAAGAGATCAAAGTCCCGAAGCTTCCGAACTGGAATCTTTGGGAATTTCTGTTATATGCGGGGGTCATCCGGAGGGACTGATTCATCCGGGCGTCAGCCTTGTGGTGAAGAATCCGGGAATTCCTTATTCCGTGGCTCCTGTTCAAAAAGCGCTGGAGCTGGGCATCGAGGTAGTGACCGAGGTGGAGGTAGCCTACCACCTTTGCGCAGCACCGATGATTGGCATTACCGGTTCCAACGGCAAGACGACGACAACCACCTGGGTGGGCCGTATGCTGGATGCTGCGGGAATGAAGCCTATTGTGGCGGGGAACATCGGCACACCGCTCTGCCAGGCCGCACAAGAGGCTCATGAGGACAACTGGATGGTGGTCGAGCTAAGCAGCTTTCAGCTCAAAGGGACCAAAGAGTTCCGTCCCAAGATAGGCTGTCTGCTGAATGTGGCAGAAACCCATCTGGATTATCATGGCGGCATGGAGGATTATATAGCTTCCAAGGCTAAGCTTTTTGCGAGCCAGGGCCCCAGCGACACTGCGGTGCTGAATTGGGATGATCCTGTCTGCCGGGAGCTGGTGCCCTATATCAAAGCAGGGATTCTGCCTTTTTCAATGACCGAGGAGCTGGTTCAGGGGATCTTTGTCCGCCCGTCCTACGTCCCGGGAACCGAGGATGGGCTTAAGCGGGTGATTGTCTACCGGGATTACTCCGAGAGTGAGACGGAAATTGCCGCTGTTGACTCGATCGGCCTGCCGGGCCGCTTCAATGTGGAGAATGCGCTGGCCGCCTGCGGGATAGCCATCGCTGCGGGGGCAGACCCGGCGGGGCTTGCCGAAGTGCTGGTGAATTTCAGAGGCGTGGAGCACCGGCTGGAGTATGTGGCGGATAAAGCGGGTGCCGCTTATTATAACAACTCCAAAGCCACTAACTCCAAAGCCACCTCCATGGCGCTGGCCTCCTTCAGGAAGCCGGTTATTCTGATTGCCGGCGGGCTGGACCGCGGTTCTGACTATATGGAGCTGCTGCCTGTCCTTGGCGGCGTCAAGGCCCTGGTGGCCCTGGGGCAGACCAAGGACAAGCTGGCGGCCGTAGCAGGCATGGCAGGAGTAAAGCGCATCATCTCCGTCGATAATGGGGAGAGCGCCGCCGCCGTGCTGCAAGAGGCCGTGCGGGAGGCTTCCGCTCTGGCGGAAGCGGGAGATATCGTTCTCCTGTCTCCTGCCTGTGCCAGTTGGGATATGTTTACATCCTATGAGGAGCGCGGGCGTATTTTTAAAGAGGCGGTGCATAACCTTTAAGTAGGGGGGTGGATAAGCCCCTACTACCGAGGCAAGAGGTGTGCTCCTGATGAACAAATCCCGTCATGCGCCCGATATCTGGATACTGATGGCTATTCTGTCCCTGCTGGCCATCGGCATGGTGATGGTCTACAGCGCAGGGTCCGTATTGGGCTTCCGCAATTATGGCGACTCGTTTTATTTTGTCAAAAGACAGCTTTTGTTCGCGGGGCTGGGGCTTGGAGCAATGTTCGTCACCGCGAACACCGACTATCTGGTGCTGAAAAAGTTTGCCAGACCGGCGCTGCTTGTCTGCTTCATTCTGCTCGTTATGGTGCTGATCCCCGGCATCGGCGTTGTGCGCGGCGGAGCCCGCAGCTGGCTAGGCATCAGCTCCTTCGGGATTCAGCCCTCCGAATTCATGAAGATGGGGATGATTCTTTTTCTGGCTAACTGGCTGGGAAAGGATGATTATGATATCTCCTCCTTCACGCGGGGTCTGCTGCCTCCGCTGGCGCTGATCGGCTCCGCCTTTGCCCTGATCATGCTGCAGCCTGACCTGGGGACGGGCACCGTGATGTTTGGCGCTGCTCTGATGATGGTTTTTACAGCGGGGGCCCGGATGAAGCATCTGCTGTCCCTTGGCGCCCTGGGCGTGGCGGGTTTTGCGGCGCTGGTTGCTGCTGCACCTTACCGCCTGCAGCGGATTACGGCATTTCTGGACCCCTGGTCCGACCCGCTGGGTGCCGGATACCAGATTATCCAATCACTGTATGCTATTGGCCCCGGGGGGCTTGGCGGGCTGGGGCTCGGCATGAGCCGGCAAAAATACAGCTATGTGCCGGAGCCGCAGACCGATTTTATTTTTTCCATCTTGGCTGAGGAGCTTGGGTTCATCGGCGGGCTTATTGTGCTGGTCCTGTTCCTGATTCTGATCTGGCGGGGCATGAAGGTGGCGATGAGCCTCCCGGACCGTTTTGGGAGCTATTTGGCGGTAGGCATCGTCTGTATGGTGGCTGTTCAGGTCGTCATCAACATCGGCGTTGTCATCGGCCTCATGCCGGTAACGGGCATTACGCTTCCGCTGATCAGCTATGGAGGCTCATCGCTTACACTGATGCTCACGGCACTCGGCATATTACTCAACCTATCCCGTTATGCGAGGTGAAAGACATGCGTATCGTATTAAGCGGCGGCGGCACAGGCGGACATATCTATCCCGCTGTCGCCGTTGCCAGGCAGCTTCAGGCGGAAGAAAAAGACACGGCCTTCTTGTATATTGGCGGGAAGCGGGGTCTGGAGAGCAAGCTGGTTCCCAATGAGAATCTTCCATTCCAATCGATAGATATTACCGGCTTCCGCCGCAAGCTTTCCATGGACAATGTGAAGACTGTAATGCGTTTTCTGAAAGGGGTCAAAGCCTCCAAGGAAATGCTCAGGGAATTCAAACCGGATGTCGTGATTGGTACAGGCGGCTACGTATGCGGCCCGGTCGTGTATGCGGCCTCCAAGCTTGGCATTCCTACCCTAATTCATGAGCAGAACGCGATTCCGGGGCTGACGAACCGTTTTCTCAGCCGTTATGCCGATACCGTTGCCGTCAGCTTTGAAGGAACCGAATCGGCTTTTCCCGGAGGCAAAAACGTAATTTACACCGGGAATCCCCGGGCGACCACGGTGACTACCGCGAGCCCTCAGCGCGGCTTTGCTTCACTGGGGATTCCCGAAGGCAGCACCGTTGTGCTTATGGTAGGGGGCAGCGGAGGAGCCCGGGCTATTAATCAGGCGATGATTGAGATGGCCCCATATGTGGGTAAGGGTAATGGTGTCCACTATGTATATGTGACCGGTGAATCTTATTTCGAAGAAACCCGCAAAGCTCTGCGCGAGAAGCTGGGAGGTGAGCCGAACTGGCTGCATCTACTCCCATACGTCCACAATATGCCTGAGGTGCTGGCTTGTACATCTCTTATCGTGAACCGGGCGGGTGCTTCTTTTCTAGCTGAAATTACAGCACTTGGTATTCCCTCTGTTCTCATCCCGTCCCCTAATGTGACAAATAATCACCAGGAAGCGAATGCAAGGCAATTGGAGCGGGAAGGTGCGGCAGTGGTGCTGCTTGAGAAGGATTTGAACGGCCAGTCCCTGATGGATGCTGTTCAGAAGATTATCAATGCGGAGTCTGTGCGCAAGGAAATGTCCGAAGCCTCCAGGCGCCTGGGCAAGAGGGATTCTGCTGCACTTGTAGTGAGCGAGCTGCGAAGGCTGGCTGCAAAGCGGAAATCATAAAGGAACGCCGTAATTCCACCAGCTGGAAGACGTTTCCTGCCTATTGCTCTACACTGTCACACACCCGAGGCCACGAACATAGGATAATCCTATAATCGTGACAATCACCCAGAGCACTTCTTGGTCCATGCAATGCAGGACGGGAAAGCTTCCTCCGGCCGTTCATTGATCCTTGTCCTGGAAGTGCTTGTGGTGGGTGAGCGGTAATCTCGGAGGTGATACATTGGACAAATTGGTGATTGAGGGTGGAAGTCCCCTGTCAGGCACCATACGTATCCATGGAGCAAAAAATGCGGCACTGCCGATTCTGGCGGCTAGCCTGCTGGCCGAAGGAGTTCACTCACTGCACAATGTGCCGAAGCTGCTGGACATCGAAACTATGCTGAACATTCTGGAACGGCTGGGCTGCAAGTGCGCTCATGAAGATGAGACAGTAACCATTGATACTTCGACCTTGGGCACATCCCATGTTCCAGAGGATCTGATGCGGCAGATGAGATCCTCCATTTTTCTAATGGGACCGTTATTGTCCAGGTTCGGCGAGGTGACGATTTATCAGCCGGGAGGCTGTGCGATCGGCGAACGCAAGATCGATCTTCATCTGCAGGGACTCAAACAGCTTGGAGCGGAGATTGAGGAGACTAACGGACGGATTTCCTGCAGGGCAGCCAGGCTGACGGGAAGCGATGTTCATCTGGATTATCCGAGTGTTGGGGCGACGGAGAATATTATGATGGCCGCTGCCATGGCGGAAGGCACTACAACCATATCGGGCGCGGCCAGGGAACCGGAAATCCAGGATCTGCAGAACTATCTGAACCAGATGGGAGCTCAGATCATCGGAGCGGGCACCGATACGATTACCATCCAGGGTGTAAAAAAGCTGTATCCCTGCAGCTACGAGGTTATACCGGACCGGATTGTAGCCGGTACAGTGATGATCGCTGCGGCTGCGACCCGGGGCAATGTCACGTTGACCCATACCAATGCCGGGCATTTAACGTCGCTTATTCATGTGCTCAGACGGGCTGGTGTTCAAATTACAGTTTGCAATGATATAATTAATATCAGCTGTATGGGACGGCCACGCGCGGTTGAGAGAATAGTAACGTCTCCCTATCCGTCCTTTCCCACCGATCTGCAGTCCCAGGTGATGGTGCTTCTGTCGCTGGCCGACGGATTCAGCGTGATCAAAGAGACTGTATTCGAGGGACGCTTCAAGCATGTGGAGGAAATGGCCCGGATGGGTGCTGATATCTCCATCGACCTGAACCGCGCTTTCATCCGCGGGGTGCAAAGGTTATATGGGGCTACGGTCGAAGCAACCGACCTGCGGGCAGGGGCCGCCCTGGTGATCGCTGGACTCGCAGCTCAAGGAACTACGGTGGTTGAGCAGGCGCACCATATTGACCGGGGATACGATGGCATTGAGAAGCTGTTCCAGAAGCTTGGAGCACGCATCAGCCGCAAAGTACCTGTGCCGGGTCCTCTAGATTTGGCCAATTAAAGCTCCCTGTCTCCTTCGGCTTGACGTGAGGGAAGGAGACAGGGCCTTATTACGGAGACACGAGAATGCCTAAAACCCGTTTACCTCTTCTCAAAGAGGACAAGCCAAGCAAAAAAATGAGCCGGAAGGTCACGATCATCCTGCTGCTGCTGTTCATCGCGCTGCTGGCCGTGATATTTTTCCGTTCGCCGCTCAGCCGCATTACAGAGATTCAGTTTGCGGGTAACAAATACACCACCCGGGACGAGCTGCTGGCTCAAAGCGGACTGGCGGTCGGTGGACAATTTTTTGCCGTCTCCAAGACCTCTGTGAAGGAATCGCTCAAGAAGCTTAAGACTATCCAAGAGGCTTCGGTAGATAAAAGTTTTCCCGGCACTGTTACCATAAGCATCGAGGAATATCCTGCTGTCGCCTATGAATTGGACCAGGCCGGCGTACTTGAAGCCATTCTTTCCAGCGGGGCTGCTGTTCCCGTGAACGAAACCGGAATTGCAGTGGAGAAGCCCATCCTGACCAATTGGGATGCAGAGGATCCCTACAAGGCCAAGCTCTGCCAGGCACTCGCCGCAATTCCGAATGAGCTGACAAGTGATATTTCCGAGATCGTGCCTTCCCCGACGCTGTCCTTTCCGGACCGGATTAAGCTTTATACGCGATCGCATTTTGAAGTCATAACGGCGATTTCCCTGCTTAAGAATAAGGTGGAATATTTGAATCAGATCATAGAGACCGAGGAACCCGGACTGATCAAAATGCTGGAAGCCGATTCATATGTTCCATTTCAGAACGCAGAGGCTGCAAATAAGGACAAACAAGATGCACAAGAGTAAATAGTCCCTACTAATAGGGCGGGAAAAATGCTACAATCGGATTTACGGGTAATAAGCTGTATCCCTCTTTTTTCTGCGGATTTTTTGAACGAAAGCCGTAAATATGGATGGTATTTCTTGATTAAACTTATTTTTACTGATTAGTCTTCTTGTTTTACAGATTTTAGGAGGCATCTATGTTTATGCGGAATGCTTGTTACATTATTCCAATCAAAAAATTTGTAGAAAAAAGAGGGAAAGGATTAGGTATGTTGAATATGTACAGAGAAGTTTCCCGGGACCGGGAACAAGCTGTTTTACTGGCTTTACCATTTATTTTGATCATAACAGGAGGTGCCATAGGGCTTGAGCAACAATGACATCATTGTTAGTTTGGACATCGGTACATCCAAAGTTCGGGCAATAATTGGGGAAGTTACCAATGGAACCTTTAATATTATTGGCGTTGGATCTGCTGATTCAGAAGGAATACGCAAAGGTGCGATCGTAGATATCGACCAGACCGTGCAATCGATTAAAAGCGCCGTAGATCATGCGGAGCAAATGGTTGGCATCCAAATTTCCGAGGTCTATGTCGGCATATCCGGCAATCATATCGGCCTGCAGTCCAGTCACGGTGTTGTAGCTGTTCAGAACGAGGACCGCGAGATCGGTGAGGATGACATTGACCGGGTAATCAAGGCTGCTGAAGTCATCGCACTTCCTCCTGAACGCGAAGTGATTGATGTTGTCGCCAAACAATATATCGTAGACGGTCTTGAAGGTATCCAGGATCCGCGCGGAATGATCGGTGTTCGTCTGGAAGTGGAGGCAACGATCATTACCGGAGCCAAAACGCCAATACATAATCTGCTTCGCTGTGTAGAGAAATCAGGGCTGAAAGTTAAAGATCTTGTGCTGATGTCTCTGGGAGCCGGTGGATTGGCGCTTTCCAAAGATGAGAAATCAATGGGCGCTGTACTGGTAGATATCGGTGCAGGTTCAACGACGATAGCCGTATATGAAGAAGGTTCCCTTAGTGCAACCTCCACGATTCCGATCGGCGGAGAATTTGTTACCAATGATATTGCCTACGGACTTCGCACACTTACAGATCAGGCAGAAAAGGTTAAGCTGAAGTACGGCTGCGCCTGGATTGATGACGCTGCTTCTGACGTAGTGTTCAAGGTTTTGCGTATCGGCAGCAATGTGGAAAAAGAGTTCAACCAGGAAGATTTGGCTGCGATTATCGAGCCGAGAGTGCAGGAGATATTTCATCTGATCCGTCAGGAAGTGAAACGGCTTGGTTACACTGAGCTCCCCGGAGGTTATATACTAACGGGCGGGACTGTATCTATGCCAGGCGTGCTTAAGGCAGCTCAAACCGAGCTGGCAGCCTCTGTACGCATTGCTGTACCTGACTATATCGGCGTCCGGGATCCCGGTTTCACCGGTGGTGTAGGTATCCTGCATAATGTTGTCCGCAGCTTCCGGGGACGCAGCAACGGCGGAGGAAGCGGCAATAAGAAAACGGTCAACCGAAACAAGCAGAACGCCGTGCCAACCCAGGATTCCGTGAAAAAGCCTGGTTTAGTGGAACGTCTAAAGAATATGTTCAGCGAGTTCATATAAGTGTAAGTCCAGATATACTTGGACCGGCCATCCAAGCACTATTCTAGGGGGAGATGGAACAATATGTTGGAATTTGATTTTGAAATGGAGAGCTTGGCGCAAATAAAAGTCATCGGCGTAGGCGGCGGAGGAAGCAACGCTGTCAACCGGATGATTGAAAATGGCGTTCAGGGTGTTGAATTCATCACAGTTAATACAGATGCCCAAGCGCTGCATATGGCCAAATCGGAGCATAAACTGCAAATCGGGGACAAGCTTACCCGTGGGCTTGGCGCAGGTGCCAATCCTGAGGTGGGTAAGAAAGCGGCCGAAGAATCCCGCGATCTGATTTCCAATACGCTTAAGGGTGCAGATATGGTATTTGTAACTGCAGGCATGGGCGGGGGTACCGGTACAGGTGCCGCGCCAGTGATCGCCGAAATAGCCAGAGAATGCGGAGCGCTGACGGTTGGCGTTGTAACGCGTCCGTTTACCTTTGAAGGAAGAAAACGCTCAAATCAGGCAGAGCTCGGCATTGAAGCATTAAAAGAAAAGGTAGATACTCTCATCGTCATCCCGAATGACCGTTTGCTTGAAATTGTGGATAAGAAAACTCCGATGCTGGAGGCTTTCCGTGAAGCAGACAACGTACTGCGGCAAGCAGTGCAGGGTATTTCTGACCTGATCGCTGTCCCGGGTCTGATCAACCTTGACTTTGCGGATGTGAAGACCATAATGACAGAACGCGGTTCAGCCCTGATGGGCATCGGAATTGCCACTGGCGAGAACCGTGCCTCGGAAGCAGCCCGCAAAGCGATTATGAGCCCGCTGCTGGAAACATCCATCGAAGGTGCGCGTGGTGTCATTATGAACATCACAGGCGGCTCCAATCTTTCCTTGTATGAAGTCAATGAAGCGGCTGAGATTGTTACTTCCGCTTCCGATCCTGAAGTGAACATGATCTTCGGGGCTATCATTGAGGAGAGCATGAAGGATGAAATTAAAGTTACGGTGATCGCTACCGGCTTTGAGCATAAGCCATCCACGATTGCTCCTAACCGCCGTCCGGCAGCGAGCAGTGAGCCTGCGGCTGACAAGAACGCTAACCTGCGCCCTTTTGGTAATCAGACGCCTTCTGATCAGCTCGATATCCCTACGTTCCTGCGCAACCGCACACGCGGCAATAACGACTAGTCTAAAGTCATATACGAGTATACGGAAGCACCGTATCCCCATAGCCAAATGCTATGGACGGATACGGTGTTTTTTTGTTTTTTTAGCTGTTATAATACGGATAACGGGAGTGAATCTCATGGAATTGCTGGATCCCCGGGTGGATTTTGTATTCAAAAGAATTTTTGCAAGCGAGAATAACAAGGATGTGCTGCTGGCTTTTTTAAACCGTATTTTTATAGATGCCGGGGATGCCCCCCTGGATGAAGTGGTGCTGCTGAACCCCTATACAGATAAAGATGACCCGCTGGATAAGCTGTCGATCTTTGATATTTGGGCAAAAACTGTAGAGGGTAAGCTGATCAATATCGAAATGCAGCTGTTTAACAAATACGATATGGAGAAGCGGACCTTGTACTACTGGAGCAAACGGTATTCAGGACAACTGCAGACCGGCGGCAGATACACAGAACTCAAAAAATGCGTAACCATTAATATCCTGAACTACAAGGTGCTGCCCAATGAACATACTCACAGTGTTTTTCATCTGCGTGAGGATAGCAGCGGGGCACCGCTTACGGATGACATAGAGATTCATTTTTTGGAGCTGCCTAAGCTCAATCAGCCGGCTGTTCCCGGTGAAAGCGGTTTGGTCAATTGGCTTTTATTTCTAAAAGGGAGTGACAATTCGAATTGGGAGGTACTGCGGATGAATGAACCGGCTTTGAGAAAAGCAATGGAGACGTTGGAATTTTTAAGTCAGGATTCAGAAGCGCGGCGTAAATACGAAGAACGCCAGAAGGCGCTGCATGACGAAGCCTCGCAAAGAGACGGCGCCCAAAGGGAAGGTTTTGCTAAAGGAATGCAAGAAGGAATGCAAGAGGGGATCAAAGAAGGGATCAAAGAAGGGATCAAAGAAGGGATCAAAGAAGGGATCAAAGAAGGCAAAAAAGAAGGTTTAAGGGAAGGCAAGAGGGAAGCCAAGTTTGAAGTAGCAAAAAACCTGCTGGCTATGGGGCTGGACCTCTCATCTATACAGGCAGCGACGGGCTTGACCGAAGAAGAAATACAATCTATCAATTAAAAATCCTCTGTTCCTAGTCAGCCTGCTCCGGGCTGGCTTTTTTTTGAAATATAAGCTTTATATGCTGAATGCTATAAACCGACAAAAAAACCTCAGGAATGCCCCCCAAGTTTAGACAGACTTTGGATACGAGTCTTTCTATACTAATCATATCGTCCAAAAAGAGAGCTTGAACCTTGGTCTTTGGGATTGATACCCCGCTTACAGGCAGGTGAATCCACTGGTAGTTTATATTGACTTGATCTTCGCGGCCAATCTGCTGATCGACGGAATTCTTTTATGGCTGACAGGCTGGCTGGTCAAGCTGAAGGTTTCTTGGTGGCGGCTCATTCTCTCCGCGCTGGTTGGCGCACTTTATGTAGTGATGATGTTCGTGCCGGAGCTTTCCTTCCTGTACACCTTTCTCATCAAGTTTGGATTGTCGGTGGTCATGCTGTGGATCGCTTTTGGTTTCAGAAGTCTGCAAAGCTACCTTCGGGCACTAGGGGCATTTTATATGATTAATTTTGCGGCGGCTGGCGGAATTGTCGGCATTCACTACTTGCTGCAGAGCTCTGGCGACATCTGGAACGGGATTCTTTTCACCTCCTCGGGCGGCCAAGCTTACCGGCTCAAAATCGGGTTTTGGTTTGTGCTTGCGCTTTTTCCTCTGGTGCTGCTGCTCTTTAAGCAGATCCAGTCTTCTAAGGTCCGGAGGGAGCAGCTGGAGACGTACATCGGCGAAGTATGCGTAGAGATTGAGGGGGTGAGTATCTCTTGCCATGGCCTGCTGGACACCGGCAACCGATTGAATGATCCGTTGACCCGGATTCCGGTGATGGTGATGGAAGCCTCGCTGTGGGAGGGACATTTGCCGGCCTCCTGGAAGGGAAGGCTGACCCAGATTAGCAGCGACAAGCTCTTGCTGGAAGCGGACGGGCAGTCTTTTGCCTGGCAGGACAGATTACGGCTTGTGCCTTATAGGGGAATCAACCGCGGAGCATCATTCATGCTCGCACTGAAGCCGGATCTGGTGACGATAAAGCTTGGAGAGGAAACCTTTTTCAGCAAAAGGGTCCTTATCGGGCTGGATGGCGGGACACTGTCGGGAGACGGCGCGTACCGGGCGGTCATACATCCTGACCTGACCCAGAAAGAGAACGCTGCGGAGGCAGCGGTGCCTTCGTGATTCATCCGCTGGAGATAGGATTTCCCTATCAATACATATCTGGCATCCGGCGACATGAGGCAGAAGGGCAAGGGACAAAAAACCATCTAAGGGCAACTGTGCACTTCTTGAAGGAGGAACAATAATGGTCAAATGGAAGATTGCGCTGCAACTGCAATATTACCGAATGCTGTTTCTGCTGGGGCTGAAGAGCCAGGAAATCTATTATATCGGCGGAAGCGAGGCTTTGCCCCCACCCCTGACTAGAGAAGAAGAGGAATTCTTGCTGCAGCGGCTCTCAAGTGGTGATGCAGCGGTCCGTGCCATGCTGATTGAACGCAACCTGCGGCTGGTGGTCTACATTGCCCGCAAATTCGAGAACACCGGCATTAACATTGAGGATCTGGTATCCATCGGGGCGATTGGCTTGATCAAGGCTGTCAACACCTTTGATCCGGAGAAAAAAATAAAGCTGGCGACCTACGCCTCGCGCTGTATTGAGAATGAGATCCTGATGTATTTGCGGCGCAACAGTAAAACCCGGAGCGAGGTTTCTTTTGATGAGCCGCTCAATATCGACTGGGACGGCAACGAACTGCTGCTGTCGGATGTGCTGGGCACAGAGAATGACACCATCTACCGTAACATTGAAGAGCAGGTGGACCGTAAACTGCTGCAGAAGGCACTGGAGAAGCTCAGCGAGCGGGAAAGACTGATTATGGAGCTGCGTTTTGGGCTGCGCGGGGGTGAAGAAAAAACGCAAAAGGACGTTGCCGATCTGCTGGGAATCTCTCAATCCTACATCTCGCGTCTGGAGAAAAGGATTATCAAGCGGCTGCGGAAGGAGTTCAACAAGATGGTGTAAGCTTAAAAAAACCAAGGAATAAAATGCCGGACCGGGGAGATAATGTACAGTAATGTTTCTCCTTGGGAGGTAAATCATCATGA
>RCUU01000786.1_pt1 | contig 16740 bp, 18 predicted proteins | sample 2166211 | NCBI WGS metagenome assembly RCUU01 (sample SAMN09932620, study PRJNA488358) | compost metagenome | feature: garden; material: soil; isolation source: compost soil in phenylacetic acid-enriched culture | place: Germany: Experimental Botanical Garden Goettingen | collected 2016-01-27
CCCAGCCCCTCACATTTTTTCCGAACAAATCGTCAAACCCGAATGCCTTCATTTCAAAATCAGGGATTTGCCTCATGCCTAAAGGTTTAATTAATTGTTCGTTGGCAAACTCCCGGGCGCTTTTTCCCGTGCTGCGAGTAAGGAGGGCTGAGAGTAGATGTGCGCCTGCGGTGGAATACTTGAAGGCTCCAAGCTCCCCCTTTTGACCGAGCATACCCAGAATATATTTCACCCAATCGGCCTGCATACACATTTTGTCCAGCGGTTCTTGCCAGTCAGCAAATGGATATGGAACTGTCATGGTCAGAAGATGGCGTATAGTGATTTCATGTTTCTGCCAATCCTCAGCACCCTGAACCACATATTCAGGGAAAAAGTCCAGCACCTTCTGTTCTACGATCCTAATACAACCTGCATCTATGGCAATTCCTATCAGAGCAGATAGAATACTTTTCGTAACCGATGCCACATGATAGGAATCATCCGGTCCATAGCCGTTCAAATACTTTTCATAAGCTATATATCCTTTTCTCACAACGACAATTCCGTTGATATTGCTGTATTCGGATTTGATGATAGATTCCAGCGCTGAAAGCTTTGCAGAGTCCATACCTAAAGCTGCCGGTTCTGCGGCTTGCCAATCAGCTTTTGGCCAATAGTCTTTTTGCATGATGAATACCTCCTGACATTTGATGTTGTGTTCAATTATTTTTTCTTTACAGGAAAATACACCTCGGTCAAAATATCCTCAGGAGCGTTGGCATGATGGGGGTCTGTTACGTATATCTCAAAGGGTGATCGCACCAATTCATAACCTTCCTTTTCAACCCATTCTCTTAGCCTGGCATAGACTGATGACAGCTCTGGATAAGCTCCTTGTAAAACAGATTTCGCACAAAGGCCGCCGGGCAAATCTCTTGTCCCCTTTACGTTCTCCTTTACCGGCACGGCAAACTCTGTATCATTCCCTTCAGGATTGTATTCAGAGCTATGATAAATCGTCATCGGCGTACCTAGCGAAGTGAGCTTTTCAATAGCAATTTTCTCGTATAGTCTGGTAAAATATGTTCCATATCCATTACTATAGTCATCGTTATTTATTCGGGATGGTTTTCATCAGGTTGAATTAATCCGATTTCATCGTAATATCGCAGCGTTTTTGTAGACACTTCGCATATCTTTGAGAATTCTCCAATCGATAGCAAGGAATGGTCACCTCCGTGAATTGTATTTTCATTTGGACAACATGCTGATATCCATCCGTTGCTCAATATTACTTATACACCTTGCCCTAAGGGCAAAGTCAACTACAATCGATATTCGGAGGCAGCTATGAAGCTGGCCGGTTTGGGACTACAAAAGCTTTGGGTCGAGGTAATTTATACTTTATATAGAAGTTTTGAAAATTCACTTAAAGCATCGGGGGCTAGAGCTATGGAAGTGTTTAAACAAATTCCTTTGTACAGATTTCTAATGTTATGTAACGAGTGCAGCCTGGATAAAACGATATTGGACTGCGGAGCAGGCGGAGATACACCGCCTTTAAGTCTATTTTCCAGCAACGGATATGAAACGATCGGTATTGATGCTGACATTAAGCAAATTGAGAGAGCAAATAAGTTCGCAGAACAAAAAGGGCAAAGCTTAAATATTCAGCTGGGTGATATGCGAAGCTTGGAGCTGGAAAATGATTCGGTCAGCTACGTGTATTCATACAATTCGATATTCCACATGAAAAAAGCTGAAGTCGAGCAATCCATTCAAGAAATGAAGCGGGTTTTGCGTCCCAACGGGCTTTTGTTTGTAAATTTTTTAACGCTGAAGGATTTTCGTGTGGGCGATGGTGTTGATCTTGGAAACGACCAATACGAACAGATTGAGGACGATTTGCCGGTGATTCATTCATATTATGATTATAATGAAGCGGATTATATGTTCGAAGATATGGAGTTCATATACAAAGAGGATCGAGTGCTGGAAAGAATATTTGAAGGAGAACGAATTCGGCAAGGGTTCATCGATTACATACTAATGAAGCGTTAGATTATTAAATATTTTGGGGGAGGCACTCTCAATGAAAAAGGGTTTGCGGATTTTATTGGTTTTATCGTTGTTTTCTGTCCTGTTTCTACAACCGGTGTCGGCAGCAACCAAGACTATAAAGATCAAGGTGACCCTTGTTAGCGTTGAATTAGTGGAGAATGACCATGTTGGCAATGAGTGGTACACATCTGCAAGTGTTAACGGGAAAGAAATCGAAGAAGGATCTACTATAACACTGGATTTGAAAAAAACGGATAGCGTGAAGCTGAAAGCCTACGCCGAAGAACAGGATAAAGTACCTGATGTCGGGTCATCTAACTCCTCAATTAAAGTATCTTCTGTGACAAAAACGATCAACAAGTCATTAAAGGTTACAGTTACAGAAAATCGCGGCAGGTACTCAGGCAATTCGGCGGAATGGGAATTCAAATTTAAAATCCAGTGAGGTAATCGTATGGCTACTATTTTTAATGATAACAATGTAACTTTTAGACAAAAACAATCACCCGTCCCGGAATTTGCATGGCATACAAGTGAACGGCTGACTGAGCTAGTACAATCCAAGCAGTTAGTTTTTGATATAAGATCTCTGGACCCTGGAAAATACTCGTATCCATATCATTTCCACAGGAATGCGGAAGAAATATTTGTCGTTTTATCTGGTAAAGCGATGCTGCGTACTCCTGATGGGATAGAGGAGATAAGCGAAGGGGATATTGTGTTTTTTGAAATGGGTCCGACAGGGGCACATCAGCTGTATAATCATACGGAGCATCCTTGTAAGTATCTTGATCTTCGTACCAATATGGGGTTGGATGTTTGTGAGTACCCTGATTCAGGCAAGATCAATATTTTGCCCTATCAAGAGATCTATCAAGCCGACGATCAAGTGGATTATTACCGTGATGAGGATTCCGTTAAGGATAAATGGAAGAGTAAAAAAGTGAATCCAGAGGTATAGGAATGCTGACAACACAACAAACCAAAGACTATCTGAAGCGTCTGGGAGTGGAATTTGACTCACCGTCGAAAGAGTTCTTGTCTGCATTGCACAGAGCACATGTTGAAAAACTATCCTGGCAGACTATAGATATTTTTGCAGGAAAACCGAATGCAATAGATATTGAAACCTCGATTTCACATATTTTGAATCAGGGCAGCAGCTATTGCTTTCACTTAAATGGCGCATTCAGCGCACTTCTTCGATCCTTGGGATACAACGTGTCACTCCATAGGGCGGGGGTTCAGCCTAAAGGGAAGGAGCCACGGGTGGATTCTTACCACTTAGGATTGACCGTGACTATGCCTGATACAGCTTTACAGAAAGAACAAAAATGGCTTGTCGATGTTGGCTTGGGTGACATGCCCTATGAACCACTTCCGATTATTGCCGGTGAATATCAGCAAGGCCCATTTATTTATAAAATCAAACCATCTGATGTTACAGAGAATGGCTGGCGATTAGAAAACGATCCTTGTGCTCCTTTTGCTGGCGTGGATTTTGCTCCCGAGATTGTGGAGGACATTGAAGAGTTTAACTCAAAGCACGAGTTCTTAAGTTCCCCGGATTCAGTTTGGCGTAGCCTGCTGCTTGTACAGAATAGACAGCAAAATGGCAGCAACGAGCTAAGAGGCTGCGTATTCAGTCAGCGTAACAGGAATGGAATACAGAAAAGAGAAATTATCAATAAAAAAGCATGGTTTGAATTGCTGGCTGATGTGTTTGATGAAAAGCTGAATCGTTATAGTAAGCTCGAAAAAGATGAGATATGGAACCAGGTGATTCAAATTCATGATCAATGGAGGAGAGAGAACCCGGACAAAGAATGATATATCCTAAACCCTGAACCCATATGGTTTGGGGTTTTGGATTAAGTATGAATCTTTGCGGAGGAAAGGAAGTGGTAGAGTTGGACTTGTTCTATACTGAGACGGGAAATAAAGAAGCCCCTATGATCGTATTTTTGCATGGAGGAGGGGTTAGCGGCTGGATGTGGGAGCGGCAAGTCGAATATTTTCAAAATTATCACTGTCTAGTTCCTGATATACCCGGTCACGGCAGGAGTGAGAGTGGGACTTTTTCCATGAACGATGCTGCTGAAGCTTTGATAGAACTGGTACAAAGTAAAGCAAAGGGCAAAAAGGTGATTTTGATCGGCTTTTCATTAGGGGCACAATTAGCACTGAGTATGCTGAGCAAGGTCCCTACCTTAGCAGACTATGCTGTAATCAATAGCGCGTTAACCAGACCTTTTCGATATGCAAATAAATTCATTGCACCCATGGTAAAAATGACTTCGGGATGGATGACTAACCGCTCTTTTGCCAAGCTTCAGGCTAAGCAGCTGTACATAGGAGAGGACATGTTCGAGCAATATTTCAAGGACTCTCGGACTATGAAAGCAGAAGTCCTTATTGAAGTGCTGGAAGAGAACATGTCCTTCTCAATCCCTGACGGATTTGAGGATTCCAAATGCAAGGTTTTAGTAACCGTTGGCGCCCGCGAAAAAAAGATGATGAGGCAATCCGCGAAGGATATCGTATCGCAATGGTCAGGCTGCAAAGGTGTAATTATCTCAGGGGTAGGTCATGGTGTATCGTTAGCCAGACCGGAGCTGTTTAATAAGATGGTGGATGCATGGATTCATGAAAGCGAGCTGCCCAAGGGTCTTATTCCTTTAAATACTTAGCCATTTGCTCCCACTCGTACACATGCTGCCCTGTACGATCATTTAAGGCTGCTTGATGCATCGCTTGTGCAACGTCTTTTGCTTGTATAGGCTTGTATTTTTTCAGCTTGCCCAGCAAAATTGATGAAAATATCGGGTTAATGATTGACGTAGCCTGTTCTCCCAATCGGAATTCTCTGCGCTGCCCAAGCAATAGAGATGGATGGAAAATATGCAGTGAGGAAAGCTGCAGATGACGTAAAGCTTCTTCAACTTCTCCCTTGACCCGATTGTAAAAAATAGTTGACTGATGATCGGCCCCGATCGCCGTAATGATCAGAAACTGGCGTACTCCATGCTTTTTAGACAATTTTGCCGCCTGAAGCGGGTACTCGAAATCTACTTTTTTAAAAGCTTCCTGTGAACCGGCCTTTTTAATCGTAGTGCCAAGACAGCAAAATACATCATGAACAGAAACAAATTCCTCCTCGTGTCTCTCCAACTCATCAAAGCTGACCTGAATTTGGGTTAGCTTAGGATGCTGAATGGAGATTGGTGTACGAACCAATACCTTTACTTGCTTATATGTATCGGATTGCAGCAGTATCTGAAGCAGCTCATTCCCCACAAGGCCGGTTGCACCTACGATTATGGCAATCCGCTGATCTTTATTCATTGACCATTGCTCCTCTAATTTAAATTAAACCTAGTATATGCAAGATATTTTTAATATGCAATTTATTCATATCTTACAATTGTAATATTATGGTATGATATGAGCATTCTTAGAGCCAGTAGCTATTTTATTATCCATATATTCATGGATTTCATTTCATATATAACCTAATGCCGGATGAAGGCTCAGACTACTCGGCTATATTGTTGCTGCTTACAAATTGTGCTTTTACTGCTGTCATATATGTTTTTATGAAAATAAAATCTGTTCTCAAGAAGAATTACGATAAACAATCCGGGGAGAACTGATGTTATGAAAGTAGGCTATCTTGGTCCTAAGGGAACATTTTCAGAAGAGGCAGCGAAGCTGTATTTTACTCAGAGTGATGTAGAGTTCAATATGTTCGATACTATTCCTGATGTGATCGAGGCGGTAGGGGAAGGTAAAGTAGATAAAGCCATTGTTCCGCTGGAAAACACGATAGAAGGCACCATCAACATGACGATTGATACTTTGCTGTCCAATGATCAACTGGTCATTGAGGGCGAATTTACTTTGCCGGTGGCCTTGCATTTGCTGGCTAATAAACAGAGCAGCCTATCAATGGTTCAGGAGGTGTGGTCCATCTCTCCCATATTGACGCAATGCAGGAAATACATCAGACAACGGAGTGTAAAAGGCCTGCAGTTTGATAGCTCGGCAACGGCCGCCCAAACCTTAAAGAGCAGTGGAAGACAGGATGTAGCTGCTATTGGATCACGGGCATTGGCCGAGCTGCTGGATCTGGATATCATTGATTGGGACATTCAGGATAATACGAACAATCAGACTCGTTTTATCATTGTAGGTGAACATGCGAACACAGGCGGCGATTATAAAAAAACGATGTTCGTGATTACCCCGGATCAAGAGCAGCCGGGAGTTTTGTCTGCGATATTGAATGTGTTTACGGCTCTGGCGATCAATTTATCCTGGATCGAATCTCGACCAACAGCGAGTAGATTAGGAAGCTATCGTTTTTTCCTAGAAGCCAACAATCATTGCAGTGAAGCGACGATCGATAAAGCGGTTGCTATTGTGGAAACCTTGGGGCATCAGGTTCGAGTTATGGGTAGATATAACGCATGACCATGAAATGCGGTGTCATGGCTGTGCTTCCCCTGCGGGTGCTTCAAAAGCAAAATTTATATTTTGTGCGGAGCGCAACTTTGAAATGGCAAAAAGCAAACATTAGGTGATAAAAGTCAATAAATGTGAGGTAAAGAAATTGTGACAGACAAAAAAATCATAGTACAATTTACGATGCTGACATTTTGCATAGCCTATCTTGTGTCAGGTGTTTTGATTGCTCTTGGGCAATTCGGATTTTCGGTTCACTCTTCGGTTCAATCGTTACAGCAGTTTGGGATGAATATTCCTTTTGCAATCTATATTTTGTCGCCCGCTATTGCTTCATATATCGTTCTGAAGAAAAATAACAAAATAGCAGATTTTAAGGAATGGTTGAAAACTGTTTCTTACGCCAAAAATAACATATCTCTTTATTTGTTCGTTGTTGCAGGGCTTGCATTGTATTTTTTGATACATATTGCAGTTTCAGGCCGCACCGAAATGGTACTTCCATTTTATATGTTCTTCCTTGCCCTGCCTGGCAATCTATTTATCGGTGGCTTGGAGGAAGCAGGCTGGATGTACATATTGCAGCCTAGGCTTGACAAAACATACGGTTTTGTTTTATCTTCCGTTTCTGTTGCAAGCATTTGGATTTTGTGGCACATCCCTCTCTTCTTTATTCCAGGGACGAGTCACTATGAGGGCCTCATTGACTTTTGGATGTTTGCAGTTCAACTCATTGCGTTTCGGTTTTTATACGGGGCAATTTACAAAATATCAGGCAAAGGCCATGTGTTTATGTGCGTATTATGCCACACCATGTTCAATGCGGCATCCCCCGTCTCTGGTATCCTGCCTATGACTTGGGCGGGAACCATTGCCGCAAATGCTGTGATTGTTCTTGTTTCAATTGTAACCGTTGTGATATACGACAAAAAGAGCAGGCGAATAGTATAAGCATTTACTTGATTTGATGTGCACTATGCTATTGCTCATGACCTTACGTCACATATTATAATGACAGCATGGAGGTGATCGTCAATTGGCAGATCAGGAGCTGTTAACGGTTGGAGAGCTGGCAAAGGAAATGAATGTAACCGTTCGGACTTTGCAGTATTACGACAGAGAGGGCTTGCTAAAGCCATCCAATAAAAGTGAGGGTGGGCGCCGGTTATACACCCAAAAAGATGTTGTAAAGCTTCATCAGATTTTATCTCTCAAATATTTGAGGTTTTCATTGGAGGAAATTAAAAATAACCTGTTTCAGTTGAATACACCCAGCGAGGTAGCAGGTATACTGCTAAAACAGAAGGAGATTGTTCAATCTCAGATAGCCGCACTGGTTCAAGCTCTTACCGCGATTGATGCGTTGTATGATGAGGTAATTCAGATGGAAACGGTGGATTTCAAAAAATATGCGGATATCATTGCTTTGCTGCAGCTTAACAATAAGGATTATTGGCTTATCAAGCTGTTTGATGAAGAGCTATTGGATCATGTGAAAAACAAGTATCAAGATAATCCGGATCATGGTGCAGCCTTTTTTGAACGATACAAATCCATTCTTGATGAATCGATTGCTTTAAAGGAACAAGATGAACCTCCGCAAAGTGCTCGAAGTATCAAGCTTGCAGAAAAATGGTGGACGATGATTTCGGAATTCACAGGTGGAGACATGTCCCTTTTACCTAAGCTTATGAAGTTTAATGACAATAAGGACGGCTGGGATGAGGAATTGAGGGATAAGCAGGCTCTGATCGATGAGTATATTGGCGAGGCTATGAATTGTTATTTTCAACAGCAAGGAATATCTATTCCCGGAATGGAGTGATCCATGTGGAAACTGCAATCAAGCTAGAACAGGTAATGAAACAATATTCAGATAAACCAGTTTTGAAAGGGGTTTCATTTTCAGTAAACAAGGGTGAAATTTTTGCACTTCTTGGTGTGAATGGTGCAGGAAAAACGACAACCCTGGAGTGCATCGAAGGATTACGTACATATGACAGCGGACAAATTACGATAAACGGAAAAATTGGCGTACAGCTGCAATCCTCCTCACTACCGGAGCATATCAAGGTTAAAGAGGCGCTTGTCTTGTTTGCAAACTGGGCCCAATCCCATATCGATAACGGTTTAACAAATAAGTTAGGTCTTGCTCCATTAGAAAATAAAAAGTACAAGGACCTGTCTACCGGACAACAACGGCGGCTGCATTTAGCACTTGCCATGATTGGCAATCCGGACATTCTTTTTCTTGACGAACCAACTGCCGGTCTGGATGTAGAGGGCAGGGCCGCGCTGCATGAGGTAATCAGGGAATTGAATAGCACTGGCACCACTATTATTATGGCTAGTCATGATATGGCTGAGGTAGAAGCATTATGTCATCGCATAGCTATTTTAAAAGAAGGGCATATCGCCTTTTTAGGCACGGCGAGAGAACTGACAGCACAGGCGCAGGATCATTATAAAATCTTATTCAAGGCGTCTGTCAAAGTATCCTCTGAAGCTCTAACCACTAGTAGGATTATTGATGAACACCAGGGCTACCAGATCGCAGAAGCAGAAAATCTGGAGGATAGCCTGCTAGAACTGCTTACTTTTGCAAAAAGCAATTCCATTCGCATCTATGACCTTAGAATTGAACATGCAAGCCTGGAGCAGCGTTTCTTGGATATTGCAAAGGAGGGGCAGGCATGAAAGCATTTATGTATGGGGCGTATTTGCAGTGGAAGCTTGATTTTCGAAATAAAGGTGTTATCTTGATTTATTACGTGGTACCCCTTTTATTTTTCGCATTCATGGGCGGGATATTCACTTCCATAAACCCGCTTGCCAAGGAAACGATCATACAATCAATGACTGTATTTAGTGTAAGCATGGGGGCTTTAATAGGAGCACCCGTACCGCTGGTAGAACTATATGGAAGTGAAATAAAAAAGGCGTATCGTATTGGAAAAATACCGCTATGGACAGTGGCGGGAAGCAATTTTATTTCAGGCTTTATTCATTTGTTCCTAGTAAGCCTGCTTATAGTTTTTATTGCACCGATCGCCTTTGATGCTGTTATTCCGGAGCATGTAGGCTTATTTCTTTTAATTCTAGCCCTGTTTATTGCAGCTTGTATGATGATTGGAACAATATTAGGCGTAACAGTCAAAAGCAATTCCAGGCTGACGATGGTTTCACAGCTCATTTTTCTTCCTTCTATTATGCTCTCGGGCATTATGTTTCCGGTCGATATGCTGCCGGCAGCACTTGAATATATTGGCAAGTTGTTTCCTGCTACATGGGGGTTCATTAATATGTGCAGCAGCACGATGGAGGCTAAGTCTGTACTACCGCTAGTCATTATATTAGCTGCTTCTTTTGTTATTTGTATTTGGAGGATTAAACGATTGGATAAAATATGAAAATGAACGTAAGAAATGAAAAGAGACTATTTCGCATAGGCGTGAAGTCTCTTTTTTTGTGTGTTAAGTATCTAATCTATTGAAATAAGGCTCTAGTACAATCACTCTCTAAAAAAGAATCATCTCATAGTATAAGAGACTTATTCCTGTTAATAGACCAAATGGGGCAATGAGCATAGTCAATTATAAGACTATTGATTTAAGTTCACCGATAGATAGGGCTAGTAAGGGAGGAATTGATATACTTTATCTTGCACAAAGTTTTTTTCAGGACAACAGCTCAACGTCGTATTATTACTACTGCAGCATGCCATAGATAGTTACCTCCTAGTTTAAGTTCTAAATATTAGATGCGTTGTGGATTATACTTGATTGGACAGCTGTCTTATGGCCCAATAAATTGGTTGCATATCTTAGGCAAGTGATAGATTCATTCGCTTGACAATGATAATAATTATCAATATCATATTGATGCACACTTTTTATCTTTATTAAGAAGAATCGTAGTGGTGGTTATACAAAATATGACATAACACATCGGTATCGATGTGAGTCAATGGAGGAAGTCCAATGAAACGACTATTGAACAAACGGGCCGGTCAATGGCCGACAGCACTAATGATGATATTAGTTTTCGCGTTAATGCTGACCGCCTGTGGCGGCGCAGCACAGAAAACAGAACAAAGCTCCAATCAAGCAGCAGAACAAAAACAGGAAAATGCTGACGATCAAGCCGGAAGCGAGCAAGCTCCAGCGGAGAGGGTAGTTACCGACGCTATGGGGCATGAAGTAACTATTCCTGCGAAGCCTGAGCGCATTATTGCATCTTATCTGGAGGATCCATTGCTTGTTCTTGGCTATACACCAGTAGCGCAATGGTCGGTGGCTAATGGTATCCAGGATTATTTGCAGGATCAATTGTCGGGTATTCCTACGATCCCTTATGATCTTCCGCCGGAAATAGTAGCGAGCTTTAATCCGGATCTTATTCTCGTTAGTAGTGAAGCAACAGTACAAAACGGTCTATACGAGCAATATTCGAAAATCGCCCCGACATATGTTGTAGGAGACGCAATCACGGCGGATTGGCGCAGCACGCTTAGTAAGATGGGTGAGATTTTGAATGCATCTGATAAAGCTGAGGCTGCCCTTAAGGATTATGAAGCAAAAGTAGCCGAGACTAAAGCTAAAGTAGAAGAGAAGATTGGCGATAAATCGGCAGCAATTATTTGGCTTGTTTCGAAAAATTTCTATGTGGTTAATGGTGAGGTTGCAAGCGGAGCAGTGCTGTATGGCGACTTGGGCATGAAGACTCCTAATGTACTGGCAGTATTGCCAGAAGCTACAGCTAACTGGAATCCGATCTCCCTTGAAAAATTGGTAGAGCTGGATGCAGATTATATTTTCTTGGTTAATAGCGATAAAGGTCAGACAGGTAACCTGGAGGATGCCCTGTGGAAGAATATCCCTGCTGTGAAAAATGGAAACGTGTTTGAGCTGACAGCTTCAAGCAGTTGGTTGTATAACGGTCAAATCGCAGGAATGAAAATTATGGATGATCTAGTGAAACTAATCGAGTCGAAGTAGCACTCTATGCAGCATGCCGCCCTCAGGGCGGCTTTTTTAGTTAAATAGCTGGAATTAATGATTTGCTTCATGAACTTCCTTTGCATGGCGTTTAGCGCCTTTTGGCAGCACATCGTGAAGAGAGGGCATTACATTGGCTTGGTGATGGATGATATCACTTTGTAATCTTACAGAAACTGGACTAGGTACCGTCGTACTAAAAGAGAGTATTATGCTATTAGCCGCTGGTGCACTTTTTTTCTTGTATTTGTTGTCGAGAACAAAGAAATAATAATTCGTGAAGGATACACAGGTTCATGTTTATTTTAGAGGAAACCGACGGATAACAGAGCATTTCCCCAAAAAAATGTCTCTTTTTAAGGATTACGCTGAAAATTTGTAATTTTTATTGATTATTTGTGGAATTTTATATATAATCGTTTTTGTTTGATTTTGAAATCTGAAATGGAGGTTAGTGAATTGGGGAAGGCTCTTATTATTGGTGCTGGCGGTGTGGCCAGTGTAGTTGTTCACAAATGTTGTCAGAATCCAGAAGTTTTTGAGGAAATCTGTATTGCAAGCAGGACGCTCGCAAAATGTGATGCTCTCAAAGAAAAACTGGATGGAGGCCGCACAAGGATTCAAACCGCCAAGGTGGATGCGGATAATACGGATGAGGTAATTGCACTGATTAAGAGCTTTGGACCCGACGTTGTGATCAACGTTGCACTTCCGTACCAGGATCTTGCGATTATGGATGCATGTCTTGCTACTGGCGTTCATTACGTTGATACAGCGAACTATGAACCGCCAGATGTTCCTAAGTTCGAATACAAATGGCAATGGGCTTATAAGGAAAGATTCGAAAAGGCTGGCATTACAGCATTGTTAGGAAGCGGTTTTGATCCAGGCGTAACAGGAGTTTTCGTTGCATATGCGCAAAAGCATCATTTTGATGAAATTCATTCCATCGACATCGTAGACGCAAACGGCGGCGATCACGGGTATCCTTTTGCAACGAACTTTAACCCTGAAATCAATATTCGTGAGATTACAGCAAACGGACGCTATTGGGAAAAAGGTGAGTGGATCGAAACGGCTCCACTGGAGCTTAAGAGAACTTACGATCTGCCGGAAATCGGACCGAAAAATATTTACCTTTTGTACCATGAGGAATTGGAGTCTTTGGCTGTGAATATCAAAGGCTTGAAGCGGATCAGATTCTGGATGACATTCTCTGATAATTACATCAATCATTTGAAGGTTCTTGAAAACGTAGGTATGACTTCGATTGAACCGATTATGTATGAAGGTAAAGAGATTATTCCTTTGCAATTCTTGAAGGAGATTTTGCCGGACCCTGCTTCCCTCGGACCAAGAACAAAGGGTAAAACTAACATCGGCTGTATTATTCAAGGTATTAAAGACGGTAAGCCAAAAACTTACTATGTATATAATGTATGTGATCATCAAGAATGCTATAAGGAAGTTGGCTCACAAGCGATTTCCTATACTACCGGGGTTCCTGCAATGATCGGCGCTATGCTGGTAATGAATGGACTTTGGAAAAAACCGGGCGTATTTAATGTAGAAGAATTCGATCCAGATCCGTTCATGGAAGCTTTGAATAAATACGGATTGCCATGGAAAGAAGAATTTGCACCGATTCTGCTCGATCCGATTGAGGTACTGGCATGAGCCTGGATTTTGCTGCATTGCCTTCACCATGTTTTGTTGTCGATGAAGGCTTGCTTACTAGAAATCTGGAAATTCTGGATTCCGTACAGCAGCGCACGGGCTGCAACATTCTTCTCGCTCTAAAAGGCTTTGCCATGCATTCGACATTTCCGCTAGTAGGAAAATATTTGAAGGGTGTTACATCCAGCTCCTTGAATGAGGCACGTCTTGGTTATGAAAAAATGGGCAAAGAGGTTCACGCCTATGCACCTGCTTATGTTGATTCCGAATTTGACGAGTATTTGAAATACTGCGATCACATTGTATTTAATTCTTTTAGTCAATGGAATAAATATAAGGAACGTGTTAAGAATGTCCAGGGGAAGACGATCGAGGTTGGTATTCGAATCAACCCTGAATATTCAGAGGGCCGTACACCGATTTATGACCCTTGCTACAATCATTCAAGATTGGGTGTTACTTTGGCTAACTTCAAGCCTGAAGAGCTGGAAGGGGTCGATGGCCTGCATTTTCATACCTTGTGCCAGCAAAATTCGGATTCGCTTGAGCGTACTGTTCAAGTCATTGAAGAGAAATTCGGAGAGCATCTGCACAAGATGAAATGGATCAATTTTGGCGGCGGCCATCATATTACGCGTGAGGATTATGATCTTGAGACGCTTGTACGTGTCATTAATAGAATTAAAGAAACGTATAACGTTCAAGTCTATCTCGAACCAGGTGAAGCTGTCGCATTGAACACAGGCTTCCTTGTAGCAACAGTGTTAGATATCATCGATAACGAAATGAACATCGGGATTTTGGATACATCAGCAGCTTGTCATATGCCTGACGTGCTTGAAATGCCGTACAGACCGGAAATCATTGGTGCAGGAATGCCTAATGAGAAGGCTTATACGTATCGCTTTGGCGGATTAACTTGCCTTGCGGGAGACGTCATCGGAGATTATTCTTTTGATGAGCCTTTGAAGCCGGGTGATCGACTCGTGTTCACGGACATGGCGATCTATTCTATGGTAAAGACAAATACCTTTAATGGTGTCAACTTGCCATCCATTGCTAGCTATAACGAGCAAGAAGGAATTAAAATTGTTAGACAATTCGGATATGAGGATTTTAGTTCGAGATTGTCTTAAGTTAAATGAAAGATAGAGGCAGTGTTTCTGCTTCTATCTTTTTTTATGGAGAAGGAGCGGTTTTTTTTGATAACAATATGTTTTGAGAAGCTGGGATGCGAAAGCGACGTTTTGGTGATATCCTTTTTTGCAAAAAAATTAGGCAGTGGTACCGATCTCCGATTTATCCAGAAGTTACTCGGGCACGCCAACCCTGCCACTACAGAGCGCTATACCCACGTAAGTACTAAAAACCTGAAGCGTATCCAAAGCCCACTAGACGCATCCACCTCGATCTGGACTAACCAATCTCAGCGGTTAAGATGAACAATCGGGCTTACAGAATAATGAAATAGAGGTATAATTAGGGTTAACGGGAAAGAGCACAAATCCCTCAGATTTGTTGGGATTTGCGACAGCATACACTCTGGGAAATACAAAAAGTAAAAATTGAATAGCTACTAGCATAAATAAATTAGCTTGGGAACAAGCAGAGATATTTCCAAAATCAATAAATAGTGAATTAATAATAACTGAAGAACAAAGGAAATATTTAAGTTTATTTAAGGAAGTGGAGGACGTCATATAACACTGTATTCACGCTTCGGGTCATAAGACCCTCAATCCGCCCGATGGAATATCAGTGAAGCTGATCAAGATGGACACCCCTGCGAACCTAACCGCGCCTTGGTCGCCCCGCTGTTGCTTAAGGTTCTTGGGTTCGTGAATACAAGAACGTTAAGCGAAATGTCTAAGTAACTATAAAGGAGATTGAAAATGGAAACTGTAAAGATTGATATATTCACAAGTGTTAAATGGTTTGGGTTAGAAGTAAATAATATTTACAATGATGATTTTTTAGACTTTTTAAAAATGTTTAGTCATCAAATATTCCATGATAATCAAGAGATTGAAATACATCGTATACAGAAAAAGAACACATTAATGATCGAAAAACTAGATTTATTAATAAAGAAACATTCAAAAAAGATCCCTTCTTTATATAAAATTAAAGCCAACTTAAATCAACTAAAAGATGGCGAGCATTTTATAATACTGATTAATAGTATTGATTTGACACAAAAACAAAAAATGGAAATAGCTTTGGAAATTGAAGTTCTTAATGGCCGCTTGTCAACAAAAGCAAAGCACGAAGACGCACATAATAAGTTTATGCAAATTCTGGACGACTATGATATTAGGGCAGTCTCTGAAGAAAGAAAGATAAAACTTGGTGAAGCAAATAAAGAGGTAAGGAAGTGTAGATTTTGTTTTAAAGGAAAAAAAGAGGGGGTTACATTTATTAGTGAAGCACATGTGATTTCCGAAGCGCTCGGTAACAAAACGCTCATTCAACATGAAGAGTGTGATCAATGTAACTCATATTTTGAAAAAAATATTGAGAAGCACCTAATAAAGTACCTTGACCTCTATCGAACATTCTTTGGAGTAAAAAACAAAGAGAATAATGTTCCCGTAATAAAAGGTAAGAATTTTGAGTATAGAAAAATTGATGAGAAAAATTTATTAATAAAGCATCAAATAAGTGATGAAGAGGACATTAAAGAGTACGATATTTCTAATGGAATCCCTTTAAAATTTCACGACAAATTGATTAAGCAAAATATATATAAAACTTTAGTGAAATTTGCGATTGGAGTTATGGAACCACAAGATTTGCAAAGTTTAAAGCAAACAATAGAATGGGTAAGAAATGATTTGTTTGTTGAAAAGCTACCTAAAGTAGGGATTTTGTCTGATTACAATCTTTATTCAGAGAATCCTAGAATAGTTGTTTACGTAAGGAAAAACAGGGATATTAACTTACCTTATACAATAGGCGAGTTTCATTTTAAATTTTTGACTTTTGTATTTGTTCTTCCTTCATTTGAACACAATGAGAAGGATTTTATTGATGAGTCTTGCTATGATTCTATATGGGATGTTTTCAATTTTTTTAATATAAGCGGAACTATGGAGTTCGAGGATTTTTCGAATAGTGTGGAAGAGGATTTACAAATTAAACTCAGATTTCGTCCAATTGAAAAAAACTAAGCACATCGCTTAACAATATATTCATGCATCGGGTATACGCCCTCGGTTTGGCGTAGAAGGATTTCGAAGAAGTAGAAAGCAGCCGGACACCTTAGCATTCGCTAAGGTCGTGAATACGGTGAACGTTAAACGAAAGATTATTTAAACGTGAGGGTTAATAATGAATAACTTAATTCAGTTAATAGATGAATCAATAATTGAATTTCCTGAATACATATTAGAGCACATCCTACCCATTAATAAACAAGATCCAATAGAATTTGAAAGACAATATAAAAAAGCAAAGTCCAATTCAAATAGAAAAGGATTTGGAAATTCTAAATATAACTTGTGGATTGCTGCAAATTTAACAGATGTAAAGCTTAGGAGCAGATTGACACTACAATAAT
>RCUU01000787.1_pt1 | contig 16721 bp, 9 predicted proteins | sample 2166211 | NCBI WGS metagenome assembly RCUU01 (sample SAMN09932620, study PRJNA488358) | compost metagenome | feature: garden; material: soil; isolation source: compost soil in phenylacetic acid-enriched culture | place: Germany: Experimental Botanical Garden Goettingen | collected 2016-01-27
TTAATGTCGCCAGGATCGTATGATCAGTATTCAATGAATCACCTTGCAGACCCCTCACTGCAGCGACTGCCATTTCACTATTTAAAAATGGATCTTCCCCAAAGCATTCTTCTGTTCGCCCCCAACGCGGATCACGCACAATATCTAACACTGGGGAGTAGGTTGCTGCCCCTCCCCCAGCGCGAGTCTCTGCAGCCACTGCTTGGCAGATCTGCTGGAATAATTCCCGATTCCATGTACTTCCGATGGCAAGCGGTACGGGAAAGACGGTGTTGCCAATCGCCATATGACCATGAGAGCATTCCTCACCCAGCAGAATCGGAATACCCAGTCGTGTATGCTCAATCGCATATTGCTGGATCAGATTTGTTACTGTTGCACCTTCCATAGGGGACAACCCGGTTTCCAGCGTTACTTCTGTCCAAGGATCTGCACGCAGCACTCCATACAAGGAACCCACGCCACCTTTTGCAACCGCTGCCTTAAATGCTTCTGTCAGTTGGATCTTGCCTTCTGATTTCTCATACGCCTTCCAGCCAAAGGGCTGGAGGAGCTGCCCGATCTTCTCCTCCAGCGTCATCTGAGCCAGTAGATCTCTAACTCGCTCATGAATAGGCAAGGATGAATCTTTATATCTCATAGCTTGCAAATCCTCCCGTTCACATGAACTAGAACTGTCTCCATGCCAGGATTCCTGCATTCATCCCCCGACACATGTCGAACGATACTTCTGGGCTGTTAAACTTCTCGCCCCATGAAATGTAATAACGGAATTCATAGAAGCCGCCAAGCGTAGCTGCAAAGTTGGTTTCCCAATAGTTATTCATCACCCAGGCATACAAATGTGCAGGGTCTTGTTCCAGCCTTGCATCGCCATTAAGTAGACGATATTTATACTCCAGACCACCCAGTTGAATCAACGGAGTGTCCGGCATTGCAATCACAATCCCTTGCGCCTCAGAAATATATGCAGCACCTTCACCAACAGCCGTATAATCAGCCAAGCTGCCTGGTAATTGATCTTTACGCAGACGAGTTAGTGCATCCATCTTATCTACCCACAACTCTTGTGAAGAAGTTGTCAATGCGCCGCCAAACGGAAGTGAGACATACAAATTCTCAGGCTTCCACACACTTTCCTTATGCAGGCGCACCGCGACATCTACACGTGGACGATCCGCATACACGGTTAAGAATAAGGAATAATGCTCACAACCGGAGACTTCATAGGTTAATTGAATAATGCTATAGAGCACTCCCTGTGTAACCATTTCCGCACTCTTCAACAGGCCTGTTGACACAATCGCGTCCGGTCCTTTCCGATTGCGGCCCATCAGACGACGAACCTCCGTCATCTCGATCACCTTGGTGGCTGGCGTGACATCATACACCGGCGTGAATGCATGATGATTCCGGTCTGCACGCAGCAGTTCCTGTCCAGTCTGCTTATCCTTCCAGGAGGTGATCCCTTCGCCCTTCTTCCATTCAATGCGTACAAATGGTGTTTCAGCATATGTTGATGTCACATGGAAATCCTTTACTTCATGGGTAACATCCAAATCCAATACACGATCCGATGCTACGTAATCGTTCATAAATGCTGTCGTCCTTGATGGCTTAACCGCTACGATATGAAGTACTTTTTCTTCCTCTGGTTGCAGCGTGACCGGAATCGTTACAATTACCCCGCGAGGAGCAAGACGCAGTTGAGATGGAAGCACCTCACCTGTATTGAAATCACGCACCTCAAACCCTTCTTTAATCTGCTCATAATACCAACCCTCAAGAATAAGATGGGCATAATCCTCCTGAACAAAGCTGTAGGGATTACAAATTTTGAACTTCATCGGCCGTCCCGGTGCAAGCAGTGCATCTCCCTTGGCTTCGAGGATTTCATACAAAGCGCGGTGTGCGGCAGTACTTGCATTTGCTGCAAAAGCCTCCTTGCGTAAGCCTAACTCTTGAACAAACGGGTTCCAAGGCTCCGAAATCGAAGAATGGTAACCCCATGTGTGTTCAGCGAACATCGTTAATTGATATTCCATTTCTTTGATAGATTCCAGGGGAATGATCTCATAATTAGGATCTAGTCTTCTTACCTTTTGGTATACCCGCTGCGCCTCACGGAATACTTGTACATGCTTTGGTGTCGAGCCAACCCCATCCGTCCACCAATCTGGCCAATCTCCGCGATAAACAGGAATGTCTTCCGGGTGCTGTGCAGCATGGGCGCGGACCTCTGTAAAGAAATCATCTAGCGTAGCCATTTGAATCAAAATACGATCCCCATGCTTCGCATTCCATTGATGGATAAACTCTATCGCCGCCACATTTGGTGGATTATTATCCGTAGGCAAACCAGAGAACATTGCCGGAAAGAAATCGAATGCATAGCCGTCCTGTACCAGACGATCGATATAACGCTCGATCCGTTGTTCAGCAATTTCAAAATCGGCACCATTGCTCATATCAAATTCATCTTTAATCGTATACCTGCCACCCATGCCAGGTACAAGCCCCAGATCATTTCCGAACACATAATGCTCCCCGCTCCACGTCAATATACGATCCCCTGAAGGCATTTCCCACCAGAACGGCTGCTGCTTCTTCCAACAAGGAAACATTCCGTGATGCGTATGAATACAGGTCGACAGATTCTGGATCCCGGCATCAAGCAATACCTGACCATACCCCCAGCTGAAACCGTTAATATCCGCTGTCATTGCCGATGTTACAGGAATTTGAATGGACTGCCCGTAATCACACACACGCGCAATCATGGATTGGAACAGCTCTTTACCAATCAATTCCGTCATATTAAGATAAGTTCCCGACAAACCAATATCTCCCTGTCTCACGCCTTCTGAGAACTCCAGCTTCTCTTGCTCGGTTGCTTGTTTCAGAAAGGTTTCGATCGGCCAGAATGTCTCACAGACCCACTTAAAACCTTGCCATTCAGGATGATGTCCCGATTTGCTTTCACGTAAAATATGCAGGACCTGGCGAATGAAATTAACATGATACTGCTGAATTTTCTCCTGACGCTCTGTATACCCGATATCTGTATGAGAATGATGGATTGCGTATATTTTCCAAGGTCGTTTGACGGACATCGCGATCTCTCCCTATAGTTATTTCTACTTGCCACGGTCCTTCGTCTTCTCTACTGATTTTGCAGCGGATACATATCCATATAGTTAAGCAGCTCATCAACGGTTGTGAACGCAATCCCTGTCACTGTATCCGCACAACCATAATAGATGGCTATTCTTCCTGTTTCCCCATCCGTTAAGGCTGCGCAAGGGAATGTTACATTGGGCACATCTCCAACACGTTCATATAAAGCTTCAGGTCCTAAAATATAGTTGCGCGAACGCCCCAGCACCTTCCAAGGCTGATCAATATCCAGCAGCGCGATGCCCATCCGATACACAAAGCCGTTGCATGTATTGATCACCCCATGATAAATAAGCAGCCAGCCTCGATCCGTTTCAATCGGAATTGGACCTGGGCCAATCTTTTTTGATTGCCATGCCGAAACGTCTGAATTGATCGTACCCATCACGTAACGATGCTTACCCCAGTACGTCAGGTCAGGGCTTTCACTAAAAAAGATATCTCCGAACGGGGTATGCCCTGTATCACTTGGACGGCTTAACATCGCATATTTTCCGTCTATTTTGCGCGGGAATAATACACCATTCCGGTTGTATGGCAGGAAAGCGTTTTCTAATTGGTGGAAGGTTTTGAAATCATACGTATATGCGAGACCAATGGTGGGACCATGGTAGCCATTACACCAAGAAATATAGAAACGATCATCTATTCTACAGACGCGTGGATCATAGCGGTATTCACGTCTCGTAACATATTCATCACCTTCAAACGAAATGGGATCATCATTGATCTCCCATTCAATTCCGTCTTTACTGAAGCCAGCGAAAATATCCATACTTACTGATCTGGAATCACAACGGAATACACCTGCAAATCCGTCTTCAAAAGGAATCACGGCTGAATTAAAAATACTATTCGAGTTCGGCTGTGCATCATGTTGAATGATCGGATTATCCGTATATCTCCACACTGGGGTTTTACAGCCATCCGGCTTATCCTGCCAAGGCATATTTGGTAGCTTGTCACCTATAATTCTACTCATCTCTTAATCTCCTTCCATGTCTACAAGTATGATTTGCAACAACGATTTCAGGATGTCCAGCCCTTCTTGCACCCTACTTTAAATCATAATAAAGCGCATTAAAAGGGAATTTATCCTGAATCTAACGTTTGTTGACTGAAGTATCATGTTTCTTAACTAATTGAAAAGGTAGCATCACTTCACGCTCTCATATAAGCCTGCATGCAGCGCATCAAGCAACGTATATGTCTTATCACAGCTATATTCCCAGAACATGGCACCCGCAAGCTTTTCACGTTTGACATACTCACATTTATGTGCGATTGATTCCACATCATCATAGGAAATAAACGTGTCTCCATTAAATAAATACGGTGCTTTGGCCTCTTCATCCCAATGTCGTGTATAGCCATTCTGATTGATGTAATTAGCACACAGCTCTGTATATTCTGGGCCATAGCCACCTGTTGTGCCCGCCATTTGTAGAAATCCATGATTCTTATCCGGCACCTGCTTCCACATTCGGGAATAAAACGCCACACCAATGACGATTTTCTCTCGAGGGACGCCTGCCTGAATGAACATATTCACCGATGCCTCTGTACTGATACGATACAAATCTCCCGTCGTATGAAATAAATTCGTATGATGTCCCGTTAGAATCTGGAATCCGCCACGCATATCGTAGGTCATCAATTGTATGAAATCCAAATATTGCTGTACTTGACCCATCTCGGTGCCATCTATGTAATACTGATCAGCACCTGCCGCAATCGTAAGCAAGTAATGTCGGCCATCCGCTGTACCTTTCACATCTAGCGCTTCTCGAATCGTCTTTAATAGCAGGGTGAAATTGCATTTATCCTCCGGCGACGATTCAATATCCGCTTCACTGTAACAAGGATATTCCCAATCCAAATCAATACCATCAAACGGGAAATCTGTTACCACTTGTACAGCCGAGGCAGCGAATTTCTGACGTCCTTCTTCGGTAGAAGCGGCCTCAGAGAAGCCCCCATTCCCCCATCCTCCAACGGAAAGCATCAGCGTCAACTTCGGATACATCGCTTTCATCTCTTGCAGCTGGTTCGTACATTGCAAATGTGCTGTTGTAATCTGATCATCTTTCACATAACCAAAGGCAATGTTGATATGCGTTAGCTTCATCAAGTGGTTACGCGTTAACTCAGATAGTTTGGAATCACTCACGTAGCCTGCTACAATCATTTGTTGATCCATCCCTTCACACCCTTGTTAAGATTTGAATCGCTTCCTTGCTCGCTGCAATCTTATATCCTGATGAAATGTAACGAATCTGATCCTCACGGTCCACAATGATAAGATGCGGGAATCCCGCTTCACTTGCTTGGGACGATGAAAAGAATTCAAGTAATAGATTGTACGTTGAATCACGAACAAACACCGTATTCGCCGGCAGATCCGGATAGTCCTCGGGATGAAACGAAGCTGTCCATTGCTTGTCACCCACCACAAGAATGATGGGAGCCCCTAGGGTATCGAATTCATGCTTCAGCTCAGACAATTCGCGAAGCAAATGCTTCGAAGGCTCCCGCTCGGGCTCCAGCCAAGCAACATAGGCGCCTTGTGTGCCAAGAAGGTCTGCTATAGTCTGCTCCACTCCTGCCCATGAGGTCAGCTGCTCAAGTCGATCTATCTTGCCGTACACTGGACTTTCTAAGGTGGATTGACGATACTTCAGGAACAGTTTCTTCTCTTCCCCTTCTGCAATTTGACAATAGGTAAACTTGATAAGCACGGCACCATCCTTCAATCGTATGCCTGATGTCAGACGATATGCTCCCTGCTCAACCTCAAGTGGTGTATCATATAGGTCATTTGCGCCATGCGGGAAACCTAAGGTTTTATAAAAACCATTTTCCAGACGTGCTAATGTGAAATTCTCATAGTATGAGGCAGTAGGGTGGTCTATCCCCGCTCCCTGATCACGATGAAGGACGAGGGTGCCGTTCGCTAATTTCATCCCGCCTCCAGCAACACCTTTAGTAAATTGGGCATCCACGAAAATATTATCCACCATGAATTGCGGCTTGGATTCAATGGGATGAACTCGCGCCGGGATTCCCAAGCTACGACAAATGGATACGAACATGATATCCAGGGAACAGCGATCACCTACACGTAATTCAAAGGTACCCACTGCCGTTCCCTTCCCTTTCAAATTCGGAAGGTCTGTCCATATATCCCACGTTTCATCTATGAATTGAACCAGCTTTGTTGGGTCCTGACGGAACAATGCCACCTCATCTGAAGTGAAGGCCTGTTGGAAAATTGTACGATAGGGTGTAATCATCTCGTAATGAACACGAGGACGCAGAATGTAAGATACGAACACTTCCTCTGCGAGTTCACCACGTACAGCAAGCGCACCAGCCACATGATCTGTAAGGGTTAGAATAGATGTATCTATTAAGTCCTTGTCATTACAACACTCCAATAATCGTAATGCCCATTCTCCATACACGGAAGTAGCCTCTTCCAGAAATATGGCTAACTCTGCACTGTTACCACGTGCCTTCTGAAGCACTGTCCATACCCGATCTGCCGGGAGACCCAGCGTTGCCCCGAGCTTCTTCGCTGCTTCTTCTGTCACAAAAGTCGCTTCATATTGGGCACGAATCGAGATCCCTTCCTCTAAACGCTCATTATGTCGCTGGATACGAATGTCAGACAGTTCCTCTAACCCCTCACCTTCACATGCTGGAGGTGGAACCATATCATAATCGACCATCGTTCCTTCACCGGGCTGATTTTCTTGATTCAATACAAGCTCAACGTATTCACAAGCCGCCACTGAAACTTTCACTTCTCCCCAATTCCCATCCTTTGCTGCACGAATCATGAGGTCACCAAGACCTGTTTTAAAAGTTGCTTCCCCTTGAGCATTGGTAGGAAGGATAGCTATCGGGAAAAATTCTGCCATGTTATACACCTGGAACTGCACTTCTGCATCCTGCACAGGCTGCCCAAATTTATCCTTCGCATGAACCGTGATTGTCCGCGTGGATGCGTAATTTTCCAATACATTAATTTCAGTAAACCACTCATCTGCAAGCGTAATCTCTTCTGGACCTTGATAGTTAGCGAGAATACGTGTGTTAATTAACATCGCTCTACGCGCTGGAGGCCCAAACCATCCTTGATTATGACGAGCTTCCGGTTCACAAGCCCCAATAAAATACCATTCCCCGTCTGCCCAAGCCTCCACCCATGCATGGTTATCATCACAATGAGCCCAACGCGGCGTATACACTTGACGAGCGGGTATACCTATACTGCGAAGTGCCGCCACAGCTAGTGTGGATTCTTCACCGCAACGTCCGCGAGCATTTCGAATCATCGTTAAGGGTGAAATCGTTCGCAAATCACTCCCAATGTACGTTGCCACTTCATGACACCAGTAATTCGTCTCAAGAATAGCTTCCGTCATGGACAACTTACTGGTTCGCTCTGCTAATTGTTCATGAAGAATATGGCGGTGTTCTTCAATGTTTTCGGTATTCACCCGATAGGGCAGCACGAAATGTAAAAATATATGATCCGGTACTTGCCATGGCATATCTCGGCGAATCTTAAGTGTCGTTCTCACATGATTCAAGAAAAGCTCCCCACTGTAATCCGCTAAATCATTCACTGGCATATACGCATAGAGATACTTAAGTGCAATAATTTCTTCTTCCGTCAAGTCCTGTTCAAAGATTTGGAATAACTGTGTTGCACGTGTCTTGGCCAAGCTCTTCTTCTCCTGAAACTTACGTTCAATCTGTTCCATATCTAATCACTCCTTCCAGAGAAACCCGTCCTCGCGAATGTAAAAACGGGTCGTCTCATCTGATGATGGTGCAGATATTATAAAAGTTTTAGTCGTCGTTTCAATGCTCGGTTCTATGGTCCATGTATCCTCTTCACACAATGCCTTAAAATCAGTTGTGATCATGCCATGTGTTTCGTAATAGTTCCGCTCACGATAATAGAGCTTCCGTAATTCCCATTTGATATGTTCATCCCGAGGGATGTCGAACTGATATGGACCTGCTTCATTCACGAATACAACATAACCCCACAGTTCTGGATAATGCATATTAATGATTCCTTGTGGTGACCACACCCAATTATCCTCAGGATAAGGTTTTCCTGTGTCAGGATTGAGAAGCTTACGATACTTGTCATCGACAACCTCGGTCAGCCATTCAACACGTGAGAAATTAACACGCCAAAACTCCCCAGCATATGGTGATCGGCGATCCGTAGCACATTCTTTCAAGCTGTTCCATGGGATTGCTACTTCAACCGTCCATTTCCTATTATCAGCGTGCGGGTTATTTAGCTCACCTTCGATATGAACAGCCGTTTTCAAGCCCTGGATATCCCAGCAGTTAATTGGAGGCCCCCCGTCACGATAAGGTTTCACAAGCAGTAAGTCCCAGACCGTGTTCAAGGCGTTAATCTCAAACTCATAATATTGATGGGAATCGCCTGTTGGATCTATAAAAATCTCAAAATCATTATCGTAAAAAATAACGGAATCCCGTTCTGTCAGCGTTCCCCAGATCTGATCTTCCATCAGCTCTGCCCCAAAGTAAAAATACGCATCATCCCATAACATCTTCACCCTCGTATCCTTTGCAGGCAGCGGACGAAAATCGCCTTCAATGTCCACAAACTTTTCTGTCCATGCTGCATGCTGCCAAAAGGGCTTATCTAGCTTCCCATCCAAGACAAGCGACTCTGTCGCTCGTCTGCATAGATAATGCTTGGGGGCATATGAAACAATGTGTGGCTCTGGTACTCCACTTCGATTTACCATGCGAATGCTCCTTATCCGATATGTTCTTTTAGTTATGCGTTACAACAGCACCTGAGCCGCCATACATCTCAATTTCTTCATCGAATTCCAATTTAAGTACCGTCACTTGTTCATGCATTTCTTCAGGCGTTATCTGAATCCAAGTTGTACCTGGTATGTGAAACCATGGCACACCACCGTGAATTTCATGGGTGAGCTCCTTGCCTGAGTGAAGCACCGTAATTTTGGTAATAGGATTACACAGCCCTTTGAGGCAAATGTTCTCCTTCGGTGTATCGTACACGAAGAGGTACAAGCTCTTCTTATCCGGAGACAAGGTACTGCCACCTAAATAGTAGCGTGTCATAATCCCCTCTTGTGTTCCATAGATGGCTTCTTCATGTGTACGTATCCAATCACCTAGTCCGAGCAAGATCGCTTCCTGCCTAGGATCAATCGTGCCATCCTCCATCGGCCCAATATCTAACAGCATATTGCCGCCCATACTGATACAGTCACAGAACATTCGGATCATTTGATTCAATGATTTATAATTATGGTCTGTATGCACATAACCCCATGACGTATTTATCGTCGTGCAGAATTCCCACGGGCCTTCCGGACGCGTAATTGGAAGTCCTTGCTCAGGTGTCTTATAATCTCCATACCCTTGCAAACGTGAGTTTATAATAAGATCAGGATTAAATGATTTCAGATAATCTTTGAATGCCGGTAATCCCCACTGCTCTGCACTTCGTTCCCAATCTCCATCGAACCATAACAGATCAACCTGACCATAGTTCGACAACACCTCTCCTAGTTGATTACGGTTAAACGCAATGAACTTCTGCCATTGTTCTAAATCTTGAACACCGTCTATCGGACTCGAGAAAGGATTTACTTGGCTCAAGTCATCCGGTACGAGACCGTTTTCATAGACTGAGGGATAATCAGGATGAGACCAGTCAATGAGAGAGTAATACATCCCTACCCGAAGACCCTGATCTCGAATCGCCTCAGACCACTCCTTAATAATATCTCTCTTGGCAGGTGTTGCCTTCATCACGCTCAAATCACTGAACTTCGTATCAAATAATGCTACTCCGTCATGATGCTTTGTCGTTAGAACAGAATACTTGGCTCCTGACTTCGCAATCAGATCTGCCCAATACTTCGCATCAAATTTGGAGGCCGTAAAACCATTCAATTGCTTCATGTAGTCCTCATAAGACATTCTCCCGTTATAGAAAGACCATGATTCTGCAACACCTTGTACCGCATAAATCCCATAGTGAATGAAAATTCCTAGCTTTGCGTCTGTGAACCACTTCTGCATGATCCATGCCTCCTCTATCCTGATTACTTGATTCGAAATACATGTGCAATTGGAGCAATTCCCGTAAGCTCGCTCTCTGGTAAATGAACGATCAATCCCGTTGTTGTTCGTTCGAATGTTAGATTTTCTTGTCCGCCAACAAGATCTATTTGCGTCACAGCCTGCTCGAGTGGAATACAAATCTCACTGATCACGAGTTCCTGCTCTTTTGAGTACAGATGGATAGCATAGATGACATCGCCTTTTTTCGTAAAATGTGTATTTCCAACGGAGTATGGCGCACATATGCGTGTTCCATAAATCGCCTCACCATGGACTTTGAGCCAACTGCCCATTCCTTTCATCCGATCCATCGCTGTTGGTGACAAGCGGCCATCTGGTTGTGGTGCGACATTAAGTGCCAGGTTACCACCTTTGGCTACAACTTCAACGAGCAAATGAATTAATTGACGTGTCGTCTTGTAATGATCCTCATACCGATAAGAGAACGCAGTCCCCATCGTAATACAGCTTTCCCATGGGATATGCAGGGGACGCGCGGGCAACGTTTGCTCTGGTGTAACGACATTCTCATAAGGTCCGCCAACGGTACGGTCTGCACTTAGTAGCCATGGCTGATGCTGACGTGCCTTCTCCACCACTTCACCCAACCGAATATCCTGTGGATTATTCTTATTCTGTGGACAGACCCATCCCGCATCCAACCAGAGCATTTCAATCCGACCATATTTCGTCATCAATTCCATGATCTGATCATGTGTGTACTGTACGAATTGCTCCCATAGCCATGGATAATCTTGTGTTGGATACGAAGGACCTCGATTCATGAATGTCTTCGTCTCCATACCTGGGGCCCAGTATGTTGGTGTGTGCCAATCCGCTTTGGAGAAGTAGGCAGAGATCCCAAGTCCCTTGGCCCGAAAAGCATCAAATACGTTCTTACAAATATCCGCGTACTTATGTGCATGGAAAGGACAATCCTTACCCGTGATGCGATAATCTGTTGTCTGCGTATCCCACATACAGAAGCCATCGTGATGCTTCGTTGTGAAATTTAAATATTTGAAGCCACCTTCTGCAGCAACCTCTGCCCACTTCTCAGGCTCAAAACGGAGCGGATTAAAGGTTTTATTCAGCCCGAAGTATTGCCGCTTCAGCTCCGTCGAATCAACCCCCCAATCAATATCGTCCCGTGACCAATCTCCATCTTTATCACTAAGCGCCCACGATTCAACAAGTCCAAGTTGCGAATAAGGTCCCCAGTGCATCATCAAGCCCAGCTTCTGATCCTTGAACCATTCCAGCTGATCTAATAGCTGCGAATCCTCCGGCTTAACGTACTCCTCCTCTGTGCTGTAATTGTGAACTCCTTCAACAACACTTTGCTCCTCGACAACATTAGCGTCACTCATTTGCACGACCTCCATGCAGCTCTTCTGAGGCTGCGATTCTATTGATTTAGTATGATATATTTTCAAAAAAACATTTGACATAAAAATAAATATCCGCTATAAACATCCTATTATGGAATATAAATAAGTATTCAAGTGCCGATCTATATCTTGCTGTATTCATAGCTTGATAGGAACATCTCCATGTATAAGCCATAAAAAGGGGGAAAACACTTTGAACTATAACTATTTCAAATCGAAATTGTTTCTGAAATTCACCGGCTCGTATCTACTTATCCTTCTTATTCCGCTCATATTTGTAATCGTTTTCATTTACCGAAATGCTACCGATAATTTACAAAAGGAGATTGAAAACGCTCACTTTAATCAGCTCACCCAAATTAAAACGGTGGTAGATGGACGCATGAATGATTTAAGAGATATGGCGTCACGGATGTCATACGACGCTCGTCTCGCTCATTATCGCATGCTGGATCCTTTTGAAAGTCGTGACGCGATAGCGGCACTAGATAGCTACAAATCTTCCAATTCCATTGTGGAGGATATATTTCTGTACTATCATAATGACCCTAATATTTATTCCAACCATGGCATGTATAGCCTGGATGTATTTCGTAGCTCCTATCAGTTTGGAAGCTGGAAGAATGATGAACTTGTGACTGCTTTAAACTCGTCCAAATTTCCATCCATTCGACTTACGAACTTGCTGAATCAAAATTCACCACTCGAGCAATCTGTATTAACCTATATCCTGCCGATCATTCCCAACACCTCAGATCCATATGCTTCTGTCATGTACCTCATTAAAGAGAAAGAGTTGGCATATCTGATCGATTCCGTTCTCGGTAACTATCGAGGATTAACGTATATTTTTGATAATCATGGACGTGTTTTATCCTATAGTGGCCATGGAGATACAGCTAGCCAACAGGATATCCAACGGTTATCAGAGCTTCCACCCGGCATACATAATCTATCGATAAACAATGAAGATCATTCGGTTATTTCCGTCACATCGGATGTCAATGGCTGGTCATATGTGACTTTAATGGCGAGTAATCAATTTTTCAGTAGCGTACTTAATGTTCGGAGCTTCATCATTATTTTATTCATTGTGATCGCCATTGTAGGAACGGCCATCGCTCTATTATTCGCTCGGATGCAATATCTTCCGATTGCTGAGCTCGTTCGCTTCACGAACAAAAAAACAGATACACCGGCCTCCGGAAATGAGCTCGAGTATATACGAACAACATTACAGCAGTACAGCTCCAAGGTTGATCTCCAAGAGCCCTTTGCACGCAACCATGTTCTTTCCATGCTATTAAAGCATGGACATGCACAAATGATGACGCATGGAATATTCGATACCTTTCATCTGCACTTCGACCAAAGTCATCATTTTGTCATGATGATGGGCTGGGATGACTTAGAACAGCAGCATCTTCAGGCGCGACAAGAAGTACATCGCAAGCTTGCGTGTATTGAATTTCCAGCGCTTCCTGCACAAGTATACGGTGTAGAGCTCCCGCAATTGGATCAGCTCGCACTCATTGTGAGCTTACAGCTCGAAGATGATGAGGCACTCGCTGCACAAATCGTTCACATCGTGGATGCGATCCGTGAATATACGTTAGGCATAATGGATATCCACCCGATGATCGGTGTAGGCAAATGTTATGAGAGCCCTCAGCAGCTTAATCAATCCTTTGTTGAGGCTTGCTCCGCCTTCGAATTGCGTAAATCGACCGAGCATGGAACCACCGTGTATTTTGAAAAGCTATCCAGTGCCCATGATCAAACGGTGTTACTCCCTAGTAACGAGCTATTAAAGCTTGCACAAAGCTTGAAGCAGGGCAACTACGAAGTCGCCAAACAAATTATTCACACAGCCATCCATGGGCTTGATAATAAACAACGATCTACCCTGCTGATGCGATGCGTATTGTTCGACCTGCTGAATACCATGCTCAAAACTGCAGTTGAGCTAAAGATGGATAACATAATGCAGTCTGCTTCTCCCCATTTCATGAATGGTCCCGTCCATCTTATAGAGCAGAATTTCTACCGTTTAGCCACTCAGATTTGTACACAGGTAGAGCAGACGCATAAAAAAGAAGAACATTCACTCATGGATCATATCGTTGCTTTTATCGACCAGCACTATGTTGATCATTCACTTAGCCTTGAATCTGTTTCTGCTGCGTTTACGATTTCCCCTTCCCATCTCAGTCGTTCATTCAAGGATAAGGTCGGCATCAACTTCGTCCAATATATTTGGCAAAAACGATTAGATAAGGTCAAGGAACAGCTCGTAATAACAAGTGATCCGTTAAAAGATATTATCCAGCGCGTCGGCTACCTCGACACACCAAACTTTATTCGAAAATTCAAAAAGGAAACCGGTTATACCCCGGGCCAGTATCGACAGATGAATAGTAATCATCCCAACACTGAGCCTAACGATACCGTATAATCCTTCCTCGCTTAGGGTTCATCATAACTTCCCGGTCATGCCTAGCATGACCGGGAAGTTTTTCAAAATATGAGAATGTATAAGCTTCACAAATTATTTGCTAGCAGCCCATGTATCGTATGCTTGTTGATACGTTGATTCGAGCTTCTCATACCCCATTTTTTTCATTTGAGCGATATATTTGTCCCAATTGGATAATGGCTCTGCGCCTGTAACGAATTTCGCTTCCATTTCCTTCACGTATTTATCCAAATCGGAACGGAGTGTTTTGATTTCCGTCTGTTGGTCTACCGTCAGGAATACCGATGGGAAGGGAGCCTTTGCAATAGGTGTAAGCTTTGTAGCTGTTTCTTTGTCAATCCAGTCATCAAAGCTAGTACGAAGACCTAAAACATAGCTGTTCTCATAGGAACCTGGTGTATTAATCCCGTAGTTTGGCGTGATTGTACCGCGGTATTCTTCACGATCCGTACCATCTGGAACTGGCAGCCATTCTTTCTCGCCTGTTGCTTTATCTTTGTATTTAAATAACGTACCTTCAGGTCCATACGCCCAGAAGGAATACCCTTCTTCGCTAAATTGGTAATCAATCCAGCGCATACTCGCTTCCGGGTTCGGGTTCGTGTTTGAAATCGCGAAACCGCCAATGGTGTTAATACCAGGATGCTTGCCGTATACAGGTGTTCCAGCAATATCACTAGATACAGGCTGCATCATCGGGTTATCTTCACTCGGTTCACCACCAAGCGTGAAGTATGGGAAATAATCGGAGAATAAGGCCACTTGATTGTTTTTCCCTTTTGCTTTCTTCTGCTCATCGGTTTGAGAGAATGTTTCATGATCCAGCAAATTCTCGTTCCATAAGCGATTCAGGAAGGTTAAATATTCTTTGTAGGCTGGTTCAGCTTGTGGAAAGTGTACTTTGTTCTCCTTATCTACGTAGATATCCTCGTTATACATCCCCCAGAATCCGAGGAAGAACATCCGTAAATCATCTAATTTCACAGAGGATAGAGGAACCTCATCGTCTTTACCGTTTCCGTTCGCATCTTCCTCTTTAACCTTCTTCAAATAGTTGTATAGCTCTTCTGTTGTCTGCGGTAATTTGTTCTCCATGCCGAACTTCTTCAAGAACTTGCCGTTATACCACATCGGTCCACGATACCATACCGCAGATGGCTGAATATTACGTAATGCATAGATATGTCCATCTGGTGTTGTCATTGATTTGCGAATATCCGGATTTGCATCGAGAATTTTTTTTAAATTAGGTGCGTAGCCCTCATCAATGTATTTTTCTAAAGGCAGCAACAATCCTTGACTTCCGTAGGTAACTTGATCCGATCCTTTTAGATCCGCCGCATAGAAAATATCGGGAAGCGTACCGCTTGCAAATACCAAATTCTTTTTCGTCTCAAAGCTGTCTTGTGGGGCGTTTTGAATCTTTAACTTAATATTCGTCATCTTCTCGTATTCCTGAATAACAGGCATCTTGTTCCAATCCTGACGCCCTACATCCGGTGCCATAATAGAAAGCTCAATCGGATTATCCACGATAGGAAAGCCCGTCTTATGAACCTCTGCGGCTGTGTCTGAGCTTTCTGTGCTTGCCGTCCCCTTATCGCTACTCGATCCACATGCAGTAAAAATAGAAATTGACATGGAAAGACATAACAACATGAGTCCAGTTTTACGATAATTCGTCATACAAAAACCTCCCCTTTTTTACTTGTATCTTAAGATCAACCCTTAACAGAGCCAATCATGACACCTTGCACGAAATAACGTTGCAAGAATGGATAGACAGCAATAATCGGAAGCGTAGATACGATAATGACCCCATACTTCACAAGTGAAGCAATTTCTGCCTTGTTGTTCTGGGCTGCTGCAGCTGTCGCATCGATAATGCCACCTACTTGAGATTGCATTTCCTGAAGAACGAGAATCTGACGAAGCACAAGCTGCAATGGATATTTCGCATCATCATTCAGGTAGATCATGGCGCCGAAATAGCTGTTCCAATGCCCTACCCCGTAGAATAAGGCCATAACTGCGATAATTGGCATCGATAACGGGAGAACAATCCGCAGGAATAATCGAATATTCGTCGCGCCATCGATTTGAGCCGCATCTTGAAGCTCAGCTGGAATGGAGTTCGCGAAGAAGGTACGAGAGACGATAATATTCCAGATTGACGCTGCGCCAGGAATTACCAGTGCCCACATCGTGTTGACCATGCCTAGCCCTTTTACCAACATGTATGTAGGGACGAGACCGCCTCCAATGAACATCGTTACCATGAACATCCCCATGAAAAACCCACGGCCTACAAAGTCCTTACGACTGAGTGCATATGCCGCTGGCATCGTAACGACCAAGTTAATCGTTGTGCCTAGCAATGTATACAAAATCGTATTTCCATACCCCGTCCAAATCTTCGAGTTCTGAAATACAATCTCATACCCCTTAAAGGTAATTCCTTTTGGAAGAAGCCACATTTCACCGGAAGCAACCATCTTCGGATCACTGATAGA
>RCUU01000788.1_pt1 | contig 16706 bp, 14 predicted proteins | sample 2166211 | NCBI WGS metagenome assembly RCUU01 (sample SAMN09932620, study PRJNA488358) | compost metagenome | feature: garden; material: soil; isolation source: compost soil in phenylacetic acid-enriched culture | place: Germany: Experimental Botanical Garden Goettingen | collected 2016-01-27
AGGTAACGAAGTTCCGTTCGAATGGAAGGATTCCCGGCTTACGACTCCGTTTTATGTGCTGGAATGGAATGAGGCGGGGCAGCTGAGCCGCATCTACGACCGCCGGGAACAGCGGGAAGTGCTGGCGCCGGGTGAGAGCGGCAACGTGCTTCAGGTTTTTGAGGATAAGCCGAAGATGTTCGATGCCTGGGATATTGATCTGTTTTATCAGGAAAAAAAGCGAGAAATCACTGACCTGCGCTCGGTAGAGCTTACCGCATGCGGCCCGCTTGCCGCGGTGCTGGAATTTACCTGGAAGTATATGGACTCGTCCATTGTTCAGAAGGTCAAGGTGTACAGCAGAAGCGCCCGGATTGACTTCGAAACTCTGGTCGATTGGCATGAGCAGCATCAGCTGCTGAAGACCGCTTTTCCGGTAGCTGTGAGGGCTACGGAAGCTACCTACGACATCCAGTTCGGGAACGTGAAGCGGCCGACGCATTGGAATACCAGCTGGGACTATGCGAGATTTGAAAGTGTTGGCCATCAGTGGGCCGATCTGTCGGAGCGGGGCTATGGCGTCAGCCTGCTGAATGACTGCAAATACGGCTATGACATCAAGGATCATGTGATGCGGCTGTCACTGATCAAGTCGGCAACCGAGCCCGACTGGCAGGCGGACCAGGGAGAGCACCGGTTCACCTACGCCCTGCTTCCGCATAAGGGCGACTGGGCAGCAGCAGGTACGGTTCAGGAAGCCTGGTCACTGAACAATCCGCTGCGTGTGGTCAAGGGAGGTTATGCTGCCGGGGCCGGCAAATCTCTGATCAAGACAGACTGCGACGGCATTGCTGTCGACGCCGTCAAAATGGCGGAGAATGGCGAAGGCTTCATCGTCCGCCTGCATGAGTATACAGGCACCCGGACCACCGTAACGCTCAGCAGTGATTATCCCCTTCATTCCTGGCAGGCATGCGACCTGATGGAGCGGCCGCTGGGCGAAGCTAACATTGGCCAGGCGGTTACCTGTGAAATGAAGCCGTATGAAATCAGTACTTTTATTATTGCTTTTGCTTTTGCCCAGGCATAATTCAATTAGCGATTTTGTCTATGCCGGGCACCGGTGTCCGGTCAGACTTCATCATACAGCCGCCGCAGAAAATCTGCACTGTCCTGCATATATTCCTCAGGTGTGCTCTCCAGAATGCCCTGAATATGCGGACGCTTATATTTCATGTAATGGAGCAGCGGAGCAAAGTGAAGCAGCCCTTGGCCGACAGGGACAATCACGATCTCGCCGTCCCGGACCGTGAAGTCCTTCAGGTGGATGACGGCAATCCGGTCGCCGAGCAGCTCAAGCGCTTCCGCAATCACGGCATCCTGCTGCCGGTAATTGTCGAGAGTCATCAGATTGGCGCAATCGAGAATAATCTGCAGATTATTGGACGGAATCAGCGTAAGCAGCCGGTGTGCCAGCTGTGCGGTATGGAGCGGGTGATTGATCCCCGCTTCAATGCCTACCGTGACGCCGAAGCGTTCTGCTTCCGCCACCATGGCCTGCACGGAAACTACTGCCTTCTGGAAGGCTTCCCCGGTAAAATTAGCGGGTGTGTATCCTTTGCCCACACTGCCTGTTTCAGTACCGACCAGGCTGGCGCCGAAATCGCGGGCCAAGCGAAGGTGGGTGCTGAAAGCGTTCAAGGCCAGCGCTCTTTTAGCGGGATCAGGATCGACAATATTCACATAGCAGCCGAGTACGGCAATGCGGATTCCTGCCTGGCGGAAGGCTTCCCCAAAATAGGCGGCAGTTCCCGGGCTTAGAGCGGTCAGCGCAGGGACGCTTTCGGGGAATGATTTATGTACAGCAAGCTGAACATGCGAAAAATGATACCGGTTGAGCTTGGCGGTCAGCTCCGGCAGAGGCAGCCGGCCAAAATCATGGGCGCGTACGCCTAAATGAAGCGGGACAGTCATGATAAACCCTCCTTGTGATCAAATAAGGATTTTATTTGCTTAACGTATGAGAGTATTCCATTCCTCCATCACTCGCTGAAGCGTATATGAACCACTTTAACTTTAAGTCAAGGGTAGCTCACTTCTCTGTTTGGAGAAGTTGCGGACACACGATCCGCTAATTACTCTAAAACACCATCCTTCGGCAGCAAACGGACACACGATCCGTTAATACAGCTCAATCTGCTGCAAACACACTGAATTGTACGAAATAACGGATCTGTAGTCCGGGAAACTCCGAAATACAGTCATTTTAGTCAAATAAGCGCTTCTGAGTCCGGGATGCGGCAGGGAGTGAATATCGGGACTGGAAATCAGGCCGCAAATATCAAAAGCCGCAGGCTGCACAGCTTGCGGCTTTTGATGGCCTGGGGAGACCGATGTTAGTTGGCATCGTGGAGACCGATGTTCGGCGGACTCATATCCGGGAGGCCGATGTTAGATGGCTTCGTGGAGACCAACGTATGATGATCTCGTGGGGTGCGGTGTATGCTGTTCTCCCGGAGTCCAACGTTTGATGGTCTCGCGGAGTCCGATGTATGGCGGACTCACATCCGGAGACTGATGTTAGATGGCTTCGTGAAGACCGACATATGATGATCTCGTGGGTCCGACATATGCTGGTCACCCGGAGTCCAACATCTAATCACCTCGCAGACTCCGCTGTTCGGGCGGAGTTCCACGGGAGCCTTACGTTGCTGGCAGGCTCTCTCCGGTGCTAAGCCCCCGCTGCCGCAAATATGCGTGCAAGGCAGCCAGCTCTGCGGACTTCCGGATCGCCTCGGCGACCAGGTCAGCCACGCGGGCAGCGCCTTCTTGGCAGAAGTGCGTATCATCCGTGATGCCCTCCGGATAGTTGGGATGCCCGTTCGCGGGCAGATGCATGAACAGCTGCCGCGAGCCTTTTTCTCCCAGCACGCGGTACAGCTGCTGGGAGGAGGCAAAGATATCGAGCAGCGGCGTACCGGTCTGTGCCGCAACCTCGCGCATCGCCTCCGGGTAAAGCCCGACTGCGAGCGGGTCAGGCTCGCCGCCTGCAGTAAACCGGCGGCGGCTGACTGAAGTGAGCAGAACAGGGAACCCGCCGCGAGTGCGGGCGAAATCAATGAACGTGAGCAGATTCCGGCGGTACTCTATACCGGGATCGGTATAACGGGCAGGGTCCTCTACCTTCTGGTCATTGTGTCCGAACTGGATCAGCAGGTAGTCGCCGGGCCGGAAATCCTTGCCGATATCCTCAAGCCGGCCTTCTGCCAGAAAAGAGCGGGTGCTGCGTCCGTTAACCGCCCGGTTGTCTACGGCAACTTCAGGGCTGAAATGTGCCTGAAGGAATTCTCCCCAGCCGGTCATCGGCTTCTCGCCCCCGCCTTTCTGAGCGGCGGTGGAGTCACCGGCAATATACAGCGTAGGCATAATATGCTTCCTTCCTGATTTAAGAGTGCATAAGCTTCCGGATTTGTACGGAGTATCGCTGCTTCAGCAGCTCAGCAGCGTAATGCATAACTCAAAGATACGGCTAAACCGTTTCTTCTTAGCTGCTCTTCATCTTTGCAGCGCTGCGGGCTACGAAACCGAAATATCCTGCGGCATTGCTGTAGGAGATTCCTTCTACCAGCTGTCCCAGCAGCGCCTGATCGTCCGGCGCTTCACCGCGCTCCGCCAGTTCACCCAGCAGCTCACAGAGCACGCGGCGGAAATATTCGTGGCGTGTATAGGACAGGAAGCTGCGCGAGTCGGTCAGCATGCCGACGAAATTGCCCAGCAGGCTGTTGTCGGCCAGCAGGGTAAGCTGGCGGCGCATCCCGTCGCGGGTATCGTTGTACCACCAGCCGGAGCCGAGCTGAAGCTTGCCTGCGGTGTCTTTTTGATAGCAGCCCATCAGCGCGAGCAGGGCAGGATAATCCCCCGGATTCAGTGAATAGAGAATGGTCTTTGGCAATCCCTTGCCGCGTTCGGCCCGGTCAAGCAGCCGCGAGAGCGCTTCGGCCAGAGGAAGGTCGTTAATTCCGTCATATCCGGTATCCGGACCCAGCCGCTGGAACATCGGCGTATTATTGTTGCGGAAGGCGTGCAGGTGCAGCTGCATGGTCCAATTTTTATCATGGTACATTCCAATTAAGGCCGATAGCAGCTCTGTCCGGTAGACCGTAATTTCTTCCGGTGACAGAGCGGCACCCTCCAGACGTTTGGCAAAAATCCGCTCCAGCTGGGAGGCTTCTACGGCAGGCTCATAACGCAGCACATCCAGCGCATGATCGGACAGGCGGCAGCCGCTGTCATGGAAAAATTCCACACGGCTCCGCAACGCTTCAACCAGCGAAGCATACGTAGCTACCGGTACTCCCGCTGCTTCTTCCAGACGGACCAGCCAAACGGTGAACGCTTCGGCGTCGATATTCAGCGCCTTGTCGGGGCGGAAGGTCGGGAAGACCTGGAAGTCCTGCTCCGACTCCTTCAGCAGCCGGTGATATTCGAGGGAATCCGCCGGATCATCGGTAGTGCAGACGATTTTGACATTGGATTTCCGGATCAGACTCCGCCGCGTATAGGCCGGTTCAGCCAGCTTGCGGTTCACTTCCTCCCAGATGGCAGGAGCGGAAGTCTCGTTCAACAGATCATTAATCCCGAAGAAGCGGCGCAGTTCCAGATGGGTCCAGCTGTACAGCGGGTTGCCGACAGCCTTGGGAAGCGTGCGGGCCCACGCCAGAAACTTGTCGTAATCGGAAGCGTCTCCGGTAATATGGGATTCAGGAATCCCGTTCGCCCGCATCAGCCGCCATTTGTAATGATCTCCGGCCAGCCAGGCTTCGGTCAGGTTGCGGAATGCCTTATCTTCATAGATTTCCTTCGGGTCGAGGTGGCAGTGGTAATCGATAATCGGCATGGTTTTGGCATGATTATGAAAGAGCAGGCGCGCTGTTTCACTGGTCAACAGAAAATCGTCATTTAAAAACATTGTGATTCCCCTTTACTAGGATTTGGCAGGTATTAGAGCGTTACTCCGGTTTTGAAAATCGCCAGCTCGCGAACTTCGTTCTGCTCGTTGCGCGTTTTTTGGCCGCTGGCCACACCGATAATGTAGGCGATAAATTCCTCAAGCACATCGGCCATCGGGCGCTCCAGCAGCGGTCCGGCATTGAAGTCCATCCAGTGGCCCTTTTTGGCAAAAAGATCATTGTTGGTCGCCACCTTGACCGTTGGCACAAAGCTGCCGAACGGTGTGCCCCGGCCGGTCGTGAAGAGCACGAGCTGGCAATCCGAAGCGGCGAGGGCGGAGGCCGCCACCAGGTCGTTGCCCGGAGCCTGAAGGAGGCTCAGCCCTTTGCGCCGCAGCTTCACGCCGTAATCCAGCACATCCACTACGGGCGAGCTGCCGGCCTTTTGCGTACAGCCCAGCGATTTGTCTTCGAGCGTGCTGATCCCGCCGGCCTTGTTGCCGGGAGAGGGATTCTCATACACCGGTTCACCGTAAGAGAGGAAATACTGCTTGAAGTTATTGATCAGGGAAACGATGTCATCGAAGACCTCGCGGCTCTCCGCACGCGCCATGAGCATCTTTTCCGCGCCGAACATTTCAGGGACCTCAGTCAGCACGGAGGTTCCGCCCTGGGAGATAATGAAATCGGAAAAAGCACCCAGCAGCGGGTTGGCGGTTATGCCGGAGAATCCGTCGGAGCCGCCGCATTTCAGGCCGACGTTCAGCTCACTGAGCGGAACCGGCTCGCGGACATCATTCTTCGCGGCTTCGTACAGCTCTTCAAGCAGCGCGAGACCCGCTTCCACCTCATTGCCCACCTCCTGGGCGACAAGGAATTTGACCCGGCTCTTGTCATAGTCGCCCAGCATGCTGCGGAATTCGGAGACGATATTGTTCTCACAGCCCAGGCCGAAGACGAGCACGCCTCCGGCGTTGGGGTGATTTACGGCATCCAGCAGAATGCTGCGGGTCATGCGGTGGTCGTCACCGAGCTGCGAGCAGCCGTAAGGATGCTTAAGCACGGTGAAGTTATCGAAGCCGCCCAGATCGGGGTGCTCTGCCTTGAATTCCTGCAGCATTTGTTCGGCGATGCCGTTCACGCAGCCAACTGTGGGAATGATGAACAGATCGTTGCGGATGCCAACCTTGCCGTTAGCCCTGCGGTAGCCCTGAAAGGTCAAGCTGCGCTTCGGATAGGTGACCGGATGAAGCTCGGGAACATAATCATATTCTTCTTCTCCGGCCAGATTGGTTTTAATGTTATGCGTATGAATCCAGTCCCCCGTCCGGATCGCTTCAACCGCGTGTCCGATGGGGTATCCGTATTTGGTAATGACATCACCCTCTGCAAAGTCGGTTAAGGCGATTTTATGGCCCTGCGGAATATCCTGCGCGGCGGTGAGACTAAGCCCTTCAAAGGAAAGTGCTTCACCGGAGGCAATCGGGCGCAGCGCAACGGCTACTGTATCCCGGGGGTTCATTTTCATTAATCGTTTCATGCTGTCCCTCCTATAGTTAATGATGAATTAGGCTTTTGAACTGACTAACTGCTGCAGTGCGGCCCGGCTGCCGGAGCTTTGGAGCTGGCGCAGCTGGGCGTCAACTGCTTCTGTAAGACCCGGCACCAGGGTCAGATCCTGGCCCCATAGACTGACTTCTTTTAGAATCGAAGCCGTTAAGGTGGAAGGATTGCTCCAAGCCTGATCAAAAACCGCCAGCACTTCAGCGCTGTCCTGACGCTTCACGCGGTCTCCCCGGTAGCTGAGCAGCAGCGCGGCGAGGGCCAGTGTAATCAACGGCGGCAGCTGGCTGCATTCCTGCTGATACCGGAGGAGCACAGGGAGGAGGCGGGTTTTAAATTTGGAAATGCTGTTCAGGGAAATCGAGGCCAGCTCGTGGCGGATGAACGGGTTCTTGAAGCGCTCCAGCACGGCGTCGGCGTAAGAGAGAAGCTCTTCTTTGGGAAGATCCAGCATCGGAATGAGTTCTTCATCCAAAAGCTCGCGCACAAAGCGGTAGAACGTTTCATCGTTCATTACATCCTCCACGGTTTCGAGACCTGCCATCATGGCGAGGGGAACCATGGCCGTATGCGGGCCGTTCAGCAGATGAACCTTGCGCTCACGGTAGTGGGTCATATCATCCGTAACAACTACGTTAAGTCCGGCTTGCGCCAGCGGCAGACGTTCAGACAGCCATGCGGGTCCTTCAATGACCCAGAACAGGAAAGGTTCTGCGGTTACCATCAGCTTGTCGAGGTAGCCCAGCCCGGCTTCCAGCTCAGCGGCTTTGTCGCGGGGATATCCCGGAACAATCCGGTCAACCAGACTGCAGCAGAAGGTGTTCTCTGCATCCAGCCATTGCAGGAAGGCTTCACCCAGATTCCACTCTGCAGCGTATTGCCGCACAATTTCCTGAAGCTTTTCACCATTGCGGTCAATGAGTTCGCAGGGGATGATTACGAAGCCTTTTTTGCCCAGCTCGAACCGTCTGTGAAGAAGGGCTGTCAGCTTGGCCGGGAAGCTTGAAGGCGGCGCATCCTCCAGCCGGTCTCCCGGGTGATAGGCAATCCCTGCTTCCGTCGTATTGGAGGTGATAAACTCCAGCTCATCATTTTCGGCCAAGGCCAGATAAGTCTCATAGTCGCTGTAGGGATTGATCACCCGGCTGATACTGGTAATGATCTCATGCGAATTAACAGGCTGCTGCTGCATGATACCGTTCAGCAACACCGTGTAGAGATTATCCTGCTCGGCCATCAGCCCACCGAGTCCTTGCCCGATAGGCACGACGACGGCCGCACTTCCACCAAACAAACCTTGTTTGTTCATCTGCTGCAGCTGCCAGTCTACGAAGGCACGCATGAAATTCCCTTCCCCAAATTGAATCATCCGTTCCGGATATTGCGGCAGGCCGGGCTGAGTGGTTCTGGATAAACGCTGTGTCATAAGTGTTCAATAATCTCCTTTATAATGTATTGGGATAATGCACACGTGAACATTTTATTTAAAAAAAGAGAGGCTCTTTTTTTAACCGGATGGAGTTGAAAAAATTAAGAACTGCCCAATCCCAAAGAGGGTAAACCCTAACGGCCGGGATTCAGCAGCGTTGTCGGCATAATGAGCATGATGATAACAGAGGTATTAGAGAACTGCTATAGAACCAATGTAGTGATAATGTAGAGCAACTGTAGTAATAACAATGCAGAGCCACTGTAGTGATAATATAGAGCCACTGCAGGGACATTTGTTGAAACGAAATGTTTGACAGTGAGTTAAGATACGTCAGCCAACTGACCATGACAGCAAATAATGAAGTCAGGACACGCTGAGCCGCAAGTTTAAGTGGAATTAGTAGAACTAATCCGCGGAAAAATGGTCAATTACGGAAATTAGTGGGAATTTGTACAACTAATTTAAGCAAAATCAGCATATATGGACCAATTTGCCTAAATTAACTCTACTTTTTCCCACTATTACATGTCGGACCATCTGCAATAGCGAATTTAGTTCTACTTTTTCCACTTCCATAGAGCCATTTAGGCTTTCAGAGGGAGATTCCGGGAGGGCTGCTGCCAAGTACCGAATGCGAATCCAGGAGCACCTGATCCGCATCCCGAGGAGCATCTGATCCGCATCCTGAGGAGTACCAAATCCGCTCCGCCAGACGCCGCACCCAGAGTTCCGCTGACCTCAGACTCCGCCAGACGCCGCACCCAGAGTTCCGCTGACCTCAGACTCCGCCAGCATCTGCACCCAGAGTTCCTCTTGCTTCAGACGCACCACCCGGCTGCATTATTGCTGTATTTCAGCTACTGTCTCTCGTACGACCAACGCAGTCTTCACGAAAAGCTGCTGGGGGTTTGTCTCTGGCTGCTGAAGCAGTTGGACCAGCATTTTGGTGCCCAGCTCGCTGATCTCCGTAATTGGCTTGCGGACCGTGGTCAGGGCTGGATTCGTATACCGGGAGAACATAATGTCATCGAATCCGATTAGTGATATCTGCCCCGGAACGCCGGCCTTGTGGGCGTAGCAGGCGTTCATCGCGCCAATCGCCATGTCGTCATTGGAGCAGAATACCACTGTCGGCGGATCTTCTAACTGGAGCAGGGCAGCCATAGCTGCATAACCGCTCTCAATACTATAGTCCCCTGCCGCAAAATAATCGGAATTCAGCGGAAGACGATGGGCAATCAGGCTGTCCATGAAGCCCTGCTTGCGCTCGCTCGACGACTTGAAGCCGGGTTTGCCTTCGATAATAGCGAACTTCTGGTGCCCCTGCCGGACGGCATAGTTAATGGCTTCCTTCACGCCTTCACGGTCATTCGCCACCACATTCATAATGCCCGGGTCTTCAAGCTGGCGGTTCAGCACCACCAGGGGAATGCCCATCTTCTTCACATGATAGATGAAGGCATTATCCTCGTCGCTCTGGCTCATAACCAGGATGCCGTCGAAACGCTGCGGCTGAATATTGCCAAAATTATGCACACCGTCGATGCCGTTGACCGTCAGGTTGAAGTTCTCATCCAGGATGTGGCTGATTCCCTTGATAGCATCCACCAGGAAACTGGCCGAGGTCCCTTGCTCAATGCTGGAAAAGAACAGGCCGATGGTGAAGGATCTTTTGGTCACCAGGCTCTTGGCGCTGTAATTGGGGACGTAGTTCATTTCCGCGGCGATTTTTTCTATTTTGTCCCGGGTGACCTTCTTGATCAGCGGGCTGCCGTTCAGCGCCCGGGAAACGGTTGTATGGGAGACGCCGGCGACACGTGCAATGTCTTTGATGGTGATCATAATATCTCTCCGGAAAAATAGAATTGTTAACGATTTCAGTTTACGACCTCCATGCGGTCAAGTCAAGGAATTATTAAAATGCACACGTTAAAATTTTTGCAGTGGAATGTTGTCTCTGGCGCTATAATTTATTTGCTTGCCCCTGGCCGGGCAATGGGTGTGAAGGAGAATATTACGAGCGGGATTAGCTTAGCAGAGGTCCGGACTGCCCGATTCCTCCTGGCTTTCAGCAATGAACCGGGTCATGGAGAGGTTGGTGGATGAATTTGTGCTTTATCGTTGCTCACAGACTGTTGACCATCCGGTATGCGAACCGCATTAAAGGTTGGACAGGTAGCTGAGTCCGGCCCATTCGAAGAACGTATGAATCGCCGTGGCGCTTTCTACGAACCGGAACAAATGAAGGATAATCCAGGCATACCGGTAATAGCACCAAGTCGAATATTACACCAAAAAGGCAGACCACGTTCAATTCGTGTGTCCGCCTTTTGCTATAAATATGAACTTGCGCAGGGTGATTGCACTTTCTGCAATAGAACTAGTTTTTCGGAGGATTTAGGGGTTATCTGCTGTACAGAGTGCAACAGAATCCATCCGGACGTTTAGAAAAAGAGTTCGGAATGGCAGCTACCCCCGCCCCCGGCTCTCCAGAGTATACAGGCTGCGGTGTAGAAGTACGCGGTGCAAGCTTATTTTCAAATTCAGTCTGGATAGCGCAAGGTATTTACCCTAAGGGAGCGTATCTGATTACTCTTCGGCCTTTTCCTTTTTGCTGGAATCAAGCCCGGAATCACCGGTCAGGGTTTCCTGAACATTTTCCATAATCCCGCCGACGATATCGTCCAGCTTGTCCGTAGATGCCGCCTGTCCGGGTCTGCTGGTATCAGGAATCTGATTAAAACCGGGGTTTCTTTCGTCTTTGAATTTCTCTTGGTCGCTCATGCCTCTCATTCCTTTCTGCTCTGCTGCAAAAGTTAGGGTATGTCCAAAACGCCCATCTTATGTAACGATTAACAAGATAAGCGGAACTGAACCAGCAGGCAGGGGAGAAGAGGCCGGGTTGTGGCATTGATTTTTGATCTGAAAGCCTTCCGGCTGGAGCAAGCAGGAAAATTGTGGTCCAAGCGGAATGTTATAGTGAGGGTTTAAGCTTTGTTATGCTGGAATTTCGTAATTTCCCGGTCGTAATGGGAGACGCTGCCGTCGAATCTTTTGAGGCGCACATAGTCTTCGGAAAATTTCTCAACGATTCCGATACCCACCTGGGAGTACATTCCATCCGGATCAAGCTGCAGCGCGGACACAAAGGTCTGCGACAGGGCAGCGACAAAAAAATCAACATTTTTAACAAGTGTCTGCGGCATGGCTGACATTCCTCCGTTCGTTCGCTTTAGCGCGGGTGTCTACAAAAGCTTTTTATCTATAATACGACAGGCTTTGCATTTTGAAAACAAGATTTAATTTGCAAAATATGTGAAAATAGCACTTTTCTGTAGCATAGAAAGGAGGAAAAAGAGCTTGGGAAAGGCGAAGAAGGCGCTTGTCATTACGCTGACGGTTCTGGGGCTTCTTATCGTGCTGACTCCCATAGTGTATGTACGGGTCGGCATAGTCGTCTATGCTCATAGGGTCAGAGAGTATCTGACAGAAGAATTAGGCTATACCCGGGCCGAAATCGCTTCGGTAAAAGGGAAATGGACCATCAAGGCGCCGCCGTTTGTTGTATTGGTCAAGTTTAGAGACGAGCCTGAGGTGGAGTATACTTATTTTGCGCATGATGGAGTTGTGCAATTCAGCCATGACATTTCCCAGGAAGGTTTGGACAAAGGGATTACGGAGAAGAGCCTGAGGCATTATATACCCTTTGATCCCTACTGATTCGCTAGATAAATACAAAAGCAAGGTGGTCCCCAGCATGGAAAAGAACACAGGGCAAGCCCGGAAGCTGTTCACCCGTTGTCTGGGCAGCCCGATCCAAATGCACCGTGAAGGGGTGCTGGAGCTGGGCGTTAAAGATAAACGGGGGCTGAACAGCAGGGCCAAGAAGAGCCTGGATGAAGTGGAAGCGCTGCTGAATTGAAGATCTTTTGACCCCAAGGAACAGGAGATATGGAGGAATTACGATGAGATTGCTGGTCTCCCAGCCCAACCATGAAACTGGTTTGTTGAAGCTGCAAGAAGAGTTGAATCAGTTCTCCGCTCATTGTGATGTGGTGCTCTACCCTGAAGGGTATGTGGCCGATACGGCCAGTGTGGAGACACTTCACATACTTGCCCGGCAGTATAGGAAGCTGATGATTACCAGCTATAAAGATGAGAATGGCAAAGACAGAGCGCTTATCATCGATCCGGACGGAGGGATTCTATTGGAACGGGCAAAGTCGCCGATGCAAGGAGAACTGTCTGCTCCTTCCGTGGTTGAGACAAGAGATATGCGTATAGGTTATCTGCTGTGTGTGGAGATTTTGCAGGGGCTGAGCGGGCTGGAAGGGCAAGCTGAGGCTCTGGATTTCATAGCCCATCCGATTGGAGTGGGAATGTTCAGTGACGAACAGTTTGCCTTGTGGACAGAGGAAGCTGCCAGAATCGCAGTGAAATATAACTGTCCTATCATCGGAACAAGCCATGCGGATGGCTCATACCGGAACTGTGGGGTCTCCATTCCCATTTCCTACTGTATTGATTCTGCCGGTCAGCCGCTATACATTTCCAAAGCTGACACAAGAAGCCGTATTGTGGATTTGAAAAACCGTACTGTTGGGATTGCTGGACTGGACAGGGCAGGAACGACAGGATGAGGAATCCGGCAGTTGTAATGATTATATTGTTGGTGATTGGCTGTAAACTATGAATGAGGTACCGGGATGCCTTTAATCATACCTGGTGGAAAATTACCAATCCTACCTCCTTCCAAGTTCTGAAAAAGGCCCCGGTTCTTTTTTTCCAGACTCAGCATGGCTACATATACCTCACCCATAGAACTTAAACTTTACGCATAAGCCTCCTAACCGAATATGACATAAGGCTGTCCGGTTACTTATGTTACGCTTTCCTGGCAACACTTGAGACTAGAAGTGCAGAACATTGCACAGTTACCGGCAGGAGGAGACAGGAATGGCTGAACCTTTAAAAGCAATGTACAACGAGGGATTTCTGCGCAGCTTCGGCATGAAGCTGCAGTCCGTATATAGCGGATTTGATCTTGATGGCTTCGTCATTACAGCGATGAGGGATCCTTGGGAGGAGCTGGAGCTTAAAGGCCGGATGCGGCGGATTACGGAGACCTTGGGAACATTTTTGCCCCGGCGTTATGAGGATGCTCTGGAAATTCTGTTTGCAATAGATGAAGATTGTGTTGGCTTCCCTTATCTGGTCTTCCCGGATTTCGTTGAGGTGTTCGGAGGAAGCGGGGAGCACTGGGAGCAGTCCATGTTGGCGCTTGAACGCTTTACGCCCAAATCTTCAGCGGAATTCGCCGTCCGGCCGTTTCTGCTGCGTGACCCGCAGCGGATGATGGCGCAGATGCTGGTCTGGTCGCAGCATCCGGACGAGCATGTGCGGCGGCTGTCCAGCGAGGGCTGCCGGCCCCGCCTCCCCTGGGGCCAGGCGCTGCCCATGTTCAAGCGTGATCCATCCCCGGTGCTCCCGGTGCTGGAGCAGCTGAAGGCGGATCCTTCGCTGTACGTGCGCAAGAGTGTAGCGAATAATCTGAATGACATCGCCAAGGACCATCCCGGTGTTGTGATTGAGATTGCCCGGCGCTGGAAAGGCGTAAGTGCACACACGGACTGGATCGTGCGGCATGGCTGCCGTACGCTAATCCGTAAAGCGAATCCCGAGGTGATGGCTCTCTTTGGGTATGCAGGCCAGCAGGACGACACGCCGCTTGCTGTCAGTGCTGTCCTGTCTGTGGAACCCGCCGAACTGCAGATAGGCGGCAGCTGTGAGCTGGCTTATGCCCTTGCCATCCGCGAGGGAGAGGCAGTCCGTATCCGTATAGAGTATGGAATAGATTTTGTGAAAGCCGGGGGCAAAACCTCTCGCAAGCTGTTCCTGCTCTCGGACAAAACCGTTCCGGGAGGCTCCCGGCTAACCGGAAAACGGACTCACCGCTGGGCGGACCTGACCACCCGCCGCCATTATGCGGGAGAACATGCCATCACGCTGCTGGTGAACGGCCGTGAAGCCGCATCTGCGAAGCTTATACTGAAGCCGCTATCCTAAGAAGTCCTGGAGCTATGATTACCAACATCTGAAGCTTAAGCTGAAGGACTCGATGGCAGACCTGGAGGCCTGTCCGTCAAGCGGTCTTCAGCTAGAGGCTGCGGGAAAGAGCTGCTGGTAGATCCCCTATGCGGAAGAACAGTGGATCATTCAGCTCAGCGGTGGGCAGATATGATTGATCGTGAAAACAGATAAAAGCGGAACCCTTAGCGCGAGGGGTTCCGCTTTTTGCAGCCTGGCTTTTTAAATCAACTTGAACTAGTGTAATAACTCCATCTAAATGGACGAGAAATGCTAAAAGCAGGGGTATTAGTGGGAAAAAGTAAACTTATTTTAAGCGAATTCTCCAGAAAAGGTGTGAAACGGCCGGATTAGATATACTTTTTCCAACTAACGCTTGCGGGGGAGCAGGAGTAGAAAGATTTAAGTTTACTTATTCAACTTCCAGCCTGGCGCCAGGTTTATCGAGGAATGGAATGCCAGGGGAAGCACGGGTTTACCCGGCGTGCGGGAGCTGCAAGTTCCCTGCCACCCTAAACAAAATCGGTGGTGTTGTCCTGTGAAAGACGGCCCAGGGCAAGCAGCACAGTTAAAAGCACAAGCCTGCCGAATGGAATATGCATGATAGACTCTTTTCTCCATAATCCGCAAAAAGGTGCTTCCTAGGGCATCTATGCCTTAAGGGAAGCACCTTTGCGGTAGCTTGAATTATTTCTTGACTTCGGTTACACCCGTTACTTTTCCCTGGTCAGACGCATTGTAGGTGGCCTGGTATTTTTCATCGGAGAAATAAACGTTGCCCTCGATCGTTGCATTCACAACACTGAAGCCGTTAGCCTGAACATAAACATCGCCGACAAAGGTTCCCCCCTGGATGCGTGCGTTTTCGCTTTTGATCGTGATTTTGGGAGCCGTCAAGGTAAAAGAATTAGTGATGTTGTGATCAGCATCCTGCGTATACAGCGCAATTTTGCGTGCGGGCTCACCCTTATTGGTGAAATCGCCTTCGACGACCAGGTCCTCCGTAAAGGTCAGATCCTTCAGTGTCGCGGCAATCCAGGTGCCCTCCTTGCTGATGGCCTTTTTGAAATCCTCACCGTTGTCAACCACGGAAGCCGAGGTTACAGCATCAGGTGCAGGGGTGGCATTGTTCGCGGTCCCGTTGTTTGCTGGCGTATTTGTGGCTGCTGTAGTATTGTTGTCCGCCGCGTTCCCGCATCCGACAAGCAAGGTCAGAACGAATACAGCCGCTAAAGCTGCAAGCTTTTTCATGTGAAAATCCTCCTTGGGTTCAATATTTACCGAGCGTTCTATAAATGATAAAATAGAGGCAGAAAGGAGCCTGATTATGGCAAGAAACAAAGAGTTTGATGTAAACAACGTGCTGGGCAAGGCGATGAATGTTTTTTGGCAGCAGGGCTATGAGAAAACCTCCATGCAGGATCTGGTTGCCGGTATGGGCATTCATAAGCGGAGCATGTACGATACTTTTGGTGACAAGCATACTTTATATATAAAATCGTTGGGACGTTTTGCAGAGATGACCGCCGGCAGAATGGAAGGACGCGTGGAAGGCATTGAATCCGCCAAAGAGGCCATCCGGCTGCTGTTCGAATCGTTTATCCATAAGCAGGAGACGGAGCCTGCAGGCTGTCTGCTTGTGAACACGGCCGTTGAACTGGCCAATCATGACCCGGAGGCCACCTCCAAAGTGAACGAAGCTTTTCTGAACACGGAACGGCTGCTCGAACAACTGGTAGCCCACGGGCAGGCGAGCGGCGAAATTTCTGAACGTCACCGTGCGGCTGACCTTGCGGTATTCCTGCATAATGCGCTGGTGGGACTTCGGGTCATGGTCAAAATCACCCCGGAGCCGGCTAAGCTGCAGAGGATTGCCGATACTACCCTTGCGGTGCTGGACTAATTACCATGGGTATATTATGAACCCGCGGCCGGGTTATTATCCGCTGAAAATGCGGCGGCTGCGGGATTCGTTATTTTGGACTTCAAACTCGCCGCCGTTTGGATTACAATATTCTTTTGACTTGTAAATGCGGCAGAAAGGGGACTAACACAATGGCTAAGCAGAAATATTATGTGGTCTGGGAAGGCAAAAAGCCCGGGGTGTACGGGACATGGGCGGAATGCCAGGCGCAGACGGAACATTATACGGGCGCAAAATATAAATCCTACGAATCCAAAGCTGCGGCGGAATCCGCCTACAAGGCTGGCTGGAAGGGCAATTGGGGAACCGGAGCGGCAGCATCCGGGGCAGGGAAAAGCAAACCGGCCAGCCCCTTTAAGCGCAGCACAGCTGCAGAAACCTCGGCGGAGATTGATTATGACAGCATTTCCGTGGATGTGGGAACACGCGGCAACCCTGGTCCTGTGGAATATAAGGGGGTGGATACGCAGACCGGAGACATTATCTTTTCCTGCGGTCCCATTAAGAAAGGCACCAATAATTTGGGTGAGTTCCTGGCGATCGTCCACGCGCTGGCCCTGCTGAAGAAAGAGGGCAGCAGCCGGACGATTTACAGCGATTCCGTAAATGCCATGAAATGGGTCAAGCAGAAGAGGGTGGCTACGACGCTGCCGCGCGATGCTTCAACGGAGGAAATCTGGACGCTGATTGACCGCGCGGAACGCTGGCTGCAGACGAATACATATACCAACAAGATATTGAAGTGGCAGACCAAGGAGTGGGGAGAGATCAA
>RCUU01000789.1_pt1 | contig 16700 bp, 9 predicted proteins | sample 2166211 | NCBI WGS metagenome assembly RCUU01 (sample SAMN09932620, study PRJNA488358) | compost metagenome | feature: garden; material: soil; isolation source: compost soil in phenylacetic acid-enriched culture | place: Germany: Experimental Botanical Garden Goettingen | collected 2016-01-27
CTGATTTCAGCGTACGCGGGCAAAATGCCGGAATGAGAGGTAAAAGTACCTCTGATTTCAGCGCACGCGGGCTAATTGGCGGAATGAGAGGTAAATTGTTAGATCACGTTGGCGGCAGGTCATCCGCCGCCAGCGCGATAACCCTGTAGTCGTAAGCGCCAAGGGTGAGCGGCCCGGCTGCCAGGGCCGCCCCGGTCAGGGCATCCTCTCCGCTGCGCGGGAGGGTGACGCTTCCTCCCTTGCCGTCCATATTGACAATGGCCCAGATTTCACGGCCATCCTGCTGTCTTGGGCACACGATGGTGCCCGGACTGGCATCGCTGCGCATGGTAATGCCTGCCTGCTGCGCATAATGGCCGATGACCGCGCGCAGCAAGGAGTCGCCGTCTGCGCCCGGCGCGGGGAGTGAGCCCAGCATGACAATGGCACCCTGCCCATAGGGCTGCTCGGTAAGGAAGGACAGGCCTGGTGTCAGGCCCTCTGTAATGCGCCCCATGCTCGCTGCGCCTCCGGCAAGTGGCTCAAATACGGCGCTCCAAAGGGACAATCCGGCGGATCTTCCGAACGCCTGCCCGACCGTCCCGGTTCCTTCCATCGGATAAATATACCGGGTCTTCACTCCCGCTGCGCGTTCCAGTTCTCCCAGCCCGGCATCCGTGGGAATGGTGTGTTCTTCCGTCCGGCCCCCGGTTAGCGGACCGGCGATCCAGATGCCACCGGCCGCAACGAAGGCCAAGGCCCTCTGCATAAATTCCGGGGACAAATAGTGCACGAACGGCGTGAAGAGCAGCTTGTATCCATCCAGGCTGCCGCCCTCCGGCACCAGATCGCGGTGGATGCCCATGTGCAGAAACTGCTTGTAGAAGTCGCCCAGCAGGCTGCGGTAGTTGAGGCCCCGGTGCGGCTCGGTGGTCAAGAACACCTTCGCCCGGTCCGAATACGTAATCGCCACTTCCGCCTGGGCGGGCTGGCTTGCCAGCATAATGTGCTCGATCTCCTGCCGGGCTCGCCCGGCCGCTTGCACATCGCCATAACCAACCCCCGGCTCTCCCCAGGCGCTGAGGATCGAGCTGTGGGGCTGCTCGCTGCCGGAGCGCTGCTGGCGCCAGAGCCAATAACAGAATGCGCCCGCGCCCAGGGCGTAAGCGGCGACGGCTTCCGCAACCAGATATCCGCGCGGATGCGGCGGGGCATAACTCTCCAGCGACCCGGCAAAGGAAGGGCTGGTCTCAAGCAGCCAGAAGGGCTTCCCCGGCTTGAAGCTGCGCCACAGGTCGCAATTCAGCAGGTAAGCGTGCATATTGGCCTGCGAGGCATAGGTGTCATAGGCGGCAAAGTCCAGATTCTTATACAGCCGTTCATTGTCCAGGTGAAACGCAACGCTGCTGTTATGGGTGATTGGCGCGGCGGAGTAGCGGCGGATGATGGCCGCCTGCTCATCTGCAAACCCGGCAATTGTCTCCATCGAGAACAAGCGGTACATCGTCCGCAGCGAGGAATTGTGGAGGAAAGGCGCAGGGCCGGGCTGGGGCACCTGGTCAAAACGTTGATAGCTCTGGCTCCACACCCCGGTTCCCCAGGCTTTGTTCAACTCTCCAATCTCCCCGTAACGCTGCTCCAGCCACAGATGCCACTGCTCCCTGCATGTCCCGCACATGCATTCCGCCACATGCGCCTTGAATTCATTATCCAGCTGCCACGCCGTAAGCCCGGGGAGCGTGCCTAGCTCTCTGGCCAGATGCTCTGTAATAATGGCGGCACGCGCACGGAAATACGGATTATTCGTACAGACATGCTGCCGGGCCCCGTGTCCCATCACGGTTCCGCTCCCGTTCACGAACAAGCGCTCCGGATGCCCGTGGGTCAGCCAGATGGGCGGTGTCGGGGTAGGCGTGCACATGATGGTATCGATTCCTGCGGCATGGAGCAGTCCGATATACTCCGCAAAAGCCCCCGTCTCTATCCGGTTCTCCTCCGGCTCCACACTCGACCAGCAGAATTCTCCGATCCGCACGAGATTGATTCCGGTCTCCTTCATCAGGCGGATATCCTCTTCAAGGACGGCCCGGTCCCAAAGCTCGGGATACCATGCCGCCCCGTAGTATAGTTTTTTCACCATTCCATTAATCCTCCTTATCCCCATAAATCCACGAACAGATCAGGGGAAGCATAGGCCTGCCGCCATTTGCCCCGCAAGAGTAAAGATTTGCGCGGTTTGGACTTTTTTGCTTAGGACCTGATTGCCTGCTGTTCAAGAAAGTCCGGTTGCCGGAAAATTCAGGCCCAAGCATAATAGGAGTCGCCAAGGAGCTGTAAATGATGATGGAGGTGAACTGGATGAAGCAAGCGAGTACCCCGGGTATTGCGAACAGGAATATTCGCGCCCTAACCTACAAAGAGAGGAAGGATAACCGCTGGAGACGGCTGAGACGGGATAAGTGGTTATACATTCTGCTGACTCCCGGCCTGCTGTATTTTCTTATTTTCAAATATGTTCCCATGTGGGGGATCTTGCTGGCGTTTAAGAATTATCAGCCGTTCCTGGGATTTTGGAAAAGCGATTGGGTAGGCCTTGAGCATTTCCGGATTTTCTTTCAGAATCCCGATTTCTTTATGCTGCTGCGCAATACGCTGGTGCTGTCGTTCTACAATCTGGTGTTCTTTTTTCCGGCGCCGATTATTCTGGCCCTGCTGCTCAATGAAATCCGCCTGTCCTTTTACAAAAAAACGATCCAGACCATGATTTACGTGCCGCATTTTATCTCCATGGTGATCGTGGCCAGTATGAGCTATGTATTCCTGACGACGGAGGGCGGGGCTGTCAACGAACTATTGTATACGGTTACAGGCAGCAAAATTGATTTTCTGTCCAACCCGGACTGGTTCCGGCCGCTGATCATCCTCCAGACGATTTGGAAGGAAACCGGCTGGGGCACGATCATCTTCCTGGCGGCATTAGCCGGAGTGGATGTGGAGCAGTATGAGGCGGCCGTGGTGGACGGGGCAAGCCGCTGGCGGCAGATCTGGCATATCACCCTGCCCGCGATCCGCAGCACCATTATAATTCTGCTGATTCTGCGTATGGGCACGATTCTGGACAATGGCTTCGAGCAGATCTTCCTGATGATGAATGCGCTCAACCGCGAGGTGGGGGAAGTGTTCGATACCTATGTCTATGCACTGGGGATTACCCAGGGAGCGTTCAGCTACAGCACGGCAGTCGGGCTGTTCAAATCCGTTATTGGTGTAACGATGGTGCTCGGCACGAACTGGCTGGCCAAAAAATTCGGGGAATCCGGACTTTATTGAGAGGAGTAAATGCTTAATGGCAAAACGGTATAAAAGCCCCGGTGAAACTGCATTTGACCTGTTCAACTATGTGCTCCTGGGGATGATCGGAGTGGCGGCCCTGCTCCCGTTTCTGTTTGTGGTTGCGGGTTCCTTTGCGAGCGATGCGGAGATTACCAAACGTGCCGTATTTCTGATTCCGTCCACCATCTCGCTGGATGCCTACCGCTTTATTTTCTCGACAGACACCATTATGCACAGTATCGGAATTTCCGTGTATGTCACAGTGGTGGGTACGGTGGTGAATTTGTTTTTCACGGTGACCATGGCTTATCCTATGGCCAAACGCAATTTGATGGGACGCAATCTGATTCTGAACCTGATTATTTTTACCATGTTGTTCGGCGGCGGAATGATTCCGACCTATCTGGTGATCCGGGAGCTGCATTTGCTGGATACGCTGGGTTCACTTATTTTGCCGGGAGCGATCAGCGCCTTCAATCTGATTATTGTCAAAAACTTTTTTCAGGAGCTGCCGCTGGAAATGGAGGAAGCCGCGCGGATTGACGGGTGTGCGGAGCTGGGGCTGCTGTGGCGGATCGTTCTGCCTTTGTCCAAGCCGGTGCTGGCGACATTTACGCTGTTTTATGCGGTCGGCCATTGGAACAACTTTTTCTCGGCGCTGCTCTATATCAACGATCCGACCAAGTGGCCTTTGCAGGTCATGCTGCGCCAGATCGTGATGCTGTCCCAATCGGCGGCAGGCGATATGAGCTCGATGGACCCGAATTTTGTGCAGCCGCCGGAGCAGTCGATCAAGATGGCCGTCATTGTGGTCGGGACTTTGCCGATTATGTGTGTCTATCCGTTCCTGCAAAAGCATTTTGCCAAAGGGGTGATGCTCGGTTCCATCAAGGGTTAGACCAGTCTGTTCTATTAAAGGGAGGTTTATTATGTCTGCGATTAACACGGTTAAAAGGAAACGTTCAGCAGTTTTGAAGCGCTGGTTGTTGTTGCCGGTTGCTGCTATTATGGTTATATCTGTATTTTCCGGATGTTCCGGGAATAATTCGGCGAACTCTGCAGGCCAGAATGAGGCCAATGCGAACAGCGCTGGGGAGAAGGCGGATTCACCGCTTGCACTGACCCTCATGCTGCCGATCTTCAAAACCAATTATCCCAAGGACGGCAGCCCGGTAGCTGCGGAGGTGGAGAAGCAGACCGGAACCCAAATCCATTTCGAATGGGTGCCGAATGCTTCCTATGCGGATAAATTCAATATCACCCTGGCCTCAGGCAAGCTGCCGACCCTAATGTATGTGAGCGATGTGAAGGCATCCAGTTTTGTGAACGCTGCCAAATCGGGCGCTTTCTGGGAGGTTGGGCCTTATCTGAAGGATTATAAGAATCTGGGCCAGGCGAACCCGGTCATTCTCAAGAACTCGGCCATTGAAGGGAAAAATTATGGCATCTACCGCGGGCGGCCGCTCGGACGCAACGGCATTGTGTTCCGCTCGGATTGGCTGGAGAAGGTAGGGCTGCAGACGCCGCAGACCGTGGATGATTTCTATAATATGCTGAAGGCCTTCAAGGAAAAGGACCCGGATGGCAACGGCAAGGATGACACCTATGGCATGGTGCTGGTGAAATGGAGCGGCCAATGGGCCAGCGGCTTCGATACGATCAAGCTCTGGTTCGGCACGCCGAACAAATGGGGCGTCAAGGACGGCAAGCTTGTGCCGGAGCATCAGTACCCCGAATATTTGGAAGCGCTTAATTTTATGAAAAAATTATATGATGAGAAATTGATTAACTCCGATTTTGCCGTTATGGACAGCGGAAAGTGGACAGACCCGGTCGTCAATAACAAGGCGGGCGTCATCGTTGATGTCATCGACACAGGCGCGCGGATCGACGATAAAATTCACAGCGCACTGGTCAAGGAAGGCAAGGATGAGCCGGATAAGCATTTTGTGGACGTGACAGGCGGCGTAACCGGACGGGACGGCCAATTGCACACTCTGCCGACCTCGGGCTTCTCCGGGATTCTGGCAATTCCCAAATCGGCTGTGAAAACCGAGGAAGAGCTGAAGAAGGTTCTCGCATTTCTGGACCGCCTGAACGAAGAGGATATGCAAACCATGCTGAGCTACGGACTGGAAGGACAGCATTATAAGCTGGTGGACGGTTTTGTTGAAGTATCCCCGGATACCGTTCTTCTGGAGTCGGAAGTCGAGGGGCTGAACCAGATGCTGACCTTCATCCCCGAGACGATTGCCAAAAAAGTGAAGCAGACCCCCCTGCGGATTAAGCAGGAAGAAGTGATCAAGGCGAACGAAGCGAACGTCGTGGTCAATCCGGCCGAAGCTTTTATCTCAAGCGTCTATTCGCAAAAAGGCTCCCAGCTGGACAATATTATCAACGATGCGCGGATCAAGTTTATTGTAGGCCAGATTGACGAAGCGGAGCTCCTGTCGGCGTTCGATGTCTGGGCAAAAACCGGCGGGGATGATCTGATCAAGGAAATGAACGGGCTGTACGCAAAAGCTGACCATTAGACGCCCAAAGGCTTAAACCAACCGAGCCGGTAAGCGTCTGGGGCGCAAAACGAATAACGTTCGGTTGCACTTCATTCTACCCGATTTGGCTGGTGAGAGCATGATAAAGGGAATTGTGGCGAAATGGAAACAGTACGGGAAAGAAGGCTCCAGGGGGAAGGGCAGGTATTACCGGAAGAACCTGATCCTTCTTCTGGCAGTGTCCTCGATCCCCGGATTTATTGTCGGCGCGCTTATCTATTGGATGGCCGTAGGCAATATGGAGAGTGAGCTGCTCAAAATGCATAACCGGCAGATCGAGCAGCGGGCTGCCAATATCGACGAACAGCTGGGGAATCTGGAGCTGATGCTGGCCCACTGGGCTTTTGACCCCAAATTCGACTACAGCCTGAAGGATCTGGATGCCGCCGTAAGCTATGAGCGGGCCTGGGATATTACGAAGACGCTGCTTGTCATGCAGGGGTCGAACACAATGGTAAAACGGGTGGAGCTGTACCTGTCCGGAAGCACGCCGCTGCTGTTCAACCCCGAGTATGGAAATGTGGAGAGTGCGGCGGTGTCCGGCCAGTATGACAGGCTGCTCCGCAACGGGCAGAGCACATACTGGACGGAGTGGGCCTTTGACCCGGACCGTCCTGGCGAAAAAGAGCTTACTCTGGTGCACCATATCCCCGGCGGAAGCCTGAAGCCCTTTGGCACGCTGCTGCTGCGGATGGACCCGGAGAAGGTGGCCGATATGCTGAAGACCATGACGCCGTACAGCGGCGGCGAAACCTTTATGCTGCAGTCTGTCGGCAGCTTGTTCATCTCTGCTGGCAACAGCACGGATCATTCACCGTTTGTTGCGGCACTGCAGGCGGAGATCCGGGACCGGGGCAAGGAGAAGGGAGGCCCGTCATTCCTTTTTGACTGGGGCGATGCGACCTATGCGGTCACCTTCGGAGGCTTTTCGCGGATTGCGGATGAGTGGATGTATGTATCCGCTTCGCCGATTACCAGCATTACCGCACCGGTTGTGTTCATTTCACGGCTGATCTTCCTGGTCAGCGCAAGCGCGCTGCTGCTGTCGGCACTGCTGTCCTGGCTGGCTTCGCGCAGGATTTATTCGCCGGTCCGGCGGCTGCTGCAGACGTTAATGCCCGAACAGGCGGCTGCCGTGAAGGAAGACGAGTTCAAGCTGATCGAACGGCAGTGGAGAACACTGCACGGGCAGAGCCACGCGCTCCAGTACACCTTGGCCGAGCAGCTTCCGCATGTGAAGGAAAACTTTCTGCATCAGCTGTTCAAGGGGTATCTGTATGCCTATTCCGAAGCTGATTTGCAATACCGGATGAAGCGGTTCAAATGGGAAGTAGAGGCTAGCCATTTCATTGTCCTCTACATCCAGCTCACCGGAATCTCCAGCCTGGAGGGCAAGTTCCGGGGCGGCGATGAGAGCCTGGTCTCCTTTGCCGCCGTCAATATTATCGCTGAGCTGTCCGGCGAGCATTTCAGCCAGGCCGACGTGGTGAATTTTCATGATCTGACGGCCGGACTGCTGCTTACCCAGCCGGGAGTCTGTCCTGCGGAGCAGGAAGTGATCAGCTTCAGCGAAGAGCTGACGGCAATGATCAACCGTATGCTGAACATGCGGGTGACGCTTGCGTTCGGTTCTCCGGTAAGGAGCATATCAGCCATTCCGCTGGCGTTCGAAGCCGCCAAGCAGGCAGCCAGCTATCGCCAGTTCGGCGGGGAGAACCAGATTATCAATCTGGATCAGTATGCCGGGGAAGGCCAGCCGGCACCGGATACCCAATATTCCTTCATGCTGGAGCGGGCGCTGCTTCAGGCGCTGCGCAGCGGGGAGGCGGAGGAAGCTGACCGGCTGCTGGAGGAATTCCTGGACGCGCTCTGCGCCGAAGGGGCCAAGGTCATCGATGTGCAGCAAGGCATGCTCCATTTGCTCGGCAGCATCCAGCATATGATTATGGATTCGGGCATTCACCCGAACCAGCTGTTCAAAGGAGTCAATCTGTACGCTGCACTATCACAAATTCATGAGCCTAAGCTGATCCTTTCCTGGTTCCGGGAGAAGGTCGCCGCCCCGTTCCTGAAAGAGCTCTGCGAGCGCTCGGATGCCGGAATTAAGCGCAACATCGCGCTGGCCATGCAGTATATCCAGGAGCATTACATGGACAATATTTCACTGGACAGCTGTGCGGATTATACCGGGATGAGCCCGTTCCTGCTCAGCAAATCGTTCAAGCGGGTCACGGGACAAAACTTCATCGATTACTTGACCGAACTGCGGCTGAACAAAGCCAAGGAGCTGCTGCGCGGTACAGCCATGCGGATAAATGATGTTGCGGACCAGGTGGGCTATCAGCACAGCTATTTCAACCGGATTTTCAAGAAACAGGAGGGCATTACGCCCGGCCGCTACCGTGAGCTGAGCCATCATGAATAGAACCGGAGCGGGACTGATCGGAAAACATGAACAGATTGCAAGGACAGATAGCGTGAACAGATTGCAAGGACAGATTGCTGAAAAGATTGCGTGAACGGAGACATAGCTTAAACTGGCAGCCTTTGGGGCTGAAGCAGATTCTTGCTTAAGTTTTGGTCTGCTTTTAGTCGTGCCTAACTCCTAACTACTTAAATAAGTAGGAATGGAAGCAAGCAGGCCAGTCCAGTCCCGATGCTGATGCCGATACGAATCTCCTTCAAATTAGGATAGAACTCGCATTCTGTTGCACTTTCTGCAGCAGATGACCCATAAATCGCTCGAAAAACTCAATCTACTGCACTCTGTACATTAGAATTCCCTGGAAAAGCTGTTTTTGACTCGAAATCTGGAAATCTGCTGCACAAAATACAGCAGAATGCGATTCGCAGCCGGAACACTGGGCGTTCTATTGCACAAAGTGCAGTCATGCAAAAAATTCACTTTTGTTATCCAAAATGAAGACTAAGGATTTCAAGTTCAATCTATAAAAAGGTCCTATTTTTGTGCTGAAACTCACTTCATTGCACTCTGTACACTTAAATGTATTGCTTTTCAGTAAAAGAAGGCTTGTCACCACAGTATAGAGTACAGTTATCTCAAAACAATCGGTTGTATGTACCTTTTAACGGCAGGAAATCCATTTATCTTGAAAACTGAGTTCAAAGGGAGATGTTTCTATTGTCCTCGGATTTACCAATTACACTGCGCTGGCTGCATAAGCCGGCGGTTGCCGCAGGAGTCACTTGGGGGGTTCCGTGGCCCAAAGGGGCGCTGTCCCGCAGTGGGCTGGATAGGCTCTGTCTTGAAGCAGCGCCTGTGCCGTCAAAGGCGGGACAGGAACTAGAGGCGGGACCGGGGTTAGAGGCGGCACAGAGATTAGAGGCGGGACTGGGATTAGAGGTGGCGCAGGGATTAGAGGTGCCTGCGGCGGCTTTGCAGTCTGTGCCCTTGCAAAGCCGGGCTGCCGCTTATTGGCCGGATGGCAGCATTAAGTGGTCTGCCCATTCGGCAGTATTTATGGATACGGACGCTACGCAGTATGTCTTAAAACACTCGCCTGTAACAGCTTCCGCTGTGATCGGGCAAGCAAGGGTATCTGTACGGGAGACGGAGGATGCTTTCATTGTCGATACAGGCCCCATTGTCTGTACGGTCAATAAACGCGGGGCCGGGGTGATCCGCAGCATTGTGCGCAGGGGTGAAGCTGGCGCTGGGGCGGAAGCTGGTATTAGGACCGATGCCGGAAGTCTCTGGGAGGATATAGCTGCAAGTACGGATGCCGGAAAGGATATCATTGCAGTCCCCGAAACAGGCACCGGAGCAGGCGAGGCATCACCCAATCCGGGAGTTTGCAGAGTCTTGAAGACTCCCAAAATTCCCTCGGGAATAGAGCTGTGCTGCGGCGGAGAATTGGTCTGCATCCGCGAGCAGTGCAGCGCGGTGTCCGGAGTACTGACGATTCGCGAGGAGCGCTTCACCGGAAGGACGGTAAGCGCCGTCCTGGAGCAGGCGGGACCCGTGCGTGCGGTGGTGAAGCTGGAGGGGCGGCACCGCTCGGCAACAGGTACCCGCGAGTGGCTTCCCTATACGCTGCGCCTGTATTTTCATGCCGGTCTGGAATCCATCCGGCTCGTCAACACCTTCCATTATGACGGCAATCCGCATGAGGATAATATCAAGGGCCTGGGAATTGCTTTTACCGTGCCGCAGCGTGGGGCGCATTACAACCGGCATGTCCGTTTTGCCGGAGACAGCGGATGGTTCAGCGAGTCGCCGAAATCGCTGCATACCCGGAGGACGAAGGGCAAATACCGCGATTTGTTTACAGCGCAGACAGAAGGGCATGCGATTGAGTTCGATCAGGAGGAGGATGCCTATTTCTTAGGACTGCTCGAGGATTCGGCGACCTGGGACAGCTTCAAGCTTGTGCAGGATTCAGCAGACCATTATGCAGTCCGCAAGCGGACGGAAGAAGGCTGCTCTTGGGTCAAGTCTGCCGAAGGCTGCAGGGCCGGAGGGCTTGGTTATGTCGGTTCGGAAGGCGGCGGGCTTGCTGCCGGGGTGAAGGATTTTTGGCGCAAGCATCCGTCCGGACTGGAAGCCACGGGGACTGCTACGGGGGCAGCAACTTTTACCGTCTGGTTCTGGTCGCCGGATGCCCCACCTATGGACCTGCGCCATTATGACACGAAGACGCATGTGGAGTCTGCTTATGAAGGCGCCGAAGAACTGCGGGCCACCCCATATGGCATCGCCAATACTAACGAGCTGACACTGTGGTGCACTTCGCAGACTCCTGGTACGGAACTGCTGCACAGGATGAAAGAGGAAGCCTCGGCCCCTTCTCTGCTGGTCTGTGAACCGGATTATTACCATGATGCCGGAGCTTTTGGATACTGGAGCCTGCCTGACCGCAGCACGCCGGTCAAAACGCTGCTGGAGGAGCGGCTGGACGGCATTATTGCTTTTTACCAAAAGGAGATTGAGCAGCGCAAGTGGTATGGTTTCTGGGATTATGGTGATTTCATGCACAGCTACGATCCGGTCCGGCATGTCTGGAATTACGACCTGGGCGGCTGTGCCTGGCAGAATTCGGAGCTGGTGCCGAACATGTGGCTGTGGGTGACGTTTCTGCGCTCCGGCCGCGCCGATGTGTTCCGTATGGCCGAAGCCATGACCCGGCATACGAGCGAGGTGGATGTGTATCATTTTGGCGAATATGCCGGGCTTGGTTCCAGACACAATGTGGTGCACTGGGGCTGCGGCTGCAAGGAAGCGCGGATTGCTATGGCCGGTCTGCATCGTTACTACTACTACCTGACCGGCGATGAACGGATTGGTGACATTATGGACATGGTGAAGGATGCGGATTATAGCACGGTTACACTTGATCCGATGCGGGCATATTTCCCGAAGGATGAATTTCCGACGCATGTGCGGGTCGGGCCGGATTGGGCAGCCTTCAGCTCCAACTGGATGACGCGCTGGGAACGTTTCGAGGATACCGCCTACCGTGACAAAATCCTGACCGGCATCAGCTGCATCAAATCGGCGAATCTGCGCCTGTTGTCCGGACCTACTTATGGCTATGATCCGAAGACCGGTATCCTGACGGGCATGGGTGACGATAACTGGGGACGTCACCTCGCCATCAGCATGGGCGGACCGCAGGTCTGGTTCGAGCTCGCAGCAATGCTGGAAGACCCGGAGTGGGAAGATATGCTGGCTGAGTTTGGCGTTTTTTATAATCTGCCGCAGGAGGAGCAATACGAGCTGAGCGGCGGGGCCATTACCGGCAAGCTCCGCTTCGAGCATCCGGTGCTAAGTGTGGCCATTGCCGCCTTCGGGGCCTATTACCGCAAGGACCCGGACACGGCGGAGCGCTGCTGGTCAATATTGCTCGGCAATCCTTTTGGCCGCGTCAATCTGCAGGAAGAGGCGCAGCGGGTGGCCTATGTAGGGGAACTGGACGAAATCGACTGGATCAACACCAATGAAGCATCGCAGTGGTCGTTGAATACGATCATCAGCCTGGAGCTGATTGGAACGGCTGAGCAGGTAAAATAGCGGAATTTTATAAGCATCAGTTGCCGCCGTTATGCCGTGAACAGGATATTGGCGGCAAATTCGCTGGATATTCAGCGGGATTATGCAAGGAGGGCTGAGGGATGGCTAAGCTGATTTTAGATGAAGCGGAAATCCGGGAGGCGTTGGACCGCAGCATTAGTTAAAATTAGTAGACTTATTTTAAACCAATCGAACGGATATTCAGCGATTTGACCGGGTTAGGTTTACTTTTGCCATCTATCAGGTGTTTGGGAGGGGGATGGGTTGGCTGCAGCCCGTGTATACACATGGATTTAGCGAATGCATGGCCCTATATAAAAGACAATGCTGCCTTGTTCGTCCGAAGTCTGCAATTAGACAGTACCGGCAGCGTCTGTAATGAACCGAAACTGCTGAAACCAAGAAGGGAGGGACAATATGACAACAGGAACGGCTGTGGACGGCTGGATTCCTGAAGGCTGGAAGCCAATCTATCATAATCCTATGGCCTCGGAGGAAGATATAGCCGGAAGCCGGCTGGAGGGAGAAGGAGCTCTGACGTTTCCGGCACAGCGCCTGCGGATGGAGAGTACGCGGGACCCTGCGGAGGGGCAAAAAGCCAACATCGTGCTCTGGCTCCCCGGGAACTTCCCGGCGGATATGGCGGTGTCCTGGAAGTTCCGTCCGGTGCGGGAGCCAGGTCTTGCGATATTGTTTTTGGCTGCCAGCGGACAGGGCGGCCGTGACTTGTTCGACCCCGCGCTCCCGCGCCGCATAGGGGTGTATGAGCAGTATCATCACGGATCGCTGGATACCTTCCATATCTCTTATTTCCGCAGGATGTGGGCGGAGGAACGCGCCTTTCACACCTGCAATCTGCGCAAAAGCTACGGGTTTCATCTCGTGGCACAAGGCGCCGACCCGCTTCCGGATATCTCCGACATGACGGAGCCGTACCGGATGCTGGCCGTGAAGCGCGGGCGGACAGTCTCTTTTGCGATCAACGAGTTGCCTATATTCACCTGGACCGATGACGGCACAAGCTATGGTCCGCTGCTGTCCGGCGGCAAAATCGGCTTCCGGCAGATGGCGCCGCTGATTGCCGAGTACAGTGATCTGACGGTGTACGGAATGTAGGGTGACGCAGATGTGCAGGGTAGCCAGATGTGTAGTGTGACGCAGATGTGCAGGGTAGCCAGATGTGTAGTGTGACGCAGATGTGTAGGGTAGCCAGATGTGTAGGGTAGACACAGACGAGTAGTGTAGACACAGACATGTAGGGTAGACACAGACGTGTAGGTTGAAAAGAGATGTGTAGCATAGACAGATGCAACGTAAATACAGTTTCATTTTGATCGTACTGTCAGCTAACTCATGTTTGTTTCGGACTGTGAATCCGCTATTTCGGCAACTAAGACTACAATTACTTGCTCCCGGACTACAGATCCGCTATTTACACCAAATTGGGCTCGAAGGAGGCTTATTCTGAAGAATAAGGTCTTCTGAGTCCGAATCATGCGTCAAATCAAGCAAAATTTGAAAATAAGCGCTTCTGAGTCCGCGATGAACAGTGACAGTGACTGCGGCAGCTGCTCTCGGCAACCAAGGTCCGAAGGCTGGGCTTGAATTGGCAGATGGTGTGAAGCAGATAGTGAAGTCTGGAGCGGAGGGTGAAGTGTGAGGCAGAGAGAGAAGTGTGAAGCAAACAGTGTAGTCTGAGGAAGACAGTAAAAGTGGCGCGGATCGTGAAGAGCGGGGCAAAGAGTAAGATGCGACGCGGATAGTAAGTAGGGAAGCAGATAGTGAAGTGTGAAGCAGACTGTCGGTCATCACTCAAATAGTAAGCTGTATTACAGACAGCGAGAGTTACGCCAGGGGCAGCGAAGTCCGGCGCAGCCCCGCCCGCAATAACCGGGTTGTGACAAGAGAGGAGCTAGAGAAGCAATGGTCTATTATTGTTACCCGCAGGGCCGTCATAAGGCGCTGACGATGAGCTATGATGATGGCAGAAGAGCCGACGAAAGACTGGTCGCGCTGTTCAACCGATACGGGATTAAAGGAACCTTTCATCTGAATTCCGGTCTGCTGGGTGCTCATGACCGCATTACGGCACAAGAGGTGCCTGTGTTATACCGGGGACACGAGGTCTCGGTCCATACCCGGTCCCATCCAACGCTGGCCCGCTGTCCGCAGGAGCAGATGGTGCATGAGATTATGGAGGACCGCAAAGCGCTCGAAAGCCTGCTGGGGGTGCCTATACGGGGGATGTCCTACCCGAACGGCTCTTTTAACAGCGGGATGAAGCAGCTGCTGCCTTCTCTGGGCATTGACTATGCCCGGGTGGTCCAGACTACAGGCGGCTTTGGGCTGCCGGATGATCTGCTGGAATGGCGGGGCACCTGTCATCATAACGACCGCTTGCTGGCGCATGCGGAAGCTTTTATCGGGCTGCACAAAAGGCAGTACCTGTACCTCATGTACGTCTGGGGACACAGCTATGAATTCGATCACGATAGCAACTGGGAGCTGATGGAGACCTTTTGCGAAATGGCGGGCGGGCATGAGGACATCTGGTATGCGACCAATCTGGAGTATGTTCATTATATAAAAGCCTGTGAACGGCTGATGGTGTCCGCCGCTCTGGATTTTGCCTATAATCCTTCTGTCTTGCCCGTATGGCTGGAGGCGGCAGGCCGGATTCTGGAAGTGCCCGGTGGACAGACCGTCCAATTGTCCTGATAGCGGGGTTCCGGGTGAGAAGAAATGGAGGGAGCAAGAATAATGAATACAGAAGTGAATACAAAATTGAATACAGAAGTGAATACAAAATTGAATACAGAAGTGAATGAAGCTCAGGACATGAATACTCGTCCTTTGAAGCTGGCTCAATTCGATATTTCGGCTGCCGGTCCCGGCTGTAAAATGCTGCTCGGCGATCTGGACGGTGACGGCCGTATGGAAATGCTGCTGGTCCAGCCGGATAACCGCCAGGATGTCCGTTACATTCCGCATCAGGTGCAGTGCCTGACCGCTTACACGCTGGAAGGCCGGCTGCTGTGGCAAAAAGGGACGCCCGATCCCGGAGCAGGCAGCCAGGGCTCGGATTACCCGGCGCAGATTTATGATCTGGACGGTGACGGCGCCCTGGAAGTGCTGGCAGTGATCGATGGACGGTTCCATGTTATTGAAGGGGCCACCGGTGCTGTGAAGTCCGTGCACGGGCTGCCTGCCGGGCATGCGCATGATTGCATAATCATTGCCAACCTGAGAGGCGGGGAGCGTGCTTCGGATATTATTTTGAAGGACCGCTATCATCAGTTATGGGCACTGGACGCCAGCTTCAACCTGCTGTGGACCCATAAGGGCAATGTGGGGCATTACCCCTGGGTCTACGATCTGAACGGGGACGGGCGCGACGAGGTGATGGCTGGCTATGATCTGCTGGATGCAGATGGAAAAGTGTTGTGGAGCTGCCATGACCTGGACGATCACGCCGACTGTCTGTGGGTTGGCGATGTCAATGGTGACGGCCTGCCGGAGCTGGTGATCGGCGGCAGTGTAACGGTCATGTATGACAGGGACGGCCGGGAGCTGTGGCGCTACAGCGGATCGATTGAATCGCAGCATTTGGCGCTCGGCAGGTTCAGACCGGAGCTGCCGGGCCTGCAGGTTGCCGGTCTGGACCGTATGGTCCGGGAGGACGACGGCAAAGGACTGAAGGGCAAGGACGCGCTTTTTCTGCTCGACTCAGCAGGGCGGGAGCTATGGAAAGAGGAACGATCCACCTCCGGATGGCTGACGATTGCCGAAACGGTCAGCCGCTGGCGGCCGGATGCACCGGATTATATTCTCGCTTACCGCCGGGGCGGGGGTGTACTGCCCGCGCTCTATGACGGGCATATGAGGGTGGTGGCGGAATTCGGCGAGGAAGGTTATGCGGTGCACGGAGATTTGCTGGGAACCGGTACGGAGCAGGTGATCATTTATACACAAGGGTCGGCCACCGTGTATTCGGGAGAATCGCTTGAACCCGGAGCCCTGCGATCAGGGGGAGCGCTGCCCCAGCCCAAACGGCTCTACAGCTCGACGCTGTATCCCGGCGGAGAAGTTACGCTATGAAGGGGGAAGCTGCTATGTCTGAGGGGCCCGCCGTGTCTGTGCAGCTCCCTGATTATTTTCCTGAACCGGATGCCATCGCCAGGGTTAACGGAGGACGGATTGAGCCTGTTCTGGCTGTGGTAGCCGGACGGTATATCGGCGCTAATCCGCCGGAACCTCCAGTGTACCGGGTACATTCGCTACGCGGCTTCCCGCGGCAGGCGGACTGCCGGTACCGCATGGATCTGGCCGAACGGTTTCCAGAGCTTGAGGACGGGCAGTTTGTGTATGTCTGGGGCAAGCTGTGGAACGCGCTTGAAGCGAATGCCCCTTTCCGCATCAGCTGCTTCAGCCCGGTCAAAATATACATCAACGGCCGCGGGGTGTTCCGTTCGAACCTGAACGACGACGTGTTCCCGGACCGGAGCACCTCCTTCCGTGCAAAGCTGGACGCGGGCTGGAATCATTTCCTGCTAGAGTTCACGGCGGCAGGCACGGGGTGCGGCGGGATCTTCGGGACGGGCAGCGTCAAGGGGGCGCCGCTGCATTTTCTCGCGCCCACTGCCGGGCGCAGCGGCAGTGAAGGCTGGGTGTACAGCGGTCCGCACCAGGACCGGTGGACGGTCTGGCCCGGGCAGCGGCGGAATGACGCGGCAGGGAGCGCCGGCGCTGCGGGCGCTCCGGGAAGCGGGCCGCAGGCAGCCGCGCCGGGCTCAGCCGCGCGT
>RCUU01000790.1_pt1 | contig 16697 bp, 22 predicted proteins | sample 2166211 | NCBI WGS metagenome assembly RCUU01 (sample SAMN09932620, study PRJNA488358) | compost metagenome | feature: garden; material: soil; isolation source: compost soil in phenylacetic acid-enriched culture | place: Germany: Experimental Botanical Garden Goettingen | collected 2016-01-27
ATGATATAGTTAATTATTTTGAATTTCAAAACATTAAGAATATAGCATTAAAAATACTTGACAAAAACGAAGAAACAAAACAAGATAAGTGGATAACACAAAATGCAATTGATTATGATCAAGTAGATTCGATAATAGATCTATTAAATAAAAATTTTAAATATATTGGATTTGAATTTCAAAATCACATGTGGGAATATAAAGGTAAAAAAATATCATTGTATAATAATAACAATTATAACGAAGATAAAACTCAAGAAAATTTCATGTGGTACGGAGATACTAATCTATAATAGGGGAAGATTTTAATGAAAGAAGCTTTCGTTTCAAGTTTATTATCAATGTTGAATTTACTTATAGGTATGGTAGTATTATGTATCCCTGTTGCGATTTTCGGTTTTATTGGCGCAATTTTTGGTATTATTCCAGGTATTGTTGGGATGATTGTTGGAATAATTGTAGGAGCCGGAATAATTAATTTTTTATTAGAACTTGAATTATTGGACTTCTAATTACAATTTGAGGTGATAATTTTGGAATATAGAGTTGAAAATGGAATTTATAAATTAGATTTTGAGCTTTCAAGATTGGAAAAAGAAATACTTGAAGAATGTATGATAATTTTAGAAAATACTGGTTTTAAATATCTATATGTACCATCTACTATTACACCAGAAACATTTCAAAAACAGCAAATTAAAGCTAAAACCTTTAGATACGGTGAAAATGAAGTATTGGCCGGATCAGCTGAACAAGGTATTTTAGAATATTTTGCAAACTCAAAGGTTGATGAAATGAAAATATACTCAAAAAATACTTGTTTTAGAACGGAAGATTATTACGAAGGTCTTAAACGTGTAAAGGAATTTACTAAAGTTGAACAATTTATATTCTGTTATGAAGAAAAAGTTGATGAAATGTTTGAACAACTTTTAAATAATGCTTATACATTGTTAAAAGAGTATGATATTAAATATAGAACAATTGACGTTACCAGTAAAGACTTTGGATATCATAAAAAGAAATTTGACATAGAAGTATGGACCGAAAAATATGGTTGGATGGAAACTCACAGTTGTTCATATTTCGGAGAAGAACAATCTAAAAGATATAACATTGCTGGCGCAAAACACACATTGTCAAACACTGGAATAGCTGTTCCAAGAGTTTTAATACCGTTAATTGAAAAAAATAAAAAGGGGCAAATACAATGAGGAAAGCATACTGCTTTTATGATTTAAATTATAGCATTTTCATGAGAGTTGATGAAAAGGAAAATGCTATTGAAATTTACGTATGTGAAGGCTTTGTCGCAGAACAATATTCTAGTAATACAATTCATGTTACAACGATAAAAAAGAAATCCATTTTAAATTTTGTTGGTTTTTCTCTTGAAAGAAGAACTCAATTGGCAATGAGAAAAGCTATTAAATTTGCTGAAAAAAATGCTAAAAAACGCCAAGATAAAAATGCTGTTTTATATAAAGCATATAATGAAACAAAGGAAATTTTCACATTGGATGAACATTTAGACGTTTAAAAAATAAAGGTGGTTGATTATGAAGAATTACTTAGAAGGAATTTCAGAAGGCCAGCCGCTTGATTCGTTACAAAATTGTTATTTAACCCATACAACTATTATGAGGCATTTTATTGATAGCGATTCTTACGATAAAATGATGGTTGACGTTATTAACGATATTATGAACAACGAAAAAATTGTTCATAATATCAAGGGTCTTAAAAGAAAACAAAAACTGTTCATTGGTGAAATAATATTTATGTGGGCAAAAAGAGAGTTTCATAATCATTACAATAAACATTCTCAACGCGTGGGAAGTATGAGCAACTGGGAATATTTCTTATTTAAATTTGAAGATGCTTTTTCTAGTAATGTGATTATTGAATGTAGATATAAAGCAACAATACAAAATTATGAAATAAGAGTAAAAAAAGATAAGAAAAATAAAAATAAATACAATGTTGTTATGTCTGAATTTAATAGTTGGAGATTCTACGATGGTTTAAGATTGATAGCAAAATATGATGAAAAGAATCATAAATTAAATATCAATTATATTGAATATACGGGTGGAAGATGGCGTACTTTATTTAAACCCAAAGATCTTTCCGCCGAACTTTTTAAGGGTGTTAAAAAAATTATAGATGAAATTGAAGTAACTAAAGGTAGTAAGCCAGAAATTATTTGTGACAAAAAATATACGCAAGTATATGAGAAAGCAAAAGAGAGAAAATACTTGGATGATAAAAAGAAAGAAAAATATTTCTTTTAATTAATGAAGATGTTAAAATATAATTATGTAGGTGATATAATTTGATTATCCCTTATACTGTTTATGATAGTAGATATTATTCATCTGATAACGACTATATTATAACAGAAAAAGATTTAGATAAATACATTAAACTCACTACAATAACTGATGATAGTAGTATTATAGTAGAAAACATAAAAAAATGGATTAGTTCATTTGACATTGATTTAATTGGTCTTGATAATTTTATTTCTCTAACGGAAATAATAGAAGATAATGATTTAAGAAAAAAACTATATCAAGTTTCTGAGTTGAGACATAGAAATTGTTCAATATCATTAAAGAATCACGGAAGCATAGTTAGTTTTACTAGTTCGAGATATTACAGTCCTAGAGATACTCAAATAAGTAATAATTTGGAAAAATGGAAAGCAGATGGATTTAGTAGAATTTTCATAAAAATTGCTAACTATAAATAGAAAGGATTTGATTATTATCCCTGAACTTCCGGAGGTAGAAAATGTCAGAATGTCTTTGGAAAAAAAGATTATAGGAAAAACAATTGTAGATACACAGGTTTTTGCAGAAAAAATATCAGATAAAGCTTTAATAAAAATGTTGAGAAAACAAGATATGAATCAATTCATACAAAATACTATTGGCTGTACTTTTTTAACAGCGGAACGCAGGGCTAAATTTCTAATGACAAAGGTGGAAAAGAATGGTGAATCTTTTTACATTGTAGTACATTTGGCAATGGCGGGTAAGTGGTTAACAGCGGAAAAACTTGAAGATTTATCTGCATTAAATCAAAAACATATTATTGTGCAATTTACTTTAAGTGACGGTTCCTATTTAGTATATAGCGATCATAGAAGATTTGGAGCAATAAGTATTCATAAAGAAATGGAATATCTAGCTATGGAATCTATTCATGGACTAGGTCCCGAACCTTTTTGGGATAATGCAGATGAAATCTTTTTAAGAAATATAAAAAAGAAAAAATTTGAAGATAAAGCTATTAAGGGTGAAATTATGAATCAAGGAGTGGTTGCTGGTATTGGTAATATTTACGCCTGCGAAGCCATTCATGTTCTTGGTATTCATCCTGAAGAAAAAGTAAAAGATTTAACTGATAATGAACTAAAAGATATTTTTCATGTAGCTAAAGAAACAATGGCTTTTAGCATCACTGTGGGTGGTTCTTCAGTAAATGATTATGTAAATGGTGAAGGTATGATGGGTAGCTTTCAAAATTATTTAAAAGTATACGGTCGTTCAATTTGCGACTGCGGAACAGCAATTCAACAAATTGAAGTGGCTGGTAGAACAACTCACTTTTGTCCAAAATGTCAAATTTTAAAATCAAATAAATAATTTATAAAAAACCAAAGCTGGAGATATTTTCTCCAGCTTTATTTGTATTTAAAATAAGAACAACTTTAGTTAATAATATATAATCACTAAAAAGAAAGGGATGGCATTTTGTCTATAACTATTTCAATTGTTGGCGGACCTCATTCAGGTAAATCAACTCTAGCTTCTCAAATAAATAGCATTTTAAAAACAAAAGGTTTGAATTCTGTTTTTTGCGAAGAATACGCAGTTGAATATATTGCCAAATATGGAGTTCCAACTTGTGTTGAACATCAAATGATTATTTTTTATGAACAAATGAAAAAAGAAAAAATGTTTCATGGTTCTAGAGATTTCATTGTTTGCGATTCTTCAAGTTGGTTATCATATATTTATAGTAAAAGTTATCTTCAACAACCTATTAGCAAACAAAGTCTAAAATCTTTAAACTTCTTGCAACATGAAATTCTAGAAAACATCAACTATTGGAATTATGTTTTTTATGTACCAGTGATGGAAAATTATATGCTTGATGGTGTTAGATATACAACAAAGAATGAAGCAATTGAATTAGATAAAATGATCAAAGGTTTTCTTAATTTAGAAAGAGTTCCTTATATTGATCTATCATCTATAGATTTAGAACATCGTATAGATAAAGTAATTGAAACTATCTTAAAATGAGATTGGAGAAAGAAAAATGGAATATGAAAAGAAAGGTAGACAAGCAACTACCAAGAAATTGCTCGATAAAGTAAATTACTCTGTAAAAGAAAAATATGGTTTTAATCCAACATCTGTAATAGATCCAATTGTATCAGACGAATTGAAAAATTACGTAAAAGAGTTAGCAAATGAAGAAATTTCAATGGATGAAATCAAAGAAGTCATGGCTGATTTAATACAAGAAACAGTTCAAAGATTAGACGATAAATACGGTAGAATACCAAAATCGATAGAAAAATTTTCAATTTCTAATGAAAATTTTGATTTTATCGATGATGATTCAATATTGAAAAGAGTTGTAACTAATGATGGTATAGCTAAAGCTCGTGGTGGTGGTTTTGCAGCAAAATATAACTATAGTACTTTCAATCCAGCATTAGCTGATTTTTTAATCATGCAATATTTTTCTCCAGAAAGTACCATTTTTGATCCATTTTCAGGTAGAGCAACTAGAGGTTTATTAGCAAATAAAAACAAAATTCATTATCATGGTTGGGATGTCAGTTCTCTTACTCTCAAAATAAATGAAAATAAGATTCAAGAATTAGAAGAAGAAATGCATCCAATGTTTCAACCTGATTATGAAATTAAATATAATTTGGGCGATGGAACTCTTTTAGAGGGAGTTGCTCCAAATAGTTATGATGGCTGCTTAACTAGACCACCATATTTCAATCTCGAAAAATATGAAAGCGTGCCAGGACAATTAAGTGATTATAGAAAATACGCAGAATTTTTTGGTCACTATCAACTTGGATTTAAGAGATATGCAGAAGTCATTAAACCAACAACCAGTATTGACGACTTTCATCCCTTGATAATTGTTACTGGTAATTTTAGAGTTAATAATCAATTAATTGATTTTACTGGAGACACCAGAAGAGCTGCAACTGAAGCTGGATTTGAGTTGTATGATGAAATACAACATCAAAATAATTCACCTTTTGCTTATTTACGTTCACGTCAAAATGAAGCTCGTAAAATGGTTTGCAAGGTTCATGAAACAGTTAGTGTGTTTATTAAAAAAGGTGACGGTATTAAGAAAATTTAATAGGATCCATATGATATATAATAATCATTCTGGATTCTCTGGTTCACCAGATTCATCATTATTAAGATTATCATATATATAATAAGGAAAAATTAATGATGAACAGAGATGATTTATTTCAAAATTTGTTTTAAATTCAACGGATAAGCTGTCAATTATATAAAAAAGCATCAATCTTATATAGTATAAGATTGATGCTTTTTTAATTGATCAAATTTCAATATCAAAGGAGTTGAGTTTAGTGAAAACAATTGAGTTTGTTTTTGTAGGACAAGAAGGCATGACAGAGTCTAACTATGTTTTTAAAACTAGAAAGCTTTCTAACCCTTGGATTACTTTAAAAACAGGCAACACTTATGTTTTGGATGAATTAGATTTAGCGTTTGTTCCTTATGAATATCTTGAAGTAATAAACGTAATTGATCTTTTTGCTCCAGAAGGTAGTACTGGCGCGCAAGGCCCAATGGGTCCAGCTGGTCCGCAAGGTGCAAAAGGAGACACTGGAGCTCAAGGTCCAAAAGGTGATACGGGAGTTCAAGGTATCCAAGGCATAAAAGGAGATACTGGTTCTCAAGGTATCCAAGGTGTAAAAGGTGATACTGGAACAGCTGGATCAAAAATATTGAATGTAGCTGCAGCTCCAGGAACTGGAGTAGGTGCTGTTGGAGATTGGGCTATTAATTCAACAAATGGTGATATGTACGAAAAAACTGCCGCGGCTGTTTGGACTCTAAGATTGAATCTTAAAGGACCAAAAGGAGATCCAGGAGAATCGGGAGTTTAATTTTTCAATGACATCTTAGCTTAAACATGATATAGTGAATAATTAAAGAGACCTTTATTCTAAAGGCCTCTTTTTTAATGATTACAATAAAGTTATTGATAAAATATAATAAACATATTCCAATATTATATTAGAATATTAGAAGATAAATTTTTGAAAGGGGGCACTTAATGAAGCGTCTAAGAAAAAAAATATCAACTTTGGTTCATAATGATCTTAGAAGAAGAAGAACCAATAGAAGACTCATATTCGCAGAATGGGTTCCCGCAGACGTTAATGATCCAAATGTTGTTCAATATATAACTGACGTAATGGCTAGTGGTGGCAATGTACAAATCGAATATAACGGTGAATGGAAAACAATAGCACCTTATGGATGGAACTCTTCACAAGCTGGTAACGTGTTATTAATGTGTTATAAAGATACTGGTGAAGTTAGAAGTTATCGGTTAGATAGAATTACCAATTTCCAATTTGACTCAGATACAATGGATACATCAATGTTTGCACCTGAAGAAACTCAAACTGATGAAGAAATTACAGTTGATGGATTAGAAGTACCAACATTACCAAACGAACAACAAGATGAATTTAGTACAGAACAAAGTAATACCGGCCCTGAATCTCCGTTTGAAACAGCAATAGAAACTTTAGAGGATGTTAATGATCAAACTTCAGAAGAAACACCTCAAGAAGATACATTTGTTGAGGAAGAACATCCCAATGAATTAACGGATGCGAATGAAATAAATGATAATAATACAATACCACAGGAAAATGATCCAAATGAATTGGAACCTGTCACAGTATAAAAGGAGATAATTATGAGTAAAGGTTATGACTTAACAAAGGCGCCAAACGACGGTGTAAAAGATAAAGCACCAGATTGGATGAATGAATTATTTGTAAAATTGGAAAAACCAAGTGATCAAAGAAAAAAACAACATCCATTTGAAGGTGTAGACGATCCAATTTTAAACCCTAAGAAAATAGGTGTGAAAAAAAATAATTAAATTTGATTATATTGTTCATAAAATGTTTATATAATATATAACAAGATGATAAAAGGAAGGAAAAATACCTTCCTTTTATTGTAAGTAAGATAATTAACAAATATTGTTAATTTACTTTATTACAATATTGTAATATAATTAAATTATACAACATGAAGGAGTGTTAATATGAACAGATCAATACAATCCAAGAAAATCGAAGAACTGTCAGAATTGTTGATAATTAAAACTCAAAATATTCCAGATAACGTAAAAAAAGCGTTTACACAAAGAGCCGTGGACGATGCAAGAAAATTAATTAATAGTGGCGATCTTGCATTAGATAAACTTTCTTATTCATTATATAGAGCTTATATACTTGGAGCAGCATTAAGTGATAGTGATGACTTGATTAGTAAAATTGAAGAAAATAAAATTATGCAAGAAACAAAACCTTCAACTAAAAACTCAGTTAGAAAAGATTCCAAAATTATATCTTTCCCAAAAGCAAGTTTTAATTTATAAATGAAATATAAATATGAAATTAGATGCTTCAATTTAAAAGGAAAATAACTCACTAATAAGAGATGTTTTCTTTTTGAATTGAATCTAATTTCTAAGAAGGGATATGATTAAGATAAATCATTTGAAAGATTTAGTATTGGTTACTTCAAAAGAAAACAAATTGAAAGAATTTCAAAGATATGGCATTTCTGATTTAAAGATGGAAAAAGGATTAGATTTACAAGAAGTTCAATCAGATGAAATAACTGTTGTATTGCACAAGGCAAAAACAGCTGGAAAAAATCGTATTGTTGAGGATACTTCACTTCATATTGAAGGAGAAAATGTAGGAGTAAACGTTAAATGGATGTTAGACAATATTCATGAATTTGCTGGAAAATCAGCGTATTGGGAAGTTCTAATTGGATTAAATGATGGAGATTCAATAAGGATTTACCGTGGAAGAACATACGGAACTATTGTTAAAAATGAAGAATTTTTGGACGAATCAATCTTTGGATTTGATGCTAATTTTAGAGTTAAGGGAATAGGTAAAACCTTACATGAACTTGAAAAAGAAGGAATAAAGGATAATCATTCGGCAAGAAAAGACGCTACATTTGAACTTTGTAATAATAATTACTTTTATTCAGTTGATATTGCAAATATATCAGAATGGCCCGGGCAATATCAAAATAGTTAATATTTAAATAAAGGGACCTTCATTGAAGGTCCCTTTATTTTTGTTTAATTTAGGTTAAATAAATACATAAAATATATTTTGATTATTTTCAAAAAAATATTTGAAAATATTAAAAATCCGTTTACAGTGTACTATCATTATGATATAATAAATCTATAAGGTGATAAGATGCAAGGAGGAACAAGTTAATGAAGTCTAATATAAGTAGACTTAATGCAAATCAACAAACAGCCGTTAAGACTGGTGATGGAGTATATCAAGTTATAGCTTGTGCCGGTTCTGGTAAAACAACAGTTTTGACAGAAAGAGTGGTATATCTTATTTCTGAGCATCAAGTTGATCCATCAAACATTCTTTTAACTACTTTTTCTAAAAAAGCAGCTATAGAAATTCAAGAAAGAATGAAAAAGCTAGTAAATAAAAGAGTACTTGATGATATCGTTATAAGCACGTTTCATTCTATTGGACATCGTATTCTTAAGTTTGAATACAAAAAAATGAATGATCCGATGTATGCTGCTCTAGAAAAAGATCCAATAATGGGGAAACCACAAAAATGGATGATTGAGGGCATAATGAAAGAATTAAATTATCCGACTAATGGTCAAGATGTTTTGACCGCATCGGAAGCTATTAGGGTAATATCACTAGCAAAAAATGAATTATTGGACGTTGGAAGATTTTCAGTTGAATGCATTGAGGAGAAAGATTTTAAAATTGCAGAAATTTATAGAATTTACGAAGAAAAGAAAAAAGAGTTAAAAGTAATTGATTTTGATGATATGCTGTTATTGTTTTATAAATTATTAAAAGAAAACCCAATGATTTTGAAAAAGTATCAAAATAAGTTTAAATATATCATGATCGATGAAGCACAAGATAATAACTTTGCACAATATCAAATTATGAAGTTATTAGCAGAAACAAATAAAAATTTGTTTCTAGTTGGAGACGATGATCAAAGTATGTATCGTTTTCGCGGAGCAAGACCGGAAGAATTTGTTGAATTTCATAAAAGCTATGAAAACGTTACAATTATTCGTCTTGAACAGAATTACCGTTCTTTACCGGCAATTCTTGAAGTGGCAAATAAATTGATTGAAAAAAATAAAATTCGTTTAATCAAAAAACTAATTTCAATATTTGCTTCAACCCCGAAATCAGAAGAAGTTAAATATTATTCAGTATTAAATGAAGAGCAAGAGGCAGAACAAGTTGCAAAAAGAATTATAGAATCTCATGCTAATGGTGTATCTTATAAACAGTGTGCTGTTTTATTTAGAACCTCTTCTCAAACTAGAGCTTTAGAAGATCATTTTATTAAAAATTCAATTCCATATGTAATCTATGGAGGAATGAGTTTTTATGATCGAGCGGAAGTTAAAGATATTATCGCTTATATGAATTTAGCCGTTAATCCTCATGATAATGCATCTTTTGAGAGAGTAGTAAATACTCCTTCTCGTTATTTAGGAAAAGCTTTTATTGACAAACTCAAACAAGAGGGTAAAAAACGTAATTGTTCGTTGTATGACGCAATGAAAACCGTTGGATTAACTTCGTATCAACATCGTAATGGTATGGAGTATCACAAATTAATAACATCTTTAAACACAGAGTTTAATAAAGGACAAATCTCAACAGTTCAACTCATTAAGAATATTAGAAATTTAACTTTATATGATGAAATGTTGAAGAAAGAAGCAAAGGAAGAAGATAATAATGTGCTAGAAAATCTAGATGCATTTGAGGCTTCTTCTGTAAAGTACTCATCCGCCACTGATTTTTTAAAGTTCATTAAGATATTAACTGAATCTAAATTAGAAAATGCAGATGCGGTTCAGATGATGACTATTCATAAATCAAAGGGACTTGAATTTCCACACGTATCAATAGTTGGGTTTTCAAATAATTTAATGCCGCACAGATACGCATTAGAAAGTCAAGATCCAATGGCTATTGAAGAAGAAAGAAGATTAGCATATGTCGCTATAACCAGAGCACAAAATCAAGTAGATATATATTCTCCAGCAGAATATAATGGTAAACCAGCTGGAGAATCTATCTTTGCGACAGACGGTTTATTAAAAAAATATTCAGCTTCATAAAAAAAGGGCTATTAGCCCTTTTTTTATGTAAATTTCAAAAAATAGGTATATTTATATTAAACCTGAATAAAATATTTGAATCAAAAAGCATATTTACAAAATTCAAACATGTTGATATAATATCAATATAAATTAAAAAAAATCAAATAAGAAGGTGAATCATCATCTTACATAGAAAAATTTAAAACTTTTTCAAAAAGGTGTTAAACTTTTCTTAATAAATTATTTATAATAATAAATCAATAACTGTAAAGATATTCACAAGAAAACAAAGTATCAAACAACAAACACATTAGATTCCAAGGGAGAGATTTTGTAGATGACAAAGAAGGGTCATGTAAGTGCGCAAGACGTTAATATTAACAACTTTGATACTTTGGATTCCGTTATTTTCGAAGATTTTAAGGCTAATCTAAAGAGCGAAAACTTGGAAATTGAAGACGTAAAAGTAGAGACAAATAAACTATATCTGGAACAAGCAGTATACGATTACTTGAACGGAGAAGAAGCTGCTTTCGATTATATTCACGAACATTATCGTCCAGTGCTTGAACGTTTAGCAAAACGAAAAAATGACGAAGACATTGCTCAAGAGTTGAGTATTGTTCTTTATCATGCAGTACAAAAATTCGATATTTTGGCTGGAGTAAAGTTCAATACTTTTTTCTGGACATGCGCTCAAAATCATATTGGCACTCAAACTATTCGTAGAAATGCTCAAAAAAGAAGTGGCGCTAAGAAAGTTAGTAAGTTGGTTATGAACGAGGAAACTGGCGTGGAAGAAATGATTGAAGAAATCATCAAGACAAAAGTTGTTTCCTTGCAATCTACACTCAAAAACAAGGATTCCGAAACCGAAATCGCAAACTTTGTTGAAAGTGATTTTGCTAAAGCTGACTACAGAAAAGCAAATCTTAAAATTGCTCTCGAAGAACTTTTGAGAACAAAAATGATTTCTGAAGATGAAAAGATTGCAATTGAAATGATTGGAGAAAATGCAACCTTAGTTGAAATTGGAGAAAAACTAGGAAACATTACTGCTCCAGCCGTTCATGTTAAACTTCGTCGTCTTGGAAAACGTAAAGCTGTTGCCCCTCTTCTTAGAGATATTCTGACTTCCCGTTAATACCTCCGTTTAAACTCCTATATATATATTCTATTCATAAAAACAAAAAAATATACTTAACACTTAAAATATATATTTTAAGTGTTTTTTATTAAAAAAGAGACCTTAAAGGTCTCTTTTTCATTGTTCTAGCTTATCAAAGCTTTTATCAACATCTAATCCAGTCATTAATTTCATTTCATCATATGTGTATGTTTTGTGTAAACCTTTTGTATGATGTTGAAAATTAACAAGTCCCTGATCATTATTAATTAGCGCTCTATTTCCATTTAAAGCCTCACTTATTTCACCAGTGATATATTTAACAAAAGGAGCTGGAACACCTTGTGCTAGTGCCTGAATAATATCTGTATTTGTTTCTTCCGTATAGAAAACAAAATCATCAGGAAATCCCATTAATCTAGCATATTCTCTAATAGTAAAAGGTCTTGAATGAATGGGATGAATTAGTTCAGTAACACTAGTTAATGATGGAGCTGCGTTATTTTCTCCAGTTCTCCAAGGTGACTTATCCCATATATTTTTACCATCTTTTTTCTTTTCAATTGCTTGTTCTATCTGTTTAATATATGTGTTATGGTCTTCTTTATTGAAAAATTGAGACCATTCATCCCATTTGCTAACAGCGGTTAATAGAATTGAAGATTGTCCAGGAACTTGATCATAAAGATGCTCGAATTCTTTCCAACTTCTATCGGGATGAAAATCATGATTTGGAAGTGAACCAAGTGGTACATTATATAAATCACCAATTGCTTCTTTTATTGTCATTTGTTTTTGTTTGGCCATATGAATAAGTGGTATCTTATTATCAAAAACATCTCTTCTCCATCCAACAACCATAGTACGCATACGTTTCATTGCAACACCATGAGATCCAGCATAATCTCTTAAAATTGTAAATTTATAATCTGATTGAAGTTTATCCAACATATCTTTAATTATAGGATAACCCATAGTAATGAGTCGTGGAGCATTTTCTATCATAAAAACTTTTGGTTTTATTTCTTTGAAAGAATCAAACAAACGATAAAAATGGATATTAGTACTACTATCTACACTGGCGGATTTGTTTATCTGGGACAAGCCTGAACATGGGCAATTAGCGTAAATTAAATCATAATCTTTAGCATTGAGATCTTGTAAATATTGATGATTCTCCCATTCTTTTGGTAAAACCAACGGAATATCTGGTCTATTTTTTGCAAAATGGTATGCACTTTCTAAATGCATAGTATCTGTTAATTCTAAAACTTTATCAACTTTAAATCCAGCAGCTTCAGCTCCAAATGTAGCAGATCCACCGAATATGAATATTCCCAAAGCGTTAAGTTCGTTATTTGACATATTATTTATTTCTCCTTTTAAGTAAGACCCTGAATTTGGTTGTTTTCATCAACATATAACTGTTTTGCTGCTGGATTTTTTGGTAATCCTGGCATGGTCATGACATCTCCAGTAATTACTACGATAAAACCAGCCCCATTAGATAATTTTATTTCTTTAACGTTTATTACAAAATTTTCAGGTGCTCCTAAAAGTTTAGGTTGATCAGAAAATGAATATGGATTTTTTGCCATACAAACTTGTAAATCTTTAATTCCCAGTTTATCTAAATTATCTAACATTTGACGAGCCTGGAGAGAAAAAGAAACATCTATTCCTCTATAGATTTCAGTTACTATTTTTTTAATTTTATTTTCAAAATTATCTTCATTAGTATATAACGGTCTGTAATCTGAAACTTCATTATCTAAAATATGTTTCAATTTATGAGCAAGATCTAATCCACCGGGTCCCCCTTGAGCCCAAACTTTAGAAATAGCGGATTGAATATTTAATTCAGAACAAGCTTTTTGAATTAAATTCAATTCTTCATCAGTATCTCCCTCAAAATGATTAATAGCAACAACTATTGGAACATTAAATTTTTTAAGATTTTCTATGTGACGTTTCATGTTAGATAATCCTGAAGTTAATGCTTCATTGTTTTCTAACTTTAATTCATCTTTTGAAACTCCGCCATTGTACTTTAAAGATTTAGCAGTAACAACCAATACAACAGCGTCTGGATTTAAATTGGCTTGTCTACACTTTATGTTCATAAATTTCTCTGCGCCAAGATCGGCTCCAAATCCAGCTTCTGTAACAACAACATCACTCAATTTAAGTGCATATCTAGTACCAATAACACTACTACATCCATGCGCAATATTTGCGAATGGTCCGCCATGAAGTATTACTGGTGTGCCCTCTAATGTTTGTACTAGATTCGGTTTAATGGCGTCTTTTAATAAAGCGGTCATAGCATTTACAGCTCCAATTTGTGAAGCAAATATCGGTTGTTGCTTTATATCATATCCAATTAAAATTTTTCCAAGACGTTCTTTCAAATTAGATAAATCATCAGATAAACATAAAATAGCCATTATTTCGGATGCGGTAGTGATTTGAAAATTACTTTCTCTAGTTACATCTTTATTGATATGTGTGATTACATTACGCAAACTTCTATCATTCATATCTATAACACGATTCCAAACTATATTTTGCAAATCAATGTTTAATTCATTTCCTTGAAAAATGTGATTGTCAATCATTGCTGTTAATAAATTGTGAGCAGAAGTAATTGCGTGAATATCACCAGTAAAATGCAAATTAATATCTTCCGCTGGCACAATTTGAGCTTTACCGCTGCCAGTGGCTCCACCTTTCATACCCATACAAGGTCCTAATGAAGGTTCTCTTAATGCAGCAATTGAATTTATATTTGCTAAATTCAAAGCTTGAGTTAACCCAATCGTTGTTAATGTTTTACCTTCTCCAGCTGGAGTTGGATTCATTGCCGTGACAAGTACTAATTTGCCATCTTGTTTGTGTTTTATTTGCTCCCATAATGAAGTAGATAGTTTTGCTTTATATTTTCCATACAATTCTAAGTGATCTTCATTGATGCTAATTTTTTTTGCTATTTCAGTGATAGATTTCAATTTCTATTTACACTCCCTTTACTTCTATTCCTAAGAGAACATAGGATATTCAATTAAAAATATTATATGCAATTTATATTTGTATAGTTAAATAGTTTAAAAAGTTATTTACGATAAGATATATACGTGATATAATTAATATATAAGGAAAACAATGTTTAGAAATTTTCATTTTGAAGGGCGTGAAATAATGTTAGATTATGATATTGCAATATGGGAAACGAATCTTCAAGAAAATTTCGAATGTTTAATAGTACTATCAAATATGTTTAATTATAATGTAACTAGACAAGAAATAAATTCAAGTCTCGGACGCGAAGGTTTTAAGTTTTTATTCAGAAAAGATAATAAGAATTTTGCTATTGAATTTATTCTTCACAAAGAAAAAATTGAATACATTAATATTATCAAAAGAAGCAGCGAAGACATAGTATATGAGTTGGAATCTATTAGATTTAGATCAACAGAACTTAATAATGCAATAGAATTTGCGAAATCTTTGTTATGAGAGTAAATATTGACTTTGCAGCAAGAATCGAACATAATCTTTGGACCCAAGAAATTCAAGATAACTTTGAAAGTTTAATAGTCATGGCTGATATATTAGATTATAGATTAGATTATAGATGGAGTTATACAAAATCTATTGATTTACGTAGTAGTTTAAGACTATCGTTTATTGGTGAAAATAAAAGGATATATTTTTATTTTCGCTTATACAGAAATGAAATTTTAGAAATAAGAATAACCAGTACAAACGATGCAGGCAAAGTTTTTGAGCCAGATCTCTTTGATATTGCTATAGAATTTGTAAAATCATTATTATGAAGGATGATTTTTATGCGCATAATATATAACAAAGAATTTCATTTAGAACATAAAAATTGGACTAAAGAAATCATAGAAAATTTCGAAAGTTTTTTAGTTACAGCTGCATTATTAGAGTATAGTTTACAAAAATCAACAGCATATACTGCTCATATTAATAGATATTATATTAAACTAAAAAATAAAAAATTGATTATTATTTTATTTGATTTTTCAGAATTTAAAACAATAGATTCAATATCTGTACTTACTCAAAAAAATGAACGAGTTTTTACAAATAATCAATTTCAAGAAGCTATAGATTTTATGAAATCGTTATTATAGGGGAGATAAAAGTGAAAATACAAATAGGCAATAACACATATATTGAACACGAACGTTGGACTGAAGAAATTCAAGAAAACTTTGACGTAATGATTGTTTCAGCTGCTATTTTAAATTATGAAATTAAAACGTATCGAGTATTACAAAAAGAATATGATATAAATTTAGTCGGTAAACGCGAAATAGAGATTACCTTTCGTTTTACAAACGATTTAATTATTGAGCGTTTAGTAGTTTCAACTAAAGGCAGAAGAAATTGTGCTTTTAGTACTTATCAATTTCAAGAAGCTATAAATTATATCAATTCACTTTTATAGGAGGAGATAATATGATATCACTAATTAATCAAGAATACGAACCAGATGTTTTGATATCTGCATATATAAATAAAAATATGAAAGTGGAAGAAACTCGCGTCCTTGCGCACTTTAAACCTGGAAGATCTGGAGAAGAATTAAGAAACGAATATGATTATTGTAATGATCTGCTAGATAATGATGATTTTTTCAAAAAAAACAACATTAAGCCAGATACATTATATCATGTTTATCTTCATTTTAATTGGTATGCAAGTGGAGGTTATGAATACGATGAATGGGATGTTGAACCAATTATTTTAAATGTGACAGAAGTAAAAAATAATTATAAAAGCTTCCTTGAAGCTGAGGAAGATTATACAACTCAAGAAGAGCTAAAAGAAAAAGATAGACAAATGGAAGCGGATGATTTTGCTGAAGAATATAGTTATCATTCGTCAAGTAGAATTAATTTAAGTTATAATGATCTTAAAAAATTAGTAATTATAGTTGCTAAGCATGATACAAGACTTGCTCATAGATTGGTGAATAATGGGGAATTAGAAAAAGAACTTGGAAAAGATTTTGATAAACGTATTAAAGATATTGAACATAAACGATTTAGGTTTAAAC
>RCUU01000791.1_pt1 | contig 16690 bp, 12 predicted proteins | sample 2166211 | NCBI WGS metagenome assembly RCUU01 (sample SAMN09932620, study PRJNA488358) | compost metagenome | feature: garden; material: soil; isolation source: compost soil in phenylacetic acid-enriched culture | place: Germany: Experimental Botanical Garden Goettingen | collected 2016-01-27
CTATCCCAGTGGATTTACCATCCACCGGTTCCGCTAGAACGGCGACAAGAGCTGATCGGAGAGTTAGCTATGGCGATTGGCTCAGAAGGGCCGCAGATTGGTCTTGTCAGCTTCGATTTTGACCCGCCTTCCACTGGAGGTACAGGGCAGGATTTTGTACTTCTGCGTTACGCGGCGTTAAACATTATCAGTGAGACATTGTCACCGATCTATAGAGGAAAGATTGAGACTTTTCATGACGGCAATAATTTGCTCTGGATTGGCAGCGGCTTAGCCGGAACAGATCCTCGCAAGCCTTACCGTGCGCCCCTCCAGTTGAAAGAGCAAATTGAGAAGCTGCAGAGTAATCTGGAGAAATACCTCAAACTGTCGATCAGCATTGCCGTTGGCTCCTGTCGCTTGAATATTTCCGAAGCTCATCTGTCGTATAAAGAAGCTCTTCAGGCGATGGAATCGCGATTTTTGAACGGAAAAGGCGGGGTCTATTTCTATACAGAAGGAACGGGTGTTATAGGCGGGGGGCCACAGGAAATCGGGATTTTGGATGATCCTGAGTTAAATGTGCTGGAGGATGAGATGCTTGTGGCGGTTGGTGCTGGAAGCAATGAGCTCGCACTCGATCTGCTGGAGAAATGGCTAGAGCGTTTTCGCAGCAACCCAGGATGTCTCAAGCAAGAGGTGAATATTCGGGCAACTGCTTTTGTAGTTCGATTAAAGAGACTCGCGCAGGAAAAACAAGTCGCTGGTTTTGAATGGAAACAACATTTGGTCAATTGGATGGAGCAGGCACCACAGATAGAGACGTTGGAAGAATTGTCTACGATTCTGAATAAGGTTATGCAGAACGTGGTGGAGGCTTTTTCCAACCATCGTCCGCTGCATCGCACAGTAGTCACTGCCATGGAGATCATCCGTAATAAATACAATACGAATCTGACACTGGAGTACGTCGCGAAGGAAGCCTATGTTTCTAATACTTATTTAAGTTCACTATTCCGTCAGGAGCTTGGTGTGAATTTTCTCGATTACTTGCATCAATACCGGGTAGAAGAAGCAAAAAAGCTGCTCCGCCAAAATCTTAAAATGTACGCCGTTGCAAAATTGGTGGGGTACGGTGAAGAGCGTCACTTCAGTGCTACGTTTAAAAAATGGACCGGGCTTACACCCTCCCAATATCAAAAGGGATTAGGGAAGTAGGGGGGGAATTGTTATCTACTAGGCTCTGTGTGGTTAAACTCTACATATAGCTAAATAGGAGGTAACCGAGAAATGAACCCCAAATGGTGGAAAGAAAGTGTCGTGTACCAAATTTATCCGATTAGTTTCATGGATAGTAACGGAGATGGAATTGGAGATTTGCAAGGGATTATATCCAGACTGGATTATTTACAGGACCTAGGGGTAGATGTGATCTGGGTCTGTCCTATTTATAAATCACCTAACCATGATAACGGGTATGATATCAGTGATTACTGTGACATTATGAAGGAATTTGGCACGATGGATGATTTTGACCATTTACTTAGGGAAATGCACGCACGTGGAATGAAGCTGATGATGGATTTGGTGCTGAACCACACGTCACATGAGCATCCTTGGTTTGTAGAATCCAGGTCGTCGAAGGACAATCCTAAACGGGACTATTATATTTGGCGAAAAGGTAAAAATGGCGGCCCCCCGAACAACTGGGAGTCTTATTTCAGTGGCTCGGTATGGGAGCTTGATCCGCGGACGGATGAATATTATCTTCATCTCTACTCCAAATACCAGCCCGATCTGAACTGGGAGAATCCGGTGGTCATTGATAAGCTGCATGAGATGGTGGAATGGTGGCTGAAGAAGGGTGTGGATGGATTTCGGTTTGATGCGATTGCACATATCGTGAAGACGAAGGGCTACCCAGATGCAGATAACCCGGACGGCACACCCACTGTAAGAGCTTATGGTATGTTCTCTAATTTGGAGGATGTACATACCTTACTACAGAATCTTTACGATAAGGTGCTATATTTCTACGATATCATGACGGTGGGAGAGACTTCGGGACTCGGGCCAGAGGAGGCACTGGATTATGTAGGGGATGGACGCCGGGAGCTAAACATGACTTTTCAGTTCGAGCATATGTTTCTGGATGCCGCTTCACCAGGTAGTGGAAAATGGGATGTGGTTCCCTGGAGTCTGCTGGAAATGAAAAAGATTATGAGCAACTGGCAGACAGTTCTGCATGACAGAGGCTGGAATGCGAACTATTTATGTAATCATGACCAGCCGCGCTCGGTGTCCCGGTTCGGTAACGATCTTTTTTATCGGATTCCTTCAGCCAAAATGCTGGCGACTTTTATTCATATGCTGGAAGGCACACCTTATATTTATCAAGGCGAGGAAATTGGCATGACGAATGTCGCTTTTGAATGTATTGATGAATACCGGGACGTGGAGACCCTTAATTATTACGAGGAAAAGCGCAGGAATGGCGTTCCTGAAGCGGAAATTATGTCGGCCATACATCACAAAAGTCGGGACAATGCCCGTACCCCTATCCAGTGGGACGATAGTCACGCGGGTGGTTTTACAACAGGTGAGCCTTGGCTTAAAGTGAATTCCAACTATATGGAGATCAACGCGGGAAACGCGGTTAAAGATCCGGATTCTATCTACAACTACTATAAACAGCTGATTGCGCTGAGAAAAAAACACAAAGTCATCGTCTATGGATCGTATGAGCTGCTGCTTGCTGAGCACACAGAAATTTATGCGTACACCCGGACTTTAGAGGATCAGCGATTGTTAGTACTTTTGAATTTTTTTGCTGGAGAGCCTGAATTCGAATGGCCAGCAGAGTTTAAGCGAGAGAATATGGAGCTGTTAATTTCTAATTATACCGTGGAAAAAAATGAGGATATTCAACATCTCAAACTTCGTCCTTATGAAGCAAGAGTCTATTTGCAGCAACTTCGGTAAAGGAAGTTTCAATAAAGAGTTGTCATTAAAGGCCGAGAAGGTCATGATGATGACTCTTCTTTGAGTTTGTCCGCAAAAGACTGTACAATGTCGTTACATTGGCATACATGAAGTGGAGTTGCGAGATGACGTCTGTAGGAGGAGAGACAACATGGCTGAATGGTACGAAAATAGCTTCGGAGAAGATTATCTGATCGTATATAAACACCGAGATTTCTGTGGCGCACGTAAAGAAGTGGATCAGATGATTGCCTGGCTGAGACTGCCTCCAGGATCAAAAGTGCTGGATTTATGTTGTGGAATGGGACGTCATTCTCTGGCACTTGCGGAGGAAGGATACGAGGTTACCGGCGTAGATTTGTCGGAGGTGTTGCTACGTGAAGCTCGATCTCAAATCGGAGCGGAGAAGGTAACCTGGCTTCGTTCCGATATGCGTGATTTACCACTGGACGGAGGATTCGATGCTGTAGTTAATCTGTTCACTTCTTTTGGTTATTTTGAAAAAGATGAGGAGCAAGTAAAAGTTCTGCGTGAAATTTATCGTCTGCTGAAGCCGGGTGGCAAGTTCGTGATTGATTTTTTGAATCCTGCGTATGTGATTCGCCATCTGGTGCCGCATTCTACGCGTGAGGATGGAGAGAATTTGATTGATGAGTCACGCAGGATCGAAGATGGTTATGTGAAGAAGGACATCATTCTAACCACTAAGTATGACAGTACCCCTCGTCAATATCATGAGCGTGTGAAGCTTTATTCGCTGGAGGAGTTCAAGGAGATGATCGAGGAAGCAGGTTTGCAGCTCGAAGCTGTACATGGCAGCTATGATGATGAGATTTATGATGCAGAAAGGTCCACACGGATGATCTTTGGTGGAATACGTCCCTAGATGGTATCCGGAAAAAGATTCAAAGGTGGTGAACGCTCCATGTCTAAGGCAGAGATTACTTCATGGGATCAGAACATTCTCCAGATTTCGGTGCCCATGGATTCGCCTCTTCGTCAAGTGAACAGCTACATTCTTTCGGATGAAGATGGCAGAGTAACGATTATCGATCCCGGTCCGCGTAGCCCGGATACAGAGAACTGCTGGCTCGGCGTCCTGCAGGAGCTGAACTTGTCGTGGATGGATGTGCGGGATATCGTCGTTACGCATCACCATCCCGACCATTATGGATTAGCCGGCTGGCTGCAGTCACAGAGTGGCTGTAAGGTGTGGGTGACGGAGCGCGCCCATGCGGAGGCTCGATTGATGTGGGGTGACCCTGGTGATGATACGGATGAGGATGCGGGAAATGACTCGAATGTAGATGCGGGAAATGATATAGGCAATGATATAGCTGATTGTATGGGCATCAATGAGATATTGCCGGTTTATTTCACCCGACATGGGATGACAGATCAGTGGTCGAACGGGATTAAAGCACACTTGGAAAGCTTTAATTCCCAAGTGGAGCCGCAGCCTGTCGTGTCTTATTTAAATGTGGCGGAGCCCTTTAAGATGGGAGGCCGTAAATGGCAGCTTATCGTAACGGGCGGACATGCGCCGGGGCATGTGAGCCTGTATCATGCTGGCAGCGGGCTTATGATCTGCGGAGACGCTGTGCTGCCGCAGATCTCGCCCAATGTCAGCCTGTTGCCAGGCAGCGATCCGCAGCCACTGCAGACGTTCCTTCAGGGGCTGCGGGAGCTGGGAGGCTACCCGGTCAGGATGGCGTTCCCGGGACATCGCGAGCCCTTTGCCGGCTTCGCGCACCGGGTAAACAGCCTGCTCGCTCATCATGAGGAGCGGCTAGATACAGCATTAGCCTTGCTCGCAAACGGCCCGCTAAGCGCATTCGACGTGTGCGAAATTCTGTTTCGCAGCCGGGTAACCACCGTTCACCAGATGCGCTTTGCGATGAGTGAGACATTGGCGCATTTGGCAGAGTTGGTGCGCAGGGAGCAGGTGGTCATGCTGGAGGCAGAGGGTGGCTTTTTGTTCGCAGTAGATGAAGGTGTTAGTGAGCATTCGAGTTAGATTACCTGATAGTTCGATTGTAATGGATGAGTATAACGATAAAGAGCAGTCCTGTTTATGGGACTGCTCTTTTTGTATTGGAGTAACTACGAAGGAGATCATTAGGTTGCAAATCGGATTAAAGTAGTGGAGGGAGTGGTTCGGTGTGTGATAGTTAGTATTACTTGGGGCGCTGAGTACGATGATGATGAAAGGAAGTTACTTGAGCAATCGTGCCACATTCCCACTGTCCAACTGACTCGCACACCGGACACGGGACACCGCACATACTCTTTCTCCGTCTGTCCCCTGTCTTTGTCTCTCTTTGTCCCTCTATCTCTCTTTCCATCCTTCGATAGATTTCATATTCATCCTATAGCGCGAGGATTCGGACTCAGATGCTGCTATTTGTGGATTGTGGAGCTTTTGAAGGAAGTATCGGACCGGAAAGGCGTTATGACTGGTGCAGAGTAGCGTATTCAGTCCTTTTTGAGTGAATAGCGAAGCTGGAGTCCGAAAGTTCAAATGAAGGGTGATTAGTGAGTATAGCGCCTCTTGAGTCCGATAGCGTAAGCAAAACGCTTCTTATCTCAAATAGCTGAATATTGGTAGGGAAGAATCCGTCTAATTTCTGGATTTAAGCCGAAATCGTTATTTTATAGGGAGGATTTCCCTATAGCCAGCAACCCCGACGAACCAAGCACAGAACACCATAAAAAAGCGATTGTCTCAGCAGCCCAGGGGCTTGTGAAACAATCGCTTTTTCCTCAGGAATTCATGTGGTGCATCTGAAACGCCTTACTCTGGCGTTCCATCATATTCCGCAAGCTTTCTAGCGGCCTCTTCACGATCCTCCGGTGTATGAGGCAGATCAAGCTCAATTTCGCGTTCCGCTTGCTTGCGATGCGCGATGCGGCTACTGGCTGCAGCCGCTACGGCTCCGACGATGTCGTCGAGGTATGTGTGGATCTGTCCGGTGGATTTGTCATTTAAGCGTTTAAGAACGCCGGGCTTCAACTTGTCCACATAGCCATAGTTGGTAAATCCGATACTACCGTATACGTTCACGATAGAGAAGGCAAGAATCTCATCTACGCCGTACAATCCCTCATCATTTTCGATCATATCCTGAAGTGGGGAGAACAGCTTACCCTCTTCTGCCATTACATCTAACTGAATGCCTGTTAGTACTGCATTTTGTACTTCTCGCTTGCTAAGCACCATCTCTACATTATGGATACATTCATCCATCGTTAGATTTGGATAGTATTTCTGTTGCAGAAACATAACGAGTTCCGCAATTTCCTCCAGAGTTACTCCACGCTTGTTTAGCCAGAATTTGGTCGCATCTGCGACTGCCTTGCTGTTCAGACTGTAGGGAATTTTTGCGATTTTTTCATCAGCCATGTTCAGTCACCTCGTTGTTTAGTAAGTCATTTCATTACAGCAAACGTTAGTATGATGTTAAGGACTGTTGTTACCTCAGATTGTACGTTTACCGGAAGTATTTGTCCAGAGAGGGGAGTTTCAGCGAACCGAAATCCAGGCTCTACTTGACATGAAGAAGTAGCGCACAGGCTTTTCCAACAATTTAGGATAAGCTGTTGTTATTTTTTGGACAAAGGTCTCGTATACATAGCAGTACAAAGGCTATCTAACCTTGAAAGGGGTAATAAATGATGAAACCTATGCAACAAATCCGCGGAATCTCCGCAGTTTTCCTGATCGCAGTTCCACTGACGCTGTCTGGTTGTGGATTGTTTGGTTCAGAATCGGCATCGATTGATGCTCCGCCACCAGAGGTTGAAGCGCAAATGTTACAGACTAGTGGAGATACTACTTTGGATTCAGGTGTATTTGGTCCGGTGACACAGGATGATACACAGACAACGGTTAAAGGCAGCACCAAAACTTCACAGGGCAGTGCTTCCGGAGATCGGACAACCGTATTTTTGGAAGATGGTAATGGATTACTCGCTCCGGTATCCCTAAGCTTGCCAAAGAGCAAAGATTCCAGCGCACTCAAAAACTCTTTAATGGCACTAGTGAGTAAGGGTGAATACGCCTCTTCGGTGCCTGAGGGATTCCAAGGCGTTCTTCCAGCTGGAACGGAAGTAAAAGATATTACGGTAGACAAGTCGAATACAGCTGTTGTGGAATTTAATTCGGAATTCAATAACTATAATGCTGCGGATGAGCGTAAGATCCTCGAGGCCATCACTTGGACGCTGACCGGTCAAGATGATATTAAAAGCGTACAGCTCTGGGTAGATGGTAAAAAGCTCACGGAAATGCCGCTTCAAGGAACACCGCTGGATCGTCCGTTGTCTCGCACAATGGGCATTAACTTGCCAAAGCAAGGCCCGCTTCTGATGAACTCAAGTGCGGTTACTGTTTATTTTTCCACAACATCTCCTGACGGTATCCAATATTATGTTCCTGTAACCCGCTTTGTACCCGCTGGACAAGAACAACTTTCTGCGGCTTTGAACGAATTGATTGCAGGTCCTGAATCCGGAAATGGGCTGGAAATGGTCATGACGGAGGGAACGATACTTGATTCCGTCGAAGCTGGGCAGAATGGTGTAGTCACCGTGTCTTTGAAGGATGATATGTTCACAGACGGTAAAGGTGTACCTGCTGAGATGCTGGAATCGGTCGTACTGACGGTTGCGCAAAATTCAGATGATTCTCTTGTGCAAATTCGCTTAAACGGCAAGGAGTCGATTACGGACACGGATAATGTAGACTACAGCAAACCTGTTTCCGCACCAGAATATTTGAATGATCTCCCTTTATAGAATGACCCCGTAAGGTTTAAAAGATGCTTTTGTGCCTCCTCTTTGGTAGAATAAAAGTTGCTCAAAAAAACGTTATGTCCCAAGCAGTATGCTACTCGCTATTTATAACGGGGAGACGGGACTCACGCTAAACTATTAGCTATACGATGTAGGAGGCAGAAAAGATGAGATCAAACGGGCGAAACGACGACCAATTACGGCCGCTAACAATAACGACCCAAACGAATAAATATGCTGAGGGCTCCGTAATCATTGAAATGGGAGATACCAAAGTCATTTGTACGGCTACTGTAGAGGAAAAAGTGCCTCCGTTTCTTAAAGGACAAGGAAAAGGTTGGGTAACCGCCGAATATTCAATGCTTCCTCGGGCAACTCAATCCCGTAATCAGCGTGAAGCTGCGCGCGGTAAGCTTACTGGACGCACCATGGAGATCCAACGGCTGATCGGACGAGCGCTTCGTTCTGTAGTGAATTTACAAGCGTTAGGCGAACGTAGTATTACGCTGGACTGTGACGTGATTCAGGCTGACGGTGGAACACGGACGGCTTCGATAACAGGTGCTTTTGTTGCTATGGCTTTTGCTATTAACAAAATTGCACTTCAGCACAAGCTGCCTGTATTTCCTATAACAGATTTTTTGGGGGCAATCAGTGTCGGTGTTGTAGGGGATAAAACGCTATTGGATCTGAACTATGAAGAGGATTCCAAAGCTAAAGTAGATATGAATGTAGTTATGACTGGCGGCGGTGCCTTCGTTGAACTACAGGGCACAGGCGAAGAGAGACCGTTCACACGTCAAGAGCTGGATCTTTTATTAGGTCTAGGTGAGAAGGGCATCTATGAACTGATTGCAGCGCAGAAAGAAGCGCTAGGAGCAATTGCTCTCAAAATCCCTTCCGGCCAGCCGGGCCAAGAGGTATAGCATGAAGTCTGATGGCGGCATTCTCATTGTTGCGACGAAGAATAAGGGGAAGGTACGCGAATTCGAGCATGCTTTTGCCCCGCTGGGGCTGACAGTAAAAAGTATGTACGATTATCCGGATCTGCCTGATGTGGTAGAAGACGGAGCCACTTTTGCCGAGAACGCCTTTAAAAAATCCAAAGCTGTAGGTGATGCCCTTGGAATCCCGGTCCTCGCCGATGATTCGGGTCTTTGTGTAGACGCTTTGGATGGCAAACCAGGTGTGTACTCTGCGCGTTATGCTGGTGAAGATGCTACGGATGGAGAGAATAACCTGAAGTTGCTTAGCGAGCTGGAGCGATTGAAGCAGGGGGAAGACACCGACCAGCCTTTGCTGAGCACAGCTAGGTTCGTCTGCACTTTGTCGTTGTATGATCCAGTTTCTAAGCAGGAGCTAACCGCAGAAGGCACGGTCGAGGGCTGGATTACCTCAGAACCTTCCGGTGCTGGCGGATTTGGTTATGACCCACTCTTCTATCTCTCGGAGCATGAAAAAACTATGGCCGAGCTTACGCTAGAAGAGAAGCAGCAGATCAGCCATCGAGGAGCTGCACTGCGAATGCTGACAGCGAAGCTGGAGAAGAAGCTGGCAGCTGAAGGCGAACTATCACAGGAATAGAGCATTTTTTATATGAAAACAGGGTGTCCAAAAGCCATTGGCTGCTGGACACCCTGTTTTTTTGCGTGTTCGTGACCATTACCGGACACAGCTGATCTTTAAAGTGGCTTTATTCATGATTTTGGTCATGTGAGTCCGTAAGACGCAGGGGTTGAAGATTACTCGGCACTATTAATGTATTGCCTTTTTGTTGGCTGGATTATAACAGCTTCCAAAGAGCAGGCGTGGAACCTGGCTCCCACCCTTGAAGGGAAGTGTGAGGCTGCAAGCATGAATATGTTTTTCCATTATAGGTGACGACGTCGCCTACTTTGTAGGCAACCCCTGTTACCCAGATAGAGCCTTCCGAAGTAGGTGTAATGGTAGACAACGGAGTTGACGTTGGTACAACGGTTGCTGTAGGTGTTGGAGCCACCGTAGGTGCCAAAGTCGGCGTCACTGTTGGAGCTACAGTTACCGCCGGTGTAGATGTTGCGGTTTCGCATGCGCTGATGAATTTCCAGACGCCATTAGCGCCGCTTAGATCTGGACGATCTCCTTGCGTCCACCACTTGGCTTCATAAAGTGAACCGTTGTAGGAAACGCGCTGTCCACCAGTGTACACGGCTGTCGCACTCCACGCCGCTGCCGAACATTGTCCCGGCGTAGGTGTTGGACTCACGGTTGCTGTCGGTGTTGGAGTAGGAGTCACGGTTGCTGTCGGCGCTGGTGTTACAGTAGGCAGCGGTGTTGGTGTTGCTGTTGCAGTCGGTGCTGCAGACGGTGTCGCGGTTGGAGTAGGTGTTGCCGTTGCTGTCGGTGTAGGTGTTGGTGTTGGCGTGATGCCTCCATATAGTTTGTCGTATTCCTCCTGTGACGAGCTTCCGTTCAGCGTAATGCGTTGCGGACCGCCCGAGAAGTTCAGCTTCATCATGCCCGGAACTTCCAGCGTGGCTCCGTTTGCAATCGTTTGGGAAGCCGTCCCGGTAATCCGGTAGCGGTTAAAGTCCCAAGCCGTAGAGATTTGCTCTACAGTACCAGCTCCCCATGCAGAGGTCAGGGTGGTTGTTGTCGGTAGATCGAATTCCAGCTTCCAACCACCGGAAATATCTGTGCCTGTGTTATTCGTTATTTTCAGGGAGTAGGTATAATTCGGATGATCGTAAGCGCCACTGAAGCTAAGACTGAAGTTCGTAGGTGCAGGTAGTTGTGGCTTCGGAGTTCCACCTGGCAGAGATGCTGTCTTAAGCTGGTCATAGGCAAAATCGGTCAAGGTATTGCCATACGTAAAGGTGCCATCACTCTTTTCAGAGTAGTCGCCTGTCAATTCCCAGAACATCATCCCTCCCAAACCTTTTTGCTTGATATAATCCAGTTTGTAGCCGAGAGATTCCTTATCTTCATACGTTAGAAAAACCTTCTTGTCTGCGTTATACATGTATGGGGTTTTAGTAACAGGATCGAAATAGCGCTTATTCGCTGGATCTTTGAGCAGATTCAGCACATGCCAGATTGGATTTGCACCGCCAGGCTGCTCTGGTGCAGGATCATTCCAGATTCCGTATACGCCGTCGGCTCCGCCTCCGGTTGTAGGCGCTGTACCGTAAAGACCGGTATTGTTGATTCCTCCATTTACATTCTTCCAGCCACGTGAGTAATAAGGAACTCCGATAACGATTTTTTCCGGTGGAAGCGTCCCTAAATAGTATCGAACGGCCCAGTCGGTATTTAGAACCGGCGTGCCCAGCGCAGCGGTTTCTGTATCGCGAGAATCTGGGTAGAGGGCGGAATGCGGCCCTACATATCCATTCCACGCGCCGTGGAAATCATAGGTCATGAGGTTCGCCCAGTCCAAATACTGGTTAGCTTCCCCTAGCTTCATCCCGCCCAGAATCCAGGAGGAGGCGGTTGCGGCGATGGTTAGGTCATATTTCTGATTGTCCTGTGCACCTGCCTGATCCAGCTTTTCGCGAAGCTTTTTCATGAGGAGAACATAGTTGTTGTAGTTCACTGTACGGAGCGGCTCAGCTACACCGAAGTCATTCGGGTTACCTGATTGTCCAGTACCGGATGGGTACTCCCAATCAATGTCTACACCGTTGAACTGGTAGGTACGCAGAAAATCCACGACGCTGTTCGCAAACGTCTCGCGACCTGCTTCTGAATTGGCCATGTTGAAAAAACCACCAGAACCCGACCAACCACCAACCGAAATCAAGGTGCGGACATCGGGATAAAGCTGCTTATACTTTACAAGTTGGTTAAAATGCCCTTTATACGGCAAATTCGTTAATTGGTTGGGATAATCTTTTTCGATGGCTGCTGTACGGTCCATCAAATCAATTTTGTTCGTTTGAGGGTTTACCTTGGCGAACGCATAGTTAATGTGAGTGATTTTATCCCACGGTATTTTGTCGACAGTATAAAATCCTTTATTCTCCTGATCTCCCCACTCCGGGAAGTAAGCAACAATTTTACGCGGATGATCTGCAGCTGGCGCAGGAGCAGTTGGCGTTGTTCCTGCTGCTAAGGCCACTTGCGACGATCCACCAGCACTTGTGTAAAGCGGAAGCAGAATGATGGCACTCATTAAGGCTGCAATGTAACGTGCGGTTTTACTTCGCCTATTTCGTGTACTTATTTTCATTTAGCATTCCTCCATAGGGGATAATAGAATGACGGGAGTAGATAGGAACGATGATCCTTTCGCGCAGATCAGAAGTCTTAATTCAGCTTCCAAAGAGCGGGTGTGGTCGCCGGTTCCCAGCCTTGAAGTGATGTATGAGGCTGGAGGCAGGTATACGATTTGGCATTGTAGGTAACGATATCACCTGTTTTGTAAGAGATGCCTGCTACCCAGCTGGAATCTCCAGGAGTCGGTGCTACAGTTGCCGTTGGAGTCGGAGTTGCCGTCGGTGCTACTGTTGGGGTCGGTGTTACTGTTGCGGTTGGTGTGGCAGTTGCAGTTGGCGCAACAGTTGGTGTTGGTGCTACAGTTGCCGACGGTGCCAGTGTTGCTGTTCCGCACAAGCTGATGAATTTCCAGACGCCCGTAGCACCGCTAAGGTCGGGACGATCGCCTTGTGTCCACCATCTGGCTTCATAGACTGAACCGTTATAAGAAACTTGCTGACCACCAGTATATACAGCTGTCTGGCTCCATGCCGCTGCACATTGCCCAGGAGTAGCTGTCGGCGTTGGCGTTACCGTTGGAGTCGGTGTGGTGGTTGGAGTTACTGTAGCCGTCGGCGTTGGAGTTGGAGTTGGTGTCGTGGTTGGAGTTGCCGTTGGAGTCGGAGTCGGTTGCACTACTCCACCGCCAAGATCGGCGTTCAGTTTGTTGGTCAGTGTCTTGTTCCGGTCACCACTTGTTTCCCAGAACATAGCGCCTGCAAGACCTTTTGATTTGAGATAACTGATCTTATGGCCAAAAGATTCTACATCGTCATAGCTGATATAAGTTTGATTCGTTGGATTATAGAGATAAGGCACTTTTGATGTGTCGTTCCAATAACGGGTATAGCCGTTTTTGTTAATATAATTCGCTTCGAGGTCGTAGAAATCATAGCTGCCCTTCTCCCATGTACCTGTGGACGAAATCCCAGAGGACAATTGGTATTGGCCATTTCCTGTTGCAGGAGCACCTCCCCAACCTCGACCATAGAATCCCATACCGAGAACTAACTTGTTTGCTGGTACGCCATTATCTAAATAGGTGGTGACTGCTTTGTCGATGTTAAAGTTTTGTGGTTCAGTCAGACCTGATGCAGAAGCGGCAGGATCATAATACAAAGGAGCATTGTGACCTGTAGTCTTATTCCAGCTTCCGTTAAAGTCATAGGTCATAATATTGATCCAATCGACAATGGAAGCAATACCTGCAAGATTATTGTTATTGACATACGTCGGGCCTGCCCCTGAAGCAATGGTCAGCAGGTAAGTTTTGCCGTCGGTCTGACCGGCAGCATTTAACTTCTCACGGATTTTTTGCAGAAGAAGAATATAGTTCTCCTTGTCTTCGGGCCGGTAGCTGTTACCTGCGAGCCCGCCGCTAACTGGGTATTCCCAGTCGAGATCGACACCGTCCATTTTATATTTACGAATGAAATCTACCGCAGAGTTGGCAAAAACCTCACGGGTCACAGCGGTGGCCGCCACATCCGAGAAACGGTTCGACCAGGTCCAGCCTCCAACGGAGATCAACGTCTTCAGGTTGGGGTTCTTTTCTTTCAGTTTCCACAGCTGCTTCAGGTTACCTTTGATGGGGTCATCCCATTTGTCATCCCCAAAGCTCTTTCCGGTATCAATCCACGGGTCGCCGAGCACAATTGTGCCGTTCGGAACGTTAATGGGCTGTGCTTGTTCATTTTGACAGCTCCAGGTTACTGGATTCGGGCCAGTTGGGTCGGGGTTGCCGTGAATGCCATTCCAACAAATATCTGCGAAGGCGTAGTTAATGACATTCATTTTGGTAGGATCAATATCGGATACATTGTAAGCCCGCCCATAAGCGGCCCAAGAAGCGTAATAACCAACCAGTTTATAATCCTGTGCAGCGTTGGCCGTTTTAGCACTACTACCCAGGGCTGAAAAAAGTGTCAGAACAAGCGCGGCGATCATCGCGATCGCAAAGGTTTTGCGTGAACTTTTTTTCATGAATATCATTGATTTTCTACCTCCGAGGTTTAATGTGTAGTTCGAAATCTTTTCGGCAAGAAATCCCGATGTTCACCTCCCGTAGTTTAAAATGGACCTGTACCTCACCTGTGCGAATCTCTCATTCTACCGACATCCAATTCATAGATTTAGCAGCAAAAAAATAGCCGTCCTCATGAAGCCTTACAGGGTAAGTAAGCGCTTTCTAAATTGCTGTTCTAAGAATTCCTTTTCTGATAAACTTGTAGATATAACAATGCTGGTAGAGGGTAAGATGGGTAGAAGAGTTGGTTTGGAGTTGAATAATTAGGATTAATTTCATATATATGGGTGGAGGCATTTCTTATTTTCAAGCATAGAGAGCGATTAAGCTAGGGATAAAATTCGGTAATATAGGGGGACATTTTTCTTATTGAAGGATATATATTTAATCGGGGTTTGATAGATTGGGTGCATGTCCTATTTTTCAGGAAACGTATGCAGAACACATAACCTTTGATGTAATGAATATAAATGATATACATGCCTGCAATATTTTTACGGAAATTACGCAACGCATCGCAGTTTCTTTTCGTTATAGTAGTATTATACGGAAGGTGGTGGGTTCACCGATGGTTGTGTGGGTGTTATGGCTGATCGCAGCCGGTGTCCTGTTTGTAGTAGAGATGATGACGCTTACTTTTTATCTGTTGTGGCTCAGTATAGGTGCATTGGCTGCTGGTTTGGTATCGTTGATTGTTCCCGAAGCCATTTTGTTTCAGGTAGTCCTTGGGTCACTGGTCGCACTTGGTCTAACTATATTCTCGAAACCACTGGTTTCCAAATTTCGCAGCTCGCGTGGATTCAAGGATACCGGTACAGAAATCGTTGGCAGGCAAGGTGTCGTCGTTGAGCCTATTGAGCAAGGACAGTATGGGCAAGTCAAGGTAGGTGGGGATACGTGGAGCGCAAGCTCGGTTCAGTCTCTAGGTAAGGACGAGGTTGTAAGAGTGGTGAAGAGAGGCACGACGATTATTGAAGTAGAACGATGGGGGGACATGAACTAATGGAATGGGCAATTATCGCAATTATTATTGTGGTGGTCGTAGTATTTGTGGCATTAACAGTCAAAATCGTACCACAACAGCGGGTAGGCGTAGTGGAACGTCTCGGTAAATTTAATCGTCTGCTGACTCCGGGACTGAACATTCTGATTCCTGTAATTGATCAGGTGCGTACGTACCACGATTTACGAATTCAGCAAGCGAATGTACCTCCACAGACGGTAATCACGAAGGATAACGTGCAGGTGCAGATTGATACGATTATTTTCTATCAGGTAGTGGGACCAGAGGAAGCAACCTATGGCATTTCTGATTATGTATATGGGGTAAGAAACATTTCGACGGCAACGATGCGGCAAATCATTGGTAAGCTGGAATTAGATGAGACCTTATCTGGGCGGGAAAAGATTTCGACCGATATTCGGTTGGCTCTTGATGAAGCTACAGAGAAATGGGGCGTACGGATTGAGCGTGTGGAAGTCATTGATATCAAGCCACCGCTGGATATTCAGGAAGCGATGGATAAGCAGATGAAAGCGGAACGGAGCAAACGGGCCATTGTCTTGGAAGCGGAAGCTGCCAAGCAGGATATGATCCTGCGTGCTGAAGGGGATAAGCAGAGTAAGATTCTAAAAGCAGAAGGCGATAAGGAAGCACGTATCCGCCAAGCAGAGGGTTCACGGCAAGCACAGGAGCTGGAAGCTCATGGTGAGGCGAAAGCCATTCAAGCGGTGGCAGAGGCGGAAAAAGCACGCATAGAGCTGATCCGCTCAGCAGGTCTGGATGAGCAGGTGCTCGCTTATCGCTCCTTCGAGGCTCTGGCTGAAATCGCCAAAGGTCCTGCGAATAAAGTGTTCCTGCCAACAAGTGCTGTTGAAACGCTGGGAAGTCTTGGCGCCATTGCTGAGGTGTTCAAAGCGAGCAAGGACAGTAAATAGATTTTACAATTCGCGCTTCTTCCGTTAAAGTAAAAAGCAAAAACAACCTTATGCATACGAAGCTATTGTTGCTCATGCAAACTTTGAAGGAGAGAAGCTACCGTGACAAAAGAAATCTCACCGCTAGTTGAACTGCTCGGACTACAGCCCCACGTAGAGGGCGGTTGGTACAAAAGACTTTGGAATTCGGAATTTGAAATTTCGCAGGAAGTGCTAGGCGATAGCTATTCTGGATCTCGTCATTCGGCATCTTCAATTTATTTTCTGCTTCACGAAGGCGAACAATCTGATTGGCATACGGTATTGTCCGATGAAGTTTGGTTGTGGCATTCCGGTAGTCCAATAGTGCTTAGTCTCGGAGGTAAGGGAGATAAGCCTGAGGATGTACAGGAAGTTATTTTGGGTCTCGATATTGCTGCAGGCCAGCAGCCACAAGTGGTTGTTCCAGCGGGAGTATGGCAGGCCGCGCGCTCGTTAGGCAAAGAACCGACGCTGGTATCCTGTATTGTTTCTCCTGAATTCCATTTTGATGATTTCAAACTAATTGAGAAATAAAGAAGAGCGGGGGCGCTTACGCCTCCGTTTTTTTATAAGGATTTGGGGAATGATGAAGCCATCTGCTATACTTTTTATGGTAGCGTTTGCTTCTTAAGTGGATAAATAGGTTAAGTATGTTTAACGAAATAACAATATGCTTGGAGGGTTAAGCGATGAGTGAATTGAATGCACCGTTCT
>RCUU01000792.1_pt1 | contig 16673 bp, 23 predicted proteins | sample 2166211 | NCBI WGS metagenome assembly RCUU01 (sample SAMN09932620, study PRJNA488358) | compost metagenome | feature: garden; material: soil; isolation source: compost soil in phenylacetic acid-enriched culture | place: Germany: Experimental Botanical Garden Goettingen | collected 2016-01-27
TTGCGGAATGGCAGGGAATTATTTCACTCCTTTTGTAAACAATGATACGATAGGATCAATAGATTCAGCCGCGAATTGCAGGAGGGCTTCTTTCATGACTATTTATTTGCAAATGCTGGGCACAGGTGATGCTTTTTCCAAAAACTACTATAATAACAACGCATTGCTGGAGGACCATGGATACAAACTGCTGATTGACTGCGGAGTGACAGCACCCGAGGCGATGAAGGCAATCGGGAAGTCTTTTGGCGAGGTAAACGCAACGCTTATTACACACATTCACGGCGATCATATCGGGGGACTAAAAGAGCTGGCCCGTACAACAAGCCAGGAACCGCACGGCAAAATGACACTGCTGCTGGCCGAGGCTCTGATTGAGCCGCTATGGCAGCACCCGCTGCTTGAACCCCTGCATCAGAAAGGGAGCACCCGGTCGCTATCCGATGTTTTTATGGTCAAGCCGCTGAAACCTGATACTCCATACAACCTGTCGCCCACACTTACCCTGGAGCTGATCCGCACGCCGCACATGCCAGGGAAAGAAAGCTATTCGCTTCTGCTGAATGAGTGTATTTTTTACAGTGCCGATCTGATCTTTCAGCCCGACCTTCTGCTCCACCTGGTCCGGAAGCGCGGCGTCACGAAGATCCTGCATGATTGCCAGCTGAGCGGTCATGGACAAGTGCACACTACCCTTAGAGAACTGATGTCCTTGCCGGAGGAGATCCGTAAGCTGGTTATGCTGATGCATTACAGCGACGAGAAGCCAAAGTTCGAAGGGAAGACCGGGGAAATGGCATTTTTGGAGCAACAGGTGGTCTATGCGCTGCCCGGCTGTACAAAAATCACGCCGTGAACCCGGGGCTGCACCTGGTGCTTCCAGCAGCCCAAGCTCAGGCTTGGCCTTCTCTTTAGAACACAAAAACGGCCGGATATCTGCGTCTATGGACGCCTCTCCGGCCGTTCTTATCTATGCGGACTTAAAACTGCGGAAGCTGATCCAGGTTGTTGGTAGGATCTCCATCGGCATCGCCGCGGATGTACATTTCGCCGTCCCTGCCTTTAAATACATTCACACCGGCAATGGCACCTGCCTGAACCTCCTGCAATGCCTGCTGGTAATCAAGCACCCGCCCCGAAGAGGTCTGGAAGTTGACCAGGTCACCGTCACCATTACGCTGGGCCGCCACAAACCGTTCACGTGCACTGTTTATCACTTAGGATCTACTCCTTCGCGCTTGGATTGGCCATGATAGGCTCACTTCTAGCTTCTCCCGAAACCGAAAGAGTATGTACTCCTTACAGGCTAGAGTTCCTTCTCCATCCGGACATGCAGAATACCGGCATCGTAGAAGGGTTCGGTGGATATCACTTTATACCCCAGCTTGATGTAAAAATCCTCAGCATGGCACTGTGCGTCCAGTATGGAGGAATTCAGGCCCATCTCCCGGGCAAGCCCCTCCAGCGCCAGCAAAAGCACACGTCCATATCCCTTGCTGCGATATGCCTGATGTACAGCAATCCGCTGCATTTTGGCGGTACCGGCTTTGTAGTATATCAATCTTCCGGTGGCTACCGGAATGCCTTCATCCAGCAGCAGCATATGATGGACATTGTCGCCAATCACATCATATTCATCCAATTCTTCTTCCACCGGTACGTTCTGCTCTTCAACAAAAACCTTTTTCCGGATGTCCAGCCCCATCTGCAGCTGTTCATCCGTGGTCACATGTACAATTTCTGCTGCCATTTTCCCTTTGGTCCCCTCTCAAATAGGTCAAAACGATAGTCGACCTATTATACAGAAATTCCATTTCTCTGTACAGACAAGTGGAAACAGTTTTGCTGTTTGAAGAAAAGAACTTCTGTACCCTTCCAGGAAACGCTGCTACCTGGCAGAGTAGACTTCTTCAGGGATTGAACGGTCATATACGTCCTGCATAACCGGTGACAGCGTACTGTCTGTACCCCCCAGCGGCCCATCCAGGTCTGTCATCCTATGGATTTCCACAGCACCCGGGGCCTGATTCTGCGCTGCGCACCCCGCTGTACTCATAAGCATAAGCAAACAGGCTGCAGCAGCCCGCAATGAATTCCTCCGCATAAGCCTTCCTCCTATCCTTTCAGCTTTTTACAGCTTTGACGGTTTGGAGCAATGCTAAACGGCGGATCACAGATTTACATTCCCCACCACATGCACTAAATACATCAGGTATCCAATACTGCCTGCGAGCGCAGCATAAGCTGCGCCATATTTCCACCGGGAGCTTGCCGGCACATCATAATATTTGTCGTTCTCAAACACCGTATATTGGACCTCGCAATACGCCTTCAAATGCAGTCCTGTCTCTTCCGTAATGTGCTCAAGCCGGGTCAGCTTCACCTTTTCAATGATACTCTGTACAGGAAGTCTGGCGGTACCGTAATAGTCCAGGCCTTCATAGCGGATGCCGATATACTGCTGCCGCTCCAGATCGCTGTAAGTGGTGAACGGCAATTCTCTCGTGTGCTCCGGTCCCGGAATCAGATAGCCTTGTTCCCGCAAATGTTCTACGGGGATGAGGAATCTTAGTAGAACGGTCCGCACCTGGCGGTTCTTCTTCCGGCTGATATACTTCTTGTACAAATCATAGGCAAACAGCAACCAGATAATCAGGAACAGGACCGATTGCAGATAGATGATTACTCCTAGTCCGCCTATCAGCCCAACCAGCCACAGCCAGCGTGTGACCGCAGTTGCAATACGCCCTCCATCCAGCGGGTGAATCGGCAGCAAATTGATCAAATTGAGCAAAAAGCCGATGTACGCCAGAGAATATAGAAGCGGACTGTGATAATAATAGGCGAAAGCAAAAACTGCCGCCGCACCGGCGCTGCCCAGGATAGGACCTCCAAAGGCTACGTAAGCCTCCATTTTCGCATCCAGCGGCTGTTTTTTCATGGTAATCAGAGCGCCCAGAAAAGGAATAAACAGCGGAGCGCTTACCGGAAGGCCGATCCTCTTCGCGGCAATCACATGGCCGAGCTCATGGACAAACAGCAGCAGTACAAAACCGATGGCGAACTGCCAAGGATAGATCAGTGCATAGGCCCATACGGAAAACATCATAGAGATCAGCGGACCCGCGATTTTCCCCAGCTTCAGCAGAGATAAAATCGCCTTTCCTTTGAGGAGCAGCATGGCTGCCCCACCTCCAAGCCATTTCAGACCGGCGGAGGTTTTATTCTTAGAATCATTTGGTTGCGGCAAATTCGTTGCTCCTTTACCTTCGTTTGATTCAAGATTATCATTTTGAAGGTGGTGATGCCACTACAAAACGATTACCTTCAATCAGCGGAAGAAGGGCACGGGATTCAGATTATTTATTTATCATTGCACCTTCTTAGGCCTGGCTAGGAAAACGTCCGCCTGCGGCAACACCCTTTGGCGAAATGCTCTCAATCTGTGCAAGCTCTTCTCTGGAGAGAGAAATCCGCAGCGCACCCAGATTCTCCTGCACTCTACCGGTCAGAAAACCGCGTCCCAGCGGACTGTAGGGAACAAAGCCGATACCCAGCTCCTTCACCACCGGCAGGATTTCATCTTCCACTTCCCTGCTCCACAACGAATATTCCGTTTGCAGAGCAGTAATCGGATGAACTGCATTCGCCCGGCGGATCTGCTCCAGGTTCGCTTCCGAGAGGCCAATATAGCGGATTTCCCCTTCCTTGACCAGTTCCGCCATCGTGCCTACTGTCACCTCGATCGGAGTATCCGGGTCTACCCGGTGCTGATAGTAGAGATCGATATAGTCAAGACCCAGATACAGCAGGCTGGCATCTACGGATTTTTTAATATAAGCAGGATCGCCCTTAGGCGGCAGCCGCCTCATTCCAGGCCAGAATTTCAGAACGTTCATTGCTGATAAAAGCAGGATAGGCCAGCTGCTGAATGATATCCTGCCACTGCGGATTCAGCTCTGTATTAATAGAAGGAACCGGCTCCGGCTCATGGGGATTCCATAGCTCCATCAGATGCTTTTTCTCATCCGGGTTCAGCTGCAGGGCCCTCCCTATGTTCTCCATAATGTCTCTGGATGCAGTGACCTCTCTCCCCTGTTCCAGCCAAGTGTAATAGGTAGCGCTGACCCCGGCCAGCATGGCCACCTCTTCCCTCCGCAGCCCCGGCGTTCGCCGCTGGCTGTAGGAACCGCTTATGCCGGCCTGCTCCGGCTGAAGTCGGTTCCGCCGCGATCTGAGATAATCGCCAAGTACTCTGAATCTGCTGCTCTCAGTACTCATAATCCATCCTCTTTTCCAAGCCATGTTTACTGTCATTCTACCCCAGCCGGAGCAGCAGATAAAGTATGTGCCTCACTCCATGGGCCGGCATTCCCATAGGATTCACCTCCGATGATTTATTTCACTTCCATTTATCTGCTACATTATCCTCACCTTTGAAATAATCCACCTTGTCAGCCATATATACTTCCTCGTAAGGCAAAATGTTAATTTTCCCGGAATCCGGGTATTCACAAATATCGATTCCCAGGTTTGTACGCAAATCCAAATATCTGCAGGGAGCTTCCGTATGATTAAACAATTGATGTGCCCCTTCAGGGCCAGATTCAAAAAACACGGTGTCCCCTTCCTGCAATTTCTGGTACCCCGTAGGCGTTCTAAGCATAGCCCGACCCGACAAGATCACAAAAATCTCTTCAGCACTTCTGTGAAAATGATACGGATACGAATACTTCCCCGGATCTAGCGATCTGATCTCAAAGAGCAAATGCTTCGACCCTGCCAGCTCCGCCAGCTTCCTGCTTGTATGCCAGGCAAACTCCGGTACCGGAGATTGTTTCTGTTCAAATGAAACATTCTGTTCATTGAAAATAGCAGCCATCGAAATCTCTCCTTATTCTAGAATACTCCTAGCATATCACATTGGGATAATTTTCTAATCAAGCAATCATGAGCCTGCCCAGAAAAAAATATTGCCATCCCCTCACATCCTGTGGTATTATAAATTTCGTTGCAGGACGGTAGCTCAGCGGGAGAGCACTATCTTGACAGGGTAGGGGTCATGGGTTCGAACCCCATCCGTCCTATACTGCATCACCTCTCGAAACTCCTTATTCTATAAGGAGTTTTTTCTTTTGTTTAGGGATAAGTTGGAGTATGGCAAGGGACGCAAAACAGGCTTTTGTTAAGATATTGGTCAAGTATAGTTTTTTCGGAGTAGTTGGGGCACGAAAATCGTCTGTTGACGAAATTTACTGGTTGAAAAATACTAATTTAAAAATAAGAAGAGCGACCTCCATAGGGTGGCTCTTCTGTGTTTTTACTTCAACGGCTTTAATGCCTTTATTTCTTCTTCTGATAAGCCAGAGGCCTCAGCAATAACAGATAGCGTTACCCCCAGCGTAAGCAGCTTGCGCGCTATTTCTTTTTGGGCATCGGCTTTGCCTTTGGCTTCAGCTCTTTAAGCCGCTTCATACATCGACGCCTCATCGTGCAGATACTTCTGGCGATCCTCATACTGTCTACGGGCTTCCTCGTTCTGACTCAGAAATTCCAGCGTATTCATGGCTTTCTTTAATACAGGCCCATTCATGGTCAGCACCTCCCATTTGGATTCAAATTTCAATATTCCAACAGATTTCGACAGTATTTTCATCGCATCTGTGTTTTAGATTTAACTTCAAAAAAAAATAAGCCACCAGTGGCAGCTCAACTAAATACGATATCTTTGCTCATAATTCTTAGTTGTTTCTTTAATTCTGCGTAGCCTTTCCCCGAAAGCATACATCCGTTTTTTCCATCATCAAAATATGCCATTTTAAAGCCTTCGCTAATCCTTACTACGTTTTCAATATTAACAGACGCGGAACGATCACCTTCGGTAAAACGGAATCCTGTATTATTGATTACGAATGTCCAATAACTTAATGTTCCCATGAGATAGTATTCAAGTTCTCTTGTATGCACTACAATTCGATTAGCGCTACTGCTATGAACCATGTACCATATTTTGTTTATGGGTACATTGATAATTCCTGAACTTCCCGCTATATCACTGGTGACACTCAGAGTGTTCAAGTCAGATCAACTCCGTGTAATTATTTCAACAGCTCTTTAGGAGTTTCTGGTTGATGTACAAATAAGATGCTGGCTGTATTTACAAATACGAGAGCGACAACAGACAAGAGTGAGGCAGCGCTATACGCGATTTTATGTTTGATCATAATGTTCACCTCCTTTCAAGCGAATCAATGTTAGAGCCTGTACAAAAAAGCTCATTACTACATAAGAAGACCCAAAGACCCAGCCTAAAACGACAACTATAACGGACGCCAACTTGAGGTGTGGGTAGAATTTTTTAGGTATTCTACTTTGTCTTTCTATTCGAGAAGGAGCAAAGAACAGGAGCAGAATTATCGTTCCAATTATCAACCAATTGACTTCAGTTTGATTTATTTCTATAAATGATAACGCTGTAAATAGTAAAGTGGATACCAATACGCACATTACCCCTGATTTAAGGTGAATTCCTCCTGAAATTTGCCGGAGCAGAGCAAAAGATATTAGGCAGGTGAAAGTTTCGGGAATTCGATGAGTGGCGATCGATATGCCAAGAGTAAAAACAAGTATGAATAATACGTTATATACTCCTTCAAGGGCATATTTCAATACAGCTTCGCTTGTCGGGTGGTCAGGAGCATTCTTTAGAATTGCTCGTGCCGTTATAACTGAAATCTTATCAATCATGTTCTCTATCCTTTCTGAGCGAATAATAGAGCATGTATGCTGATGTAGCCAAGAAAAAAATTGTTACGACATACAACTGGTTAAAGTATAAAATTGAAGTGATTGAGATTAGAAACAAAGAGATCAGTAAAGTGACCATGATGTCCTCGAATTTAAATCGAAGTCTGCTAAGGTCAAAAGTAAAGCCGTATCCCATTCGATAGAATACCCACGATGACGGGATAATCACAGTACCTGTGGCTAATTGTAAAACGTACCCATTACTCAGAGAATCCCCAACCGCATCCAGAGAGCCAAAAAAGATAATTGCTAAGATGCACTGCACCACACCAAAAACAACATATCCTGATACAGTCGCAATCAGCGATAAAACCAACGGCATTCTCACGAATATGGTAAAGAACAGGATGAAAAAGAAGATTGTCACCAGTGGCATTAGATTTCCTAGATCAAAGTCTTTCCTCAATATAAAGCTTTGTAAATTTATCAATAACGATAAAGCTAAAGCTTGCCACAAATGTTCTCTGAATCGAAACCTAAACATACACATTATTAAAAAATATAGAGCGAAAGTCTCGATTACAGAGAAAAATATAAACCCCACTGGCTCCCATGACAAAGCGCAACACCGCCTGACATAATTTTCATTCAATAGGTTAATTATATATCCGTCCTAGGTTCTGCGTATACTACTTATTTACTACGAAATAGGTCTATCAGGCTGTTAAAATCTAATAATTTTTAACAAACTTTTCTGGTCGATGAGCGGTTACTAAAGTTTTGAAGGTTTTATTATCCGGGTACGAGGTGAATTAAATCCTACGCTATGGGCGGGTATGCCAAGTAACCTTCAAACAGCAAAACCACCGGGCCGCCGGGGGTTCGATTTGTCGATAACCGACTGTTCGCCTTCAACACAAGTGTGTATCATACTTTGGCGATTCTGACGTAAAGGAGTTGATTTTGATGGGTATCTTCTACCGGGCTTTCTTGGTTACAGGAATTATTGTTGCTGGTGGCTTGGTAGCTACCAAAAAGCGAAAGTGATTCCCAGAGCCGCAAAGCCCTACTAGGTGATATTTAGGAGGAAGTTTAATGATTTATGATAATCACAATAGAACAATTACCACTACAAGGCTAATACTAAGACTGTTCGAAAAATCTGATGCAGCAGCGGTAACTAAACTCTGTAATAATTATAATATTTTTAAAAATACATTGTATCTGCCTTATCCATACGCTATAGAGGATGCATTCTCCTGGATTGAACATCATCTTGATCATTTTAATGCTAATCAATCATATGAATTTGCAATAACAGATAGGGAAAAAGGAGAATTGTACGGTGCAATAGCGCTATCTAACAACCAAAAATTTAGGAATGGCGAACTAGCCTATTGGATCGGTGAAGAGTTCTGGGGAAATGGATATGCTACAGAGGCAGCACAAGCTATTCTACAATTTGCATTTGTTGAAAAGCAATACCATAAGGTTTTTGCCCGTTATTTTCGTTCCAATCCAGCTTCAGGAAGAGTTATGCGCAAATTAGGCATGCAACAAGAAGGGATCTTGCTAGACCACATACGGAAAGAAAATCGCTATGAAGACCTGGTGTATTATGGAATTATTCATGATTAATGTCCCACTACTGTCCAGCAGTTATTGAATTAGATTTATTACAAGAAAAACAGGAATGCTCCGCCCCTATCTAGCACATTACAATCTACTCTGCATTCTATATAGAGTACCTTAGTAGAAAGGGGAAGATTGGAATGGCTACTCGCCAGCCTGATTTAGTGTTGATCACTTGGAGCAGAAACCCGCTGGTTCCTGGATCTGCACGGAGGATTATTGCTGTCCGTATTATCGGAAATGCCCAGCCCTGCTTGCCCAGTTTGAGACCCAAAGGATTGCTTAGCACCGCTTTAGCGTGTTTACGGGATAACGATATTGGTTTCAGAGTGGTATTCCGTAAACAAACTTCAAGAGTTAGCGGTTATGTATTGTTACAACGCAATTGATATTTTCCAGGGGGATTTCTCCGAAGCAAAAACCGCCAGCTTGGGAGCTGGCGGTTTTTGCTTGCAGTTCCAGTGACAGTCAGCAGTGAGTTGCAATATTGATGCTTACAGCAAGATAGTTTTAGAAATGATTACCAGCAAAATGAACAGAACCAGGATTGCTCCAGTAGAAGTAAATGCGCCATATCCGCCACCGTATCCTCCAACATTTTCACCCATAATGTTAATTCCTCCTTAAAATAGAGTACAGCTTAGAATATGCGGATGAACCCCATGCGCTTGGGCATACAGGAAAAAGAAACACATTTAGGCCTATCCTATTTTCAGGTTCACTTGCTCAAAATAAATAATAACAAAGATGTAACTTTGATGACTGTTAATGTTGGCTAATCCGGTTTAAATAATGAATACAAAGTATTTTAGAGATAGAAGCAAGGGAAGTGACAGAAATGAAAAAAAAGGACATTCAACTCGCACTCGTTGCCAGCATGTGTCAACGCGTTCATCTGGTAAGCGGAGAAACGTATACCGGAAAATGCGAAATCAATCCTGTATCGGATGTTTTAGAGATTTCAACCAAAGAGGGGCGGCTTACTCTCCCTTATTGGACTATAAAACGTTTTATTAGGCTTTAACATCAGAGGTGAAATGAATGGGCAAATTCAAACCTTCAGATAGAGCAATCGTCTCTTTTTTACTTGGACTGGCTTCTTTATTCATTATCGCGTTCTTTGTAATCCGTTATATTATTCAAAATGTGTCGTTCGCTCCTTAGGTAAATCAGCACCCTCACTTCACGCCAACACGTGCAGTACATCCTCAATCTTGCGCTGATGGGACAGCACGCCATAATTCATCCAAGCCATAAAATCCACCTCATACACGCAGTTGCTGCGTACGGCGGGCAGTCTGTTCCAGAGCGGTGTATCCAACACTTCCCGCCCTTCACCCTCTTGCCGGTCAAACGTAATGAACAAATGATCCGCACTCAGATGTGACAGCTCTTTAGGGGTAAGGTTCACTCGCTTCTGCCCCCGGGTGAGTTCCCGGACGAGCGGATGCGGCTGCAGCCCCAGATCATGATGCAATACGCCACCTGTATACCCCAGTTCTCCACAACCGTATATAGTGATTCCGCAGGAGGAAATGCGCAAGAAGGCTACGCTCTGGTCCCTTGCGCTGCGGCTGAGCTTCTGCCTGGCCCGTTTCGCCTGCTGCTCATAATTGTGGATGACCTCCTGTACACGCTCCGTCCTGCCGAAGATAGCTGCTGCCGAGCGCAGGGTTCCCCGCCAGTCTTCCTGATGAAAAGGGAGCCGGAGCAGCGGGGCAATCCTGCGGCATTCCTCCAGATGCCAGCGCCGAAAGCCGTCATCCAGTATGATCAGCTCCGGCATAAACTGGGAGAGTCCCTCCCAGTCTCTAGTGGAAATATCAAATGCAGGCACCTGCTGCAGACCAAGGTACTCCTGCTTCCCCCACTGGGGATGGGAATATTGAGCCACTGGAACTATCTCCAAGGCCAGCAAATAATCCTCCAGAAAAGGAGCAAATACCCGCAGCCCCTCCTGATGAAGACTTCTGTATTGGCCGGGCGTAACTCCAACCAAGCCTTTAAAACGCCGGTTGAAATAATATTCATTACTGTAGCCGACAGTCAGTGCGATATCATGCAGACGATCATTGGTTAGCAGCAGCTGCTGTTGTGCCCGTTCGATCCGCAGACCATTTAAATACTCCAAGGGAATCTGGCCTGTCAGCTCTCTAAAAATCCGGGTATACCGGGCACGGCCAACGCCTGCTATTTCCGCGAGCTGGTCAACCGTAACCGCTTCATGGAAATGCTCCTGGATATAACGGATGGAACGCTGTACCGTCTCATGCTCATTCCTAGTCTTCAGCTCAGTGTCATTCGCACGAATAATCAGCAGCAGCAGCTCCTGAAAGCGGATGTGACCCGCGAACTGCTCAATCTCTTCCGGGCTCCTGCGGCTATGCCAGATGGATTCCAGCAACAATGCGCATTGTGAGTAAGGCTTGCAGCTGACTGGGCCCGGGCGGAGCATTCCGTTGAGAGGCAGCTTTTCCTTTCCGACGACCTCAAAGGTGATCTGGTAAAAGTAAAGCTCCTTCTCACCCGCCTCGATCCGGTAAATAGACCCGGCTTCGAACAGAAACCCCGCACCCTTTTCCAGGGGAAAACGCCTTTCATACACTTCAACCCAGCCTTGCCCCTCTGAAATAATGATCAGTGTATAGTCTTGAAACACGGAAAGTGGCGTCTTTTCGTCAAAGGATCGGGTCGCGGCTTCGAAACGGATCAAGCTGTAGAACCGTTTTTTGCCATTGCTGTCATTCAGGTCTTGCACCACTCCAGCCCCCCAATTGAGAATAATTTTCATTTATCTCAGTGTAGAACAAAAAAGAAGGCCCATCAACTATGCTGATAGACCTTCTTTGTTTGATTCATTATACCTGCTTCCAGTTACTTCACCATAGCTTTCAACAGATCGTCCAGCTTCATGGAGTTGGCTGTAATGGCACCGGACTGCCAGTGCGAACGTTCCATTTTATAAATATTTCCGTTCTTTATAGCAGGCAGGCTCTTCCAAATCGGACCATCGAAAAATTCAAGCGCCTCCTGGTTCTCTGTTGTATCCCAGCCTCCATTGTCAGGAAATACAATAATGTGATCCGCTTGAAGCTCAGGAATGACCTCTTCCGATATAATAGCCTGAGAATCAGTCATTTCGGCAGCCATCGGGATGGGAGCCAGCCCAAATTGATCATAGATCACACCGGTATAACGGTTTTTGACACCGAACAAAGCGAAGGTTTTGTCCGCGACATTCAGCCGGATGACCGCCACTTTTTCTTGTCCCAGCGCCTGCTGCAGCTTGCTTTTTCCATCTGCCACCTTCTGTTCATATTCCGCAAGCACGGCTTCAGCCTTCTCCGGTATGCCCAGCGCGTCTGCAATAGCTGTCAGTGTTTGTCTGGAGTCCTGCAGCACCCGCTCCGGCAGACGATAGGTTGGAGCGATCTTGGTATATTGTTCAACTTTGGCCGCATCCGCACCGCCGTCGAGAATGATCAGATCCGGATCTTTATCCAGCAGGGCCTCAATACTACCACTGATATCGAATTCAGGCACATTCAGGTTCAAGTAATCCTGCTTGCCCCAGTTCGGATGATACCATTGAACGACCGGAGTAATCCCAAGTGCTTTTAGGTAATCCTCCACATAAATCCCTACTATGCGCTGAGGGTTGGCTGGAATTGCAACATCTCCGAATTCACCGGCAACAATCCGTGTTTCAGCTTCAGTTGTATTGCTGCTGTCTGCATTTGCAGGTGTGCTGCCGGCCCCCGTTTCTGTCGCCGGATTTTCTGTTTGCGCGGCGCTGTTGTGTGCAGCATTGTTCTTAGTTCCGCACGCCGCGAGTGCACTAAATGCCAGTATAAGTACGGCTGTCCAGATGAATTTCCTGCCCCATTTTACCATTGTTCTCTTCACTCCCGCACCCTATTGTGATTGATTATCATTCTCATATAATCTCAATCACAATAGTAGCATGTCCTCCCTGGCTTTCAATGCATTTTCTCTTCAAAAATCTTATACAAACGTGCTTAAAGTAAAAAAGACCCTGCCATAATGCGGCAAGGCCAAGTACATACAACAGGTGTTGCTTCTACTATAACGGGTAATTATTAAGAGAGTGTATGAAACGTTCGCATTTTTCAGCGTATTGACCAAGATATTCATTAACGGAGGGGATATTTATGAAGCAAGAAAACAGGGTGTGCAAGACATGCGGAAGCAGCAACTTCACGGAAGGGGAAATGAGAAACGGTTATGCCAACGTTATGCCGATCGGCAAACCCTTTTCTTTTGGCTCTCCTGTGATTTTTATCTTTTGTAAACAATGTGGCGAAGTGGCTTCCATCATCATCGAAAAACCCGATAAGTTCTAGTTATACCAGCTTATATTCAAACTCCACCTCATGCCGCACCGGAATGCCGTCATACCCGAGCAGTCGAATCGATGGTTTGAGCTTTCTGGCTTCCGTGACCGCATCTCTATGCACAGCTATAAGGTCGAAGCCCCTTTTCTGATAAAAGCGGATAGCCCTGCTGTTGTCATTGGAGGTGATCAGCCATACTTTGGTGCACTGTGCACGGGCAGCTTCTTCCAAAACCAGCTCAATAAGCCGGCTGCCCACTCCGATATTCTCAGTCTTGCTCTCCAGGGAGACGATTTCACATTCCCCGTCCAGGCAGCAATAATAAATTGCTGCCTGAACCTTGCCGTTCAGCACAGCGCAGTATCCGGGCAGCTCCGCCAGTTCGTGCACCCGTCCTCTAGATACGATGACTGTTCCGCTAATCTGAAGCGCCGCTTGGCGTGTTACGGAGTCAATTTCCTGAAAAAGCATATCTTCCCATCCCCTCTGCCTTGCATTTTTCTGCTGCATTTATTTGTAACGCAGATCACAAGATTGGGCAAGTAAATTTCTTAACCCGGGTGATTGATTTCCGGGGAAATTTATTTTACAATGGGTTCATAAACGCGCGTTTACGTAAAGGGGGCAATATGCGCAGCGAAGATATAGCAAAGCTCGCCGGGGTATCCCGAAGCACGGTATCCCGTGTGATCAACAACTATTCCAACGTCCCTGAGGAGACCCGGGCCAAGGTGCTGAAGGTGATTGAGCAGCATCAGTACGAACCCAACAGCTTCGCCCGGGCTCTGGCCGGCAAGAAGACCGACACGATCGGGCTTTTCGCTATCAGCATGAACGAGAAAGAGAATACAACCCGGATCTATCAGAACAATTACTTCGCGCCTTTCGTTGATGCCGTTGTCGACACTTCGAATGCCCGCGGCTGTTATGTGCTGATACACACCGTATATTCTCCGGACGATTTCCTGAAGGTGAAGCAGGCCTTCCTGCAGAAACGGATTGACGGCGGCATCATCGTCGGCACCCAGAAGGATATTGATATCGTGCGGGAAATGGTCAGTCTCGAATTTCCGCTCGTGCTGATCGATTACGACATTTCAGAGATTATGTCAGAGCATCTGGACCGCAATCATCTGGCAATTGTGAATTCCAAGGACTATGAGGGCACCGTCGAAGCTATTGAGTACCTGATCAGCCTGGGCCATGAAGAAATTGGCATGATCTGCGGACGAATGAACACCTACTCCGGACGGGAGCGCTACATGGCATACGAGGATACGCTGAAGAAGCACGGACTGGCGCTGGATAAGAGATTCGTCCTGAAGGGTGAGTTTCTCAAAGAAACCGCTTATGAAGAGGTCAAGAAGCTGCTGGCTTCCGGCGATGCTCTGCCGACCGCCTTCTTCTCTTCCAACGATGACATGGCTATCTCTGCGATGGAAGCGTTCTCTGAACACGGAATTTCCGTGCCTGAGGACATCTCCATTGCCGGGTTCGATGATGTGCAGCTGGCTTCACGCATTCATCCGAAGCTGACCTCCGTCCGTCTGCCGATTTATGAAATGTCCAAGGCCGCGGTCGAAAAAGTGATTGAGCTGTGCGATTCCCGCCAGCCGACCTTCAGTACCATCAGCTTCCCGGCCAAGCTGGTCCAGAGAGATTCCTGCCAGCCGCCGAAGAAGTAAGGCAATAATTTATGATTGAGAAACTCCCTTCCCCCGGGGGATTTTTTCTCAGCTCTGTAAACGCGCGTTCACAATTGAAAGGAGACTATTCTCTAATGAAATTCGGAACCTTTGACGACACTCGCAAAGAGTATGTAATCAACACTCCCAAAACGCCTTACCCATGGATCAACTACCTCGGCAACGAGCAGTTTTTCGGCCTGATCTCCAATACTGCCGGCGGCTACACCTTTTACCGGGATGCCCGGATGAGAAGACTTACCCGTTACCGGTATAACAATATTCCCCTGGATACAGGCGGACGCTACTACTACCTGTATGACGACGGTGATTTCTGGACTCCGGGCTGGATGCCGGTTAAGCGCGACCTCGATTTCTACGAGTGCCGCCATGGTCTGGGCTATACTTCCATCACAGGCGAACGGAACGGCATTTCTGTGAATCAGCTTGCTTTTGTACCGATGGGCCACAATGCCGAAGTGCATCGTCTGGTGGTTAAAAACACCGGTTCCGCCAAGAAATCCGTAAAGCTGTTCTCTTTTGCCGAATTCTGTCTCTGGAATGCCCAGGATGATATGACCAACTTCCAGCGTAACCTCAGCACCGGCGAAGTTGAAGTCAAGGATTCCGTGATTTATCACAAAACTGAATACCGTGAGCGCAGAAACCACTACGCTTTCTACTCTGTAAATAAAGAAATCGCCGGTTTCGATACAGACCGTGAATCCTTCGTAGGCATGTACAATGGCCTGGATGCTCCGCAGGCTGTAGCTGCCGGTGAAGCCACCAACTCGGTAGCCAGCGGCTGGTCGCCAATCGGCTCCCATGCTCTGAACATCACACTGGAACCCGGTGAAGAGCAAAGCTTCATTTTTGTACTCGGCTATATCGAAAATCCGGAAGATGAGAAATGGGAAGCGCTGAACGTCATCAACAAAAAGCCGGCGCTGGCTGTTATCGAACAGTTCGCTACAGACGCCCAGGTAGATGCTGCTCTGGCTGTTCTGGCTGCACACTGGGATAACCTGCTGTCCAAATATCAAATTCAGAGCGGCGACGAGAAGCTTAACCGCATGGTTAACATCTGGAATCCGTACCAATGTATGGTTACGTTCAACATGTCCCGTTCCGCTTCCTATTTCGAATCCGGGATTGGCCGCGGCATGGGCTTCCGTGACTCCAACCAGGACTTGCTCGGCTTCGTGCACCAGATCCCTGAGCGTGCCAGAGAGCGTATTCTGGATATCGCCGCTACCCAGTTCGAAGACGGCAGCGCGTATCACCAGTACCAGCCGCTCACCAAAAAAGGCAACAACGAAGTCGGCTCCGGCTTCAATGATGATCCGCTCTGGCTGATCTCGGGAACAGCTGCCTACATCAAGGAAACCGGCGACTATTCGATTCTGGATGAGCAGGTTCCTTTTGACAGCAATCCTGACAATACCGCTACCCTGTTCGAGCATTTGAAGCGTTCCTTCGAGCATGTTACCAATAACCTCGGACCTCATGGCCTGCCGCTGATCGGACGCGCGGACTGGAATGACTGTCTGAACTTGAACTGCTTCTCGACCGAGCCGGGCGAATCGTTCCAGACGACTGAGAATATCGCAGGCGGCGTAGCGGAATCCGTGTTTATCGCAGGTCTGTTCGTCTTCGTGGGACCGGACTATGCCGAAATTTGCCGTATGCGCGGACTGGACGATGTAGCTGCAGATGCGGTTGCGAAGATCGGCAATATGCGTGAAATTACGCTGACCCACGGCTTCGACGGCGACTGGTTCCTGCGCGCTTACGACCACTACGGCGACAAAATCGGCAGCAAGGAAAACGAGGAAGGCCAGATTTTCATCGAGCCGCAGGGTATCTGCGTAATGGCCGGTATCGGTGTAGAAGACGGGCAAGCCGCTAAAGCGCTGACTTCCGTACAGGAACGTCTGGATACGAAATACGGTATCGTTTTGCAGCAGCCTCCTTACTCCAAGTACTATTTGAACCTGGGCGAAATTTCTACGTACCCTCCGGGCTACAAGGAAAATGCGGGTATTTTCTGCCACAACAACCCATGGATCATGATTGCTGAAACCGTGCTGGGTCATGGCGACAGAGCTTTTGAGATCTATAAGAAAATCGCTCCGGCTTACCTGGAAGACATCAGCGAAGTTCACCGTATGGAACCGTATGTGTACTCGCAAATGATCGCCGGTAAAGATGCCGTACGCCATGGGGAAGCAAAAAACTCCTGGCTGACAGGTAC
>RCUU01000793.1_pt1 | contig 16663 bp, 17 predicted proteins | sample 2166211 | NCBI WGS metagenome assembly RCUU01 (sample SAMN09932620, study PRJNA488358) | compost metagenome | feature: garden; material: soil; isolation source: compost soil in phenylacetic acid-enriched culture | place: Germany: Experimental Botanical Garden Goettingen | collected 2016-01-27
GTGGCGAAAAGATCGCTACGTTTCGCCAGCGGCCAAGCGGTTCATCGAATATGTAAATGGTCTATGCTATGATAAAAAAAGCAACTAACTCGAAAATCCAAGGAACGAAAAGGAGATACAGATGAAAGCACTTATCCTCCCGAAACCGGGAAAACCTGATACGCTTGAAATCGCCGAGTTGCCTATGCCCGTGCCTGGCCCTGGCGAAATTCGGGTTCGCGTTCATGCCGCCGGCTTGAATCCGATCGATTACAAAGTATCGCCAAACGGGAATCCAGCCTGGGTGTATCCGTTCGTGCTTGGGATCGACGTTGCGGGTGTCGTTGATACTGTTGGCGAAGGCGTCACTACCTGGAAGACGGGCGACCGGGTTGCCTACATGGCCGATTTCACCCGGCCTGGCGGGTTCGCCGAATACACCGTCACCGTCGCTCATACGGTGGCGGCGATCCCGGACGGCGTATCCTTTACGGACGCAGCGGCGTTTCCTTGCGCCGGGCTAACGGCTTACCAGATTTTGACGCGCAAAATGAATATCCGTTCGGGGCAATCCCTCCTTGTCCATGCCGGAGCGGGTGGGGTTGGCGGATATGCCATTCAACTTGCCAAGCTCTACGGTGCCTCTCCCATCCTCGCAACGGCTTCGCCGCAGAATGCGGACTACGTCCGAAGCCTTGGCGCGGATGAGGTCATCGACTATAACTCGGATAACGTTCAGGAACGCGTCATGGCTATCACGAACGGGGTTGGCGTGGATTTGATCATCAACTCGTTGAACCGAGCAACGGCCCAGCTGGACTTAGACACCCTGGCCTTCGGCGGGCAACTGGCCTGTATTGCCGGCGCACCGGAGACAGTGGCCGATTTCCAGCCGTCCAGCAAATCGTTTACGCTGCATAAGCTGATGATTGCCGGTGCTTATGGCTCAGGGAGTCGGAAAGCCGAGGAAGATCTCGCTGTCATGGCTGGCGAATTTATGGCTCTGCTACAGCATAACAAAGTCGACTCTTTGGTCCAGGAAGTGATTCAACTGGAGCAAGTACCGGACGCCTTGATTCGCCTATCCCAGCGCCATGTCCGCGGCAAAATCGTCGCCGAGCTGTAACGATTCGCTTATCCTTGAAGCACAAAGAAGCCCATTCCAATGCTCTGGAATGGGCTTCTTCTTCATCTCCCAGTTCAAGCGCCTTCACCGTGTTCCAGCGCTTCCTGCGTAATCCGCCTGATGTCGATCGGCGAGCTCGTCCCCTCGTTGACCATGTCCGTTAGAATTTCACGTAGGAAGTAGTCGACGCAATGAAGACGGATATTTTTGATTTTAACCAACGCATCGCGGTACATCTTGACGAATTCCTTCTCTGTATTCCCCCGCTGCAGTTCGGCAAACGCCTCGTAGACCTGATCCATCTTGTCGGCGACCTCGAGAATGAGCCCTTCGACGGTATGGTCCTTCCCTTCGCGAAGCTGGTTGTGGAAGATCGCTTTAAACGCTTCGGGGATATGCTCATCGATGAAATTGTGGACCATGCCCTCTTCAACCTGCTGGATCAAGTTCCGCAGCTCGATCGATGCGTGCTTGACCGGCGTCTTGATATCCCCAATAAAGATCTCGCCGTAATCATGACTGCTCGTAATTTCATACAACTTCTTCCAGTCGATAACAACGCCATGTTGTTCTTCGATATCGGCTAAAGTTTTCGCGTACTGCACGACTTTCCAGGAGTGCGCCGCCACGCTATGTTCTTCGAATTTGAACCTTCCGGGACAGCGATAGATGCGTTCAAGTTCATTTAAGGAGCGAAAATAAGCATGAATGCCCATCAGATCATCCATCTTTCTGTTGGTTTTTACCTCCAGTATAGATGGTGATTGTTAGGGGCACGTCAAATCCAACGAATCCCTTCTTCCTCCATCTCCCCTTCGTCCGCGCTTTCACGGACCAGCGAGGCGAACTTTCCCCTGACTTGCGTGGCAAGATGCTGAGGCGTTAGTTCCATCTGCAAGCCGATTCTTCCGGCAGATACGAGAATCGTATCCAAGCTTTCGGCTTGACTGTCGATCCAGGTCGGGAACAATTTCTTCATACCGACCGGAGAGCAGCCGCCTCGGACATATCCGGTGTGCTGCAGCAGATCCTTGAGCGGCAGCATCTCGACTTTCTTGACCCCGGCTGCTTTGGCCGCCTTCTTCAGATCCAGCTCCTCGGCTACCGGGATAATATATACGAATAATGCCGAACCTTGATGGGCTACCAGCGTTTTGTATACTTTCTCCACCGGCTTGCCAATTTTCCCAGCAACCGCGGTTCCATGAATTTGCCCGTCCTCGGCATCGTACGCGAAGATGTTGTATGGCGTTTTGGACTTCTCCAGCATCCGCATGGCATTCGTTTTGGTCTCTGCCATTGATCCCACTCCTTTGATATCCATGTTTCCCTTATGAAAATTATCCTAGCACTTCCGTTGCGTGGGTGACAGGCCCAGATCGGTTTAAAATGTTTTTTCTGAAACGGTTTCCTAGTCCTTCTATCTTCAAATATTTATGTTTTAAGTTATATTAGTTAATTAATTAACGCATTTTCCAATACTTATTTACATTCTTAAACACTTTTCCTACAATAAAAGTAAAATATCAACCAGGAGAGAAGAGATCCCCATGGACGTGACCGATCAACGAATTCTTGAATCCCTCAAGCAAAACAGCCGCATGACCGCCTCTGACATTGGCAAGCGAGTCGGGTTGTCCGTCCCCGCCGTATCCGAGCGCATACGCAAGCTGGAGGAAGCCGGGGTCATCGAGGCCTATACGGTGAAGATCAACCGGGGGAAAACCGGCCACAAGCTACTCGCCTTCGTGTTTGTCGGCATTGAGCATACCAAGCATATAGACAACTTTCGCACTAGGATCGTCGCCTGTGAACCGGTCCTGGAATGTCATCACCTTGCCGGTGAATACGATTATTTGCTTAAGGTGCTCGTCGAAGATACCACACAACTGGAGCGTTTTTTGTCCGACACGTTGAAGCAGCTTCCCGGTGTTGTGAAGAGCAACACTATGATTTCCCTTTCCACCATGAAGGAAAACATCAACCTATGAGAGGAAGCACAAGCCTGGTCCTGCGCGGTTTCAAATTCGGGATGCTGCTGCAGTTGGCCGTTGGCCCGGTCTGCCTGTTTATTTTTCAAACCGGTTCTCAGCATGGATACGGTGCGGCCGCGACTGGCGTTCTCGGGGTCACCCTGGTGGACGCGATGTTTATGGGGGCAGCATTGCTGGGGGTCTCTACCATGCTCGACAGAGAGGGCGTTCTATCGATGCTGAATGGGTGCAGTGCGGTCGTCGTGGGTTTTTTCGGGGTCATTACGATGCTCAGCGCGATTCCGATGGAGATGGAGGTGCCGCTGCTCCTTAGCCCGCCGTGGCTCGGTCTTGACGGGAATTACGGGGTCTACGCCATTTTGCTCACCGCCTCCAACCCATTAACGATCCTGTTCTGGGCGGGGGTGTTCGGCTCCAAAATCGCCGAGCCAGGTTTGGATCTAAGTGGCTCACAGCTAATCTGGTTTGCGATGGGCGCTTTGCTGGCTACCTTCGGCTTTTTGAACCTGATCGCATGGATCGGAAGTCTGGCGAATGCATACATTCCACCACTGATGACGACAGGTTTGAACCTTCTCGTGGGTCTCGTCCTGATTGCTTATGCGTTACGTATAGTGAAAGCGCGCCATAAATCTTAACACGATCCCGGATCTCTTTTCACGTTCCTCTAACAAACGCTCCTTATGCTGGTCTTAAGAACTTCGCTCTCCGTCTTGGCGGGCGAACTACAGCAGGAGGAATTCCTATGCCGGCCTTATGGATGCATTTGGAGTATGGAGAACGGCTTGCGACCGATTTTCAAGAACGTTTGCCATTATTACGCGGGCTTCCGGCTCTACGCAAGCTCTATCATGTTGGCTGCCAGGGGCCGGATGTTCTACTTTTCCATGGCTTTTTGTCCAGGAGTAGCCCCAGTCAAGCATTTCGACTCGGCAACCTCATGCACAGTCGAAGCTGCGGATCTGTTTTAGTTGATGTTTTCGCACATAGCCTCACGCTCCCCGAACCCGATCGCTCGGATGCCTTGCTGTATTTCCTCGGTTTTCTCACCCATCACCTTCTCGACCGTAATCTACACCCTTACATTAATTGGAGTGCCGGTTACAAAGGGCTGGACCATCAGCGCTTCGAAATTGCCTTGGACGCTGCATTCCTGTGGAAGCTAAAGCAATTGGACGTTTCGCGTCATCCCAGTTGGAAAGAAATCGATCTCGAAGCCGGGTTGCCCCTGCATATTCGCCGGGTCCTCCACGAGACTTGTCTCGCCCATTACCCCGAGATGGATAACCTGCCATTCACCAGCTGGCAAGCGGCCTATCGTGACATGCGACTCGCATTCCGTCTGCTGAACGATCCGAAGGGCTGGAAGAAGCGGTTGACGCCGAGACCGATCCGTGGCTTATTTTATCCGCCCGCCCCGTCTGTTTCGATCCCTTCCGCTCCGGATTATCTGAACGAACGGCATGCGAGGTGGCGGCATTCCGCCGTCTTATCCGAAGTCAGAACGGAAAGCGTGTGGGAGCTTTGGGAACAGGCGCTCGCGGACGGCGAACGAGTTCTCGGAGCCCTGGCGGAATGGCTAAATGAAGAAATCCCCGAAGCAGCCGTGCGGAAACGAGAACAGTTCCGGCAAACGTTAGGGGATCGCTCTTATGATACGGGAAAAGAATGCGTCAGCAATTTAGTCAATTGATACGCGGAGCCCATCTGGAGTCGCCGTCAACCGGTTAAGGTTTAGGCCGTCACCGGCGGCTGCGCTCCGGCATCGGGACCACCGCCGGCTCCCCGCAAGGCGTCTGCCCTGCCTTGGACAAGGTTCAGCTTCGCCACGACGGCGATGCCTAAAGCGAAGAACAGCAGCAGCGATAGAATCCCTAGACGCGGATTGCCTGTCCATTGTCCGATGAGTCCGAATGCAAACGGTCCAAAGATCGAAGAGAATTTACTCGTAATGTTGACGAAACCAAAAAATTCCCCCGTCCGGTTCGGCGGCATCAGATCGCTAAGGATCGAACGGGAAATCGATTGACTTCCCCCTTGGACCAACCCAACCATTATGGCCAGAATGTAAAAATGCAGGGCGCTACTCATCCCAAAACCCAAGAGAACGATCAGCACATAGATACCTAACGAGGCGATCAGCATCCGCTTAGGACCAAGGCGCGTAGCCGCTTTGCCAAGCAGAATGGTGCTGGGGAACCCGACGAATTGCGTAATGAGCAGAGCCAAGATCAGATCGCTGGTACCGATTCCAAGCGTCGTTCCATAGATGGTAGCCATCAGGATGATCGTGTTGATCCCGTCGTTGTAGAACCAGAATGCAGCGATCATTCGAAATAGTTGCGGATAGCGCCGGATGTCCCGGAACGTACCGCCGATTCGCTGACCGGCAGCCCGTACATATCCCCCCGTGGTTAGCCCGGACACTTGCTTGGATAAATTCGGCACCTTGCGCATGATCGGCAACGAGAAAACTAGCCACCAAAGGCCTACGCTGAGAAAAGAAAGCCGAGTTCCCGCCAGTTCATCCCTTAGGCCAAACCACTGCGGCTGCTGAATCATCAAGAGGTTGATAGCCAGCAGAATCCCTCCGCCGACATACCCTGCTGCATAACCTTTAGCCGAAACGCCATCCCGATCCCGGGAAGGTACCAGATCAGGGAGCATCGAGTCGTAAAACGTCAGACTTCCAGAGAATCCAACCGTCGTGATGACAAGCAACGCCGAGGCGAGCAGCCAATCTCCCGGTCCGACGAGCGCGAATCCGGTTGTCCCGGCGATGCCTAGCAGGGCAAACCAGGATAGGAACGACGTTTTTCGCCCCGATAAGTCCGCGATGGATCCCAACAATGGCGAGATGAGCGCCACCAACGCCATGCCGATGGCATGCGTGTAGGCTAAATAAGACGCCGCGGTGCTTTCGCTTAAGCCTTGCGCCGCCACGCCAGCGTAAAAGATAGGAAGTACCGCCGCCAACACCGTGGTGGCGTAAGCCGAATTCGCCCAATCGTACAGGATCCAGGCACGTATCTTCGATTTGTTCATCCTTTTGCCCCCTCCCCTACGAATGTTTAGATTATAGTAGAATAGGATTAACGCCGTGTTTCTCCGGTGTTTGCGCTGAATAAAACCGTCATAGTAAAATAGAACCCTAAATCTCTCGATCACAGTTTGGCATGGAACGGAGAAGAGACATGGCCGATACGTTAAAATCGATGTATAACGAAGCATTTCTACGCGGCTTCGGCGGCAAAGTGAAGGGCGCCTACCCGGCGTTCGACGCGGATACATTTGTCGCCGCAGTGATGGACGAAACCTGGGACAAGCTGGAACTCAAAGCTCGTATGCGGCAAATTACATTGAAACTGGGTGCATGGCTTCCGCCAAGCTTTACGGAGGCGTTGGAAGTCCTGTACGCCATTGACGAAACCTGCGTTGGGTTCCCTTACTTGTTCTTCCCTGACTTCGTTGAGGTGTTTGGCAATGCCGAAGCGGACTGGCCGCTTGCCATGCAGGCGCTCGAGCGCTTTACGCCGAGGTCGTCCGCCGAGTTCGCCGTTCGTTCGTTTATCGAACGCGATCCGGAACGGATGATGCGTCAGATGGCGACATGGGCGGAACACGTCAATGAGCACGTTCGCCGCTTGGCGAGCGAAGGCTGCAGGCCGCGCCTCCCTTGGGGTCAAGCGCTGCCGATGTTCAAACGTGACCCTGCGCCAATCGTTCCGATTCTTGAGCGGCTAAAGGCCGATCCCAGCTTGTACGTCCGCAAGAGCGTAGCCAACAACCTGAACGATATTGCCAAGGACCATCCGGAATTCGTCTTGGAGCTCACTCGGCGTTGGAAGGGTACCCACCCGCACACCGATTGGATTGTGCGCCACGGCTGCCGCACCTTGATCCGCCGCGGCGGACCTGAAGCGCTAGAGCTGTTCGGCTACGCGGCCGTCGAGGACGGCCATCCGCTCACGACCACGGCGGCGCTTGAGATCGTGCCGACCGTACTGCATATCGGCGACAGTAGCGAGCTTCGCTACGAGTTGACGATCCGCGAAGGTGAACCGGCTAAGGTGCGTATCGAATACGGCATCGATTTCGTCAAAGCCGGCGGTCGAACCTCGCGTAAGCTGTTCCTGCTATCGGACAAAACTATCCCTGGCGGTTCGCGGATCGGCGGTGCAAGGAAGCACAGTTGGGCAAACCTGTCGACCCGCCGTCATTACCCCGGAGAACACCGCATCGTATTGTTGGTGAATGGTGTAGAAGTGGCTGAAACGGTATTAACGCTGCAAGTCACCGAATAACAAGCAAGACCTGGACAGGGTTGGCCAGATCTCTTTCCTCTCGGAATCGGATTGGGTACGACCCATTCTGGTTAAGCTGGTGAAGGAGTCACCCGTGTAGGACAAGATATGACGAGGAGGAAGAGATCATGCCTATTGACGCTTATTTGTATTTTGATGGGAACTGTCGTGAGGCGGTTGAATTTTATGCCCAGGCATTCGGCGTGGAGCGGCCGCAAATTCTCACCTACGGCGAAGCGCATTCCGCCGAGCCGGATTATACGCTTCCCGAAGAAGCGAAGGACCGCGTCATGCATGCCAACCTTAAGGTTAGCGGCAGCAACCTGATGTTCTCCGACGTGTTCCCAGGTTCCCCCTATACCGTTGGAACCCATATCAGTTTGGCGCTGGTCAGCCCAAACCGGGAGGAGATCACCTCCGCATTTGAACGGCTCAAGGAAGGCGGTTCGGTTCAAATGGAATTGCAGGAGACCTTCTGGAGTCCTTGTTACGGCAATTTGAAGGACAAGTACGGCATCGAATGGCAGCTTAGTTATGACGACGGAAGAAACGGCATGTAAGCATGCCGTTTCTTCCGTTATTATTTCCCAAAGTAATCCTTCAGTGCCTCCACGATCGCCTTCGCTGCCTTGTCCTGTCCCGCTTCGCTTAACAGGACCGACTCGTTCTCAGCATTCGTCAGAAACCCAATTTCCGCCAGGACTGCCGGCACCTTGCTTGTTCGCAGCACCTTCCAGTCCTCCTGACGAACCCCTCGATCACGGAAATCCAAGGCTTCGATTAAATGCCGATGAATGTCCTCCGCAAGATCACGACTGCCATCTCCTTCAGCGTAATAATACGTCTCCGTTCCGGACACGTTCTCCGGCCCTTCATAGGTGTTGCCGTGAAGAGATATCAATGCATCGGCATGCAGCTCGTTGGCAACCTTGGAACGGTCCTCCAATTCGATAAACTCGTCATTTGTTCGAGTTAAGTACGGTTCGAACTTTGGATCCTGCCGAAGGAGATCAACCACTTTCCGAGCGAGGGCAAGCGAAAACTCTTTCTCCTCCCTGCCGCTCACACTGCTGGCCCCCGGGTCCTTTCCCCCGTGACCGGGGTCGATGACGATCCGGTATTTCCCTTCTGATCTGTCGGGTACGGGCACTTCCTCCCCGGTCGCCGGTGCGGACGACAAGAACCGATGACCGGAGCCTACTTTATCCTCACCACCGAAGGTGATCACTCCACCAAAGGATAACAAAACGATAACGATACCTAAGAAGGCAATGAAATACGCAACTTTCCCACTTCTCCCCATGTTGCTCTCCTCCCGCTTTTCTCCTCTTCTCCCTCTCCATCACCATCTATATCTCCGCTCAAAAACGAACGCGACTGCCCTCCAGAATTGGATCGGTACTCTCCACAATCACCTGCTGACCCTCGAAAACCCCTCCGGTAATGGCGGTGTTGTACCCGTTGCTTCCAGCAACTTCGACGTTAGCTCGAGCAACGTAGTAAGCATTGCCAAGCGGGCTTTCTCTGGGCTCAACCGTATAGACGAACGTACCGGCATCATCCTCATGGATCGCCGCTTTAGGCACTAGAAGCGTCCCCGCGCTTCCGGTTTTCGTCATAACGACTCGAGCCTTGATCCCACTGCGCAAATGGTCTCCATGGAGCGAAACCGTCAAGAGTTGACCGGGTGTTGTAGCTAGGTCCGTCTGATCGGTTCCGCTGCCGGTCGAATCGCTTCCTGCATTAGCTTCCAAGCTTGAGATCTGCCCCTGAACGATCGAATTTTCCTGATCTGGCAGCAGGACATCCAGCTCATCACCGATCCGCACAAGCTCCGCGACATCGTTTGGAATCAGCAGTTCAAGGCGAAACCCTTTGGAACTGTCGGATAAGCGGATATCCGGCCCCCCGGCGGAAGCTTGTCCTTCAACCGCTGAGATCTCGATGATCGTGCCGTCGAACGGGGCGACCAGTCGGCGGTTGTCCTCGATTTTGGTGTGTAAAGCCGCCAGATGCTGACCTTGTGTGGCGATATCGATCTTCGCGGTTTGAATGGCGGTACGAGCGCTTTGTTGTGCCGACTCATCTCCCACCTGTGCCGCCTGCTTGTAAGCTTCTTGCCCATCGGCAAGTAACAACTTGAGCTTCTCAAGGTTCGCCTTCATGTCGGCCAACTCTTGGGTTGCTTCACCGTCGTCATACTCGATCAGAAGGTCGCCCTTGTGAACCACATCCCCTTCTTTCACATGCACCTGACTGACTTTCCAGCCGGCCGGGTTCATTAAAGCCTGAGTGGCTCCGTATTTCAATAGAGCTGAACCTTCATATGAATGTGCCAGCTCGCCGGGACTCGCAGCGGCTACCAGCACTCTAGGTAGCATCAGGTTCTGCAGCGTGTTGCCAAGTAGCGTACAAACCAGTAGCAAGCCGATAAACAAACCGGCAAGCCATCTGATTTTCCGCTGCCTAACTCGCAGCCGCGACTCCTCATTCCATTGCGCTTCCAATGCGATTCCTCCGTCCTGCTAACCTTTAATTCCCGACAATTGAACCCCTTGGATGAAATAAGACTCTGCGTAGAAAAACAGCAGCAACATCGGCGTCATGTACAAGACGGAGGCCGCAAAACCGACTCCCCGCTCCTCCGAGGCAATGCGTGCCAGGTAAAGCGACAACGGCTGTTTAAATGAATCCTGCAGGAAGAGGAGCGGCTGTTCGATCATATTCCAATAGTCCACGAACAACAGCACCGCTAGCGCCGCCAAACCGGGTTTGGCCAACGGGATAACGATATGCCGGTACACCGTCCACTCTCCAGCCCCATCTATTTTGGCAGCTTCCGCGTAAGCGCCAGGGATATGCGCCATGAATTGACGCAGCATAAACACCCCAAACGCGCCGAAGATTCCAGGCAAAATAATGGCCGCTTCCTTGTTCATCAGCCCCAACGTACTAGCCACCAAATAATTCGGCACCAGCGTCACTTGAAACGGCATCAGCATGGTTAAGAGATAGACCAGAAACAGCTTGTCCCTTCCGCGAAAACGCAGCTTCGCGAAAGCATAGGCTGCCAGAGAAGCAACCCAGGTCTGACCAGCGATGATCGGTACCACCATCCCCACCGAATTCCAGAACATTCGCAAGAATTTGGAATTCATGATTAAGACCTCCCGATATTGCCCGAAGCTCAACCAATCCGGAAGCAGCTTTAGATTGACAAAGTGGGTATTGCCTCCCGCCGCAGCATCCGTCATCTGTCCGATGAGCCCGTAATTCAACCCGATCTCCGTCTCCGTCATCAACGAATTCGTAAACGTCAGGAGCAGTGGAACGGACATTAATAAGGCAATGAAGCCAAGTATTGCTGTTAACGCAAGCTGCGGGAGCTGCCTCGACTTTTTCATCGTGCTTCCCTCCCTTCAGTCCAGAACATCCCGAAACCGCCGCTCCACCGAGAGAAGAACGATGACCAGGACGGAAATACAGAGAACCATCAGGGTAGCCGCCGCCGTTAGCTTCTGAATTTCCAGCGCCGCGAACATATTATTCATGTAGTGTTGCAGCATGTAAATCCGGTCATAGGGATAATCCCCTGCCAGCAAATACGTTTCGCGGAACACTTTAAACGAATTGATGATCGAGATCAGCACAACGAAGAACAGCGTTGGTGTCAAATAGACCAGCGTAATCCGTGTAAACTGATGCCACCTTCCCGCCCCCTCAATTCGTGCGGTTTCGTAGTAATCCCGCGGGATTTGCCGCAAGCCCGCCAGAAACAAGATCAGGTTGTAGCTGATGTTCTTCCATAGATACAACACCACCAGCACGACCATAGACCCGTTCGATTGCAGCCAGTCGACACGGCTATGCCCCACATGAGTTAGCCAGGCGTTCAACGTCCCGTTCCAGTCGAAGAAGATTTGCCAGACCAGGACAACCGATGCCACAGGGACGACCAGCGGCAGAATCAGAGCGGTCTGTAAGCCTTGACGGAAGAACGGCCCTTTATTGATCAACAGCGCCAAGCTCAAGGACAAGGCGATCAGGAGCGGAACGCTGACCCCTGTGAATAACAGCGTGTTAGCAGCCGCTTTGCGGAACGAACCACTGGCCAGCAGTTCCGAATAGTTGGACAATCCGATGAAGCTGCCGTTAAGGGTGCGGTTGGTCAAGGATTGAGAGATGCCCATCACAAATGGAATGATGTAAAACACGGCAAAACCAAGCACGCTCGGCGCCAAGAATAACAGCACTGCAGCGGTTTCCCTCCGAAACGTCCTCGACAGCCAACGGCTATTCATTGAGATACGTCGTAACTTTGTTTTGGATCAGGCCGGCGACGTCCTCGGCGGATTTCTGCCCGCTGAAGAAAGCTTGAGATTGCTCCATGATGATCTCCGACAGCTGATCCGGTTGAAACTTAGATACCAGATGGATTGCACCTGTCAGTTCGCTCTCCAGCGCGTCAAGTTCGTCCGGATTCACCTGGATCGGAACCCCTTTCAAAGGACCCTCTTTGGCGGTCGGTACGGAGCCGTCCTTCTTCAACTGTTCAACCTCCTGGGCGTACAACCGTTTATTGAGCGGAAAGCCGGCATGGTTCGGATCCACCGGCACTTGATCGGAGATCATGAACTTCACGAAGTCCCAGGCTTGTTCCTTCGCCTTGGAACTTTCATTCAGGCCGATGCTTCGGTAGGGTTGGAAATACCCGCCGGCGCCAACGTCCTGCGCGTGAGGTTTAACGTACAACTTCATGTTAGAACTCAGGAAGCTGTTTAACGATTCGAAATAATCGCCGGGCGAATTGATCTGTACCGGGAAGAAATAGGGGGTTCCCTCTGCGCCGATCACCCCGTCTTCGGACATTTTCTGGACCTGCTTCATTAAGCCGGTAAACGTGGCCGTGTTGAACTTGGCCGTCCCGTTGGGCTCATCCACAAACAGCGATAAATTGTCAGACACCATCCAGTTCAGCATATATTGGGGTTCGGTGTGGATGACATGCGGATACGTTTTGTTGACCAGCTGTTTGGACAGCACCGCGAAATCGTTCCATGACCAGGACTCGTCGTTGATTTCAACCCCTGCTTGGGCAAGCGCTTCTTCGTCGCCGGCCAGTCCGTGCAGGAAGAACGAAATCGGCATGGCATACAGGCCGCCGCCGATCTTGGCATGATCCAAGATATTCGTGAAATAGTCCTCTCTCTTAAAGGCAGCATCCTGCGCGATGAGCTCATCGAAATTGACGAGAAGACCGTTCTTCACATAACTTGCTGCCGGCAAATCGTCCAGCAGCAGCAAATCCGGCCCCTTTCCTGCCAGCATGGCTGTATTGGTTTGGGTCTTGAATTTCTCCATTTCCGCTTCCAGATGGGCATTATCTGTCTGTACATTCTGGAGTTGAATATCTACCTCCGGGTGCAAGGCTTCATATTGGCTGACGAGCTCCTCCAAATGCGTATCCGGAAAAAATGTTGAAAAAGTCAACGTGGTCATCCCCGCATTCGCCGGGGCCTCGACCGGTTGTTCGGATCCTCTATCGCCGGATTCGCCGATTTGGATTTGGGGTGTTTCTCCTCCCCCGCCGCTGCATGCGGCAAGTGCGAACAACAGGAAGAAACCGGCGGCTGCAGATGCTCTTGCTCTCATTCTGATTGTGGTTTTCACCGTCTTTTACTCCTTTCGGCGCTATTGCGAAAGATGAACTCCTGTTTGATAGGCCTACTTCATCGTAAAGGGCAGATGTCACCATCGTTTGACCGAGTTGTCAACAAAATGTCTCTAAATGCTTGCAAACACAAAAAAGACAGGGGCGTCATCGTTCACGCTCCTGTCCATTGAAAGAAAGTTATTTAAATTCGATAATGAAGGGCAGCCATTCGGCGCTCTGAGGGGAGGTTTCTGGATTTTGCACCTCTACGGGTTCCGGCTTCCCTTTCAGTAGACTTCTTCCGCCGAAAATTAGCAGTCTTCGGTTATCCGGGCTCCAGGCCATCTGCGATGGTAGAATGCCCTGATAAATCGGTTTGGCGTTCAGAACGTTGTTCCCCTGCAGCTTACCGGCGAACAACGTTCCGTCCCCCTTGCTGTAGGCGACGTATTGGTGATCCCCGGACAGACTGAAGCTAAAAGCGCTGTCCAGCAAGACCGTCACCGCTTCATTCCGAAGGTCGTACGTGTATAACGTCCCATCCCTCCCCAGGAAGGCGACCTGATCGTCATTCATCCACGCGGCTTGACCGTCTCCGATCAACTCATGTTTATATTGAGCGGTGAATACCCCGTCTTTCCAGGTTCCGACGACAATCCAGGTTTCATCCATCCGTTGGTTGAGAAGAAACACGCTGTTCCCGTCATCTGCAACATGGACGGAGGAATACAGCTCCGCCCGGCTGCCCTCGGGGATCGGGACCAAATAGGTCGCTTGCGTTCCATTCTGCACATCGTACACCACGATATCGGATTGGCCTTTGCTCTCGGGTTGAGTGGTGTAACTCGCGAAAGAGAGGTATCGGCTATTATCTGACCAGGTGAACCATTTCGAGGTGAGTTGGGAAGGGTCAAAAGTGCTTAACTTTTGTTCCGTTCCATCGGCAAGAGACAGCAGCTTGAGCTCATACTTGCCATCGTTCTCCTCGATCGCTGTAATTCGCTGTCCATCCGGAGATAAATCAAATACAAACTGTTTAGGATCCACTTCGAGGACCTGCAGCAGGTTGTCATAAGGAGGCTTGATTTCCTGAAGACTTTGCGATCCCCCAGGTCCGCTAAAATACCCTAACAACGCATCCGCTCCGGACCAGCCGATCAACCCGCCTTTCGCGGCCAGTTCGATTCGGTAGATCTTCTGGACCTCGAACGGGCCGGTTTGTCCGCCTGAGTTCTGACTTTCGTCCGTGTCCGGAATGATGATCGTTTGGGTTTGCGGTCTCCCGCCGCAACTCGCTAACATCATGACACAGATCATCAACCAAACGAGGGTACGTAATCTCTTTCGTTTCATGACCGCTCCCTTTCCGCCATCATCAAGGGCAGCGCCACCTCAACGGTCGTCATTTCGTGTTCGCTGCTCATCCGAATGTTCCCTCCATGATCGTCGACGATGGACTTCACGATGCCCAGCCCTAGCCCAACGCTCCCCGTCTCTTTAGCACCCTGTCGGTCCGGGACATAATACGGCTCGAAAATTTCAGTCAATTGGTTTGGCGGGACCGTCTCCCCCCGATTGATAATGAGGAAACGAGCCATCTCCCCCGCGCGTCCCCCCTGAACCTGGATCTCCGAACGAGCTTCGCTGTATTTGATGGCATTGTCTAGCAAATTGATAAATAATTGCCGGATGCGGTCTTCCTGCCCGTAAACCTCAAGCTGTTCGTCGATTTCGCAGCGGAGTGTTTTTTGGTAGCGTTTGGCTTTAAACGTTAAGGCCTCGCATGTATCGCGCAAAATTCGTCCCGTCTCAACTCGACTGAACTCTTCCCGTCCCGCCGTTTCCTTCGATAATTCCAGCAACCGCAAGACCATGTCGTGTAATCGTTCGCTTTCCTGGACAACATGGTTCATGCCTTTATCAAAAAAAGCCCGATCCGACTCCCCTTGTTGACGGATGATCTCGGCATAACCGAGGATCGAGGTCAGCGGGGTTTTGAGCTCATGGGTCACGTTGTCGAAGAACGTCTTCCGCTGCTGATTCAACCGCTCCAGACGGTCACGGTCGCGTTCAATGCGGGCGATCTGCTGCTTGATTTGACCGATCATTTCGTTGAAGTTAGCGGCTAACCGGCCGATTTCGTCTCGTCGCTTCTGCTTAACGTCGATGCTCACGTCCAAATTCCCGTTCATGACCTCATTGGAGGCTTTGCTGAGCTTGACCAGGGGGATGGTCATATTGCGTGACAGGATATAGGAGAACAGGAACGCCGCAGCCATAATCCCGAATGCTAAATAGGTAATGGTATCCAGAATCGTGCCACTTTGTTCGTACAGCAATGTAAAGTCCTTGGCAAATCGCAGGATCCCAACTTTGGTTCCGTCGATGATCACCGGGTAAGAGTAACGTACAGCTGCCATCCCTTGTTCATAGGAGATGGTATAAGCGGTTTTACCTTGAAGCGCCTGTTTTAAATCATCATCTGCCGCCTGGGTAAACGCCGCCTCCGAAGACGAATGAAGCAGCACCCCATCCACGGTATACGCGCTAACCTCGCTGGAGGTCGCCCTCTTCAGGTCATTTACGATCTCTTCAGACATTTGCCCGAAATAGAGATCATCGTTCGTGAAGTGATTGATCAGGAACGCCTGACGAACATAGACATTGCTGTTCTTCTTCAACCCAATCAAATCATCGGTGATAATGTTCCGGTTGCTCTTCTGGATGATGTGGTCCACGGTTTGATTCAGCAGGACAAAGGACAAGGCAAAGATAAGAAAGAAACCGACGAGAAACTTTCCCCGAATCGTACGGATCATCGCCTAGTCCACCTGTTTCTCGAATTTATACCCGATTCCAAATACAGTGGTGATCTGGTCGCCGGCATCCAGCTTTTTGCGTAGTCGCTGAATATGGGTGTCGACGGTGCGCGTATCTCCGGGAAAGTCATAACCCCACACAAGGTCAAGCAGGTCCGTGCGTGTATATATTTTGCCCTGATGACGATAAAGCCGCAGCAGTAGATCGAATTCTTTTGGTGTCAAATCTACGGGCTCGCCGTCCTTTCGGACAAGTCTTTCGCTTTCGATAATTTCAATATTTTTGAAGCGAATCCGCTCTTCCTCCTGGGATGCCCCCTGCCCGCCTCCGGTCGACTGAATCCGGCGAAGAATCGTGCGTATTCGGGCCACCACTTCGCGAAGGTCGAAGGGCTTCGTAATATAATCGTCGGCGCCGAATTCCAATCCGAGGATTTTGTCGGTAATATCCGACTTCGCCGTAATCATCAGGATGGGAAGGTTGTACGCCGCCGTCACTTTTTTGCAAATGTCCAGCCCGCTTTGGTCCGGCAGCATCCAGTCCAGTAACAACAAGTCCGGACGGAATGACTTCATCAGCTCCAGCCCTTCCGCTCCGTTCCCCGCCGTCTGCGTGTCGAACCCTTCCTTGGACAACCCGTAAGCCAATAAGTCGGCGATAGCCGCTTCGTCGTCGATGATCAGGATTTTCGTTTTCTCCATAAGTGCCTCCATTTTACTTTCCTCGACACCTATTGTACCTGTCTGCGGACGCGCAGGAAAGTTTACGGGTTATTCGTATTTACCGT
>RCUU01000794.1_pt1 | contig 16663 bp, 11 predicted proteins | sample 2166211 | NCBI WGS metagenome assembly RCUU01 (sample SAMN09932620, study PRJNA488358) | compost metagenome | feature: garden; material: soil; isolation source: compost soil in phenylacetic acid-enriched culture | place: Germany: Experimental Botanical Garden Goettingen | collected 2016-01-27
GAATTTGAAGGTGAAATATTAATAAATGGTAAAAGTATAAGGGATTATACATTTGCTGAAATAAAGGGATTAATTTCTGTGGTTTATCAGGATTATGCTAAGTATTCATTGACATTTAAGGATAATATTCTTATCGGAAATATTATTAAAACCGATGAAGAGAAGTTTATAAATATTGTTTCGGAAATGGGTTTAGATGATGTGGTAAACAGTTTAGAGTTTGGTATCGATACCAACCTTGGTAAGGTAAAAGAAAATAGTAAGGATATATCCGGAGGGCAGTGGCAGAGACTAGCCATATCCAGATTGTTGTATTCAAACTCTAAAATAAATATTTTGGACGAACCAACAGCTGCACTTGATCCATTGGCCGAAAGCAACGTGTACGAACTATTTAGGCAGGTAAACAAAGACAGATTTTCAATCTACATAACTCACCGATTGGGCGCCGCCAAAATAGCTGATGAAATTTTGGTTGTAGACGAGGGGTATATTGCGGAGCAAGGTTCTCATGAACAATTGATGTCGCTAGAGAATGGTATATACAGTAAGATGTTTGCTAGCCAAAAATACTGGTATGAAACGGATATATAATAATGTTTTAATTAATTTTGTATTTTTAAAGGATGAATGAGGATAATGAAGAGCAAAGGCTTTTTCATAAACAGCCTTAAGGGCATAAAAATAATGTTTGAAGCGAATCCTGCCATGTTTTTATTACATATTTTCTTTACAACCGTTCATGGCGCCTCATGGGCTCTGCAAGTATTATTCATGCAAAAGTTTTTTGACATGGCTCAAAATTATGCCGCAAATAAAATTGATTTTAGAACGATCATATTGTATTTAATTGGCATGGGATTATCGTATGCATTATGTCAGTTGATGAACGGGGTGGATAACTGCCATGCACGAATCCTTGACATAAATGTTGGAAAACGGACGAACAGGCTAATTCATAAAAGTATTGATAGAATAAATGTAGTTGAATTTGAGGACACCAGCCGTCTTGACTTTATCAATAAGGCGATAACAGGAAGCCGTAATATGGTGTGGGTGTGCTTAACTCTTTTGGATTTGGTATTTTTCTATACTATTTATTTTAGTTTTATGGGGTGGTACCTGTTTACTCTTAAACCTATTTTAGGCATAAGTATTGTGATAGTCTTCATCCCATGTGTGCTTTCTCAATTAGTGCAAGTAATGAATTTCAAAAAATTAGAAGATAAATCCGCCCCTATTAGAAGAGAATATGAGAATTATGAAAGATGTATGACAGACAAGGAGTTTTTTAAAGAGACCAGACTGCTTGGTGCAACTGATTTCTTTAATATGCTGTATACCTCTTCTCTTAATAAGTTAAACCGACTTGTTTTTATAGCTCAGCTTAAAAAAAATCTTCTCAATCTGATTTTAGCTATGGTAACAGTAATAGGTTACGGAATTATAATCTATATGCTTTTTAGATTTGTAATGAACCAAGAAATTTCCATTGGGGCCTTTGCAGCCGTTCTAGCTTCTATTTATAGGCTTTATAGTTTTATGAGTGAATTGGTTTCTGAAAGAATCGGTTGGGCCTCTGAAAATGTCGCAACTGTTGAAAATTTTTTAAACTTCATCAGCGAAAAAAATAACCCTGAAAAACAAATGCCAAGACCTCAAAATTATGATATTAAATTAAATAATGTGAGTTTCATCTATCCGATGACTGACAAAAAAGCTTTAGATAATATCAGTTTAACCATACATAATGGACAAACCTTAGCGATAGTTGGAGAGAACGGCAGCGGCAAGTCAACCTTGTGCAGACTAATTATGGGACTATACGAGGCGTCTGAAGGAGAGGTCACTTTTGGAGATATACCTGTTAAGTATTTGAGTTATGACAACACATCCGCCGTCTTTCAAAAATATGGACAATATAAAATGACCGTGCAGGAAAATTTGATCATCAGCCAAATGGACAAACCTGCAAATGAAGCGATGCTTATGGATATTTGTGATAAGTCGGGGGTTCTTTTGAAAGGCGAGAGCTATAAAGACGGATTAAATACAATGCTCGGCCGCGATTTTGACGGTATAGAGATATCGGGTGGTCAATGGCAACGTATAGCTATTGCGCGCGGATTATTTAGACATAGCGATTTGATTATTTTGGATGAGCCGACGGCAGCCATTGACCCTCTGGAAGAAACACGCCTTTACAATGACTTTATAAACATCTGCAATGACAAAACAGCAATACTAGTTACTCACAGATTGGGTTCAGCTAAGATTGCCGATAGAATTATTGTCTTGAAGAACGGTGAAATTGTGCAGGATGGTAATCACAGACAACTTATTAATACTGATGGAGAATATAAAAATATGTATGAATCTCAGAGAAAGTGGTATAGTGATTAATTTTTTCGAAAAAACCATTATGTATGAGGATATCGCTGTCAGCAGATAATGTCGCCAGATCCCCTGTAGCAATGTGTACATTCCAATTCGAGTGCTCATTTAACACAAATTGTAAAGGAAGTGGCGATTTGAAAAAGCTATTGCCAGTAAGTCAGCCCTTAATATCAAGTTATCCTTATTATGCTGGGCCTCTAGCAATTTTAGCATCAAGAGGAAATCATTATATTCCATGGGCATTAAGCAATTTCATCCAATTAAGTATAGACAACGATTATAAGCTAGACTTTTTTCAACCGTGGATCACTTGGAAACCGTATGAGTGCCCTTTTCTGGATGTACAAATTATTAATAGGGACATTTTTTCGCGCCATCAAGAGCAGCCTTCAGGAATCGTAGAAGAGATAATAAATGCAATAGATCGGGGCTACTATGTTTATTTGAAAGTCAATCACCGCTACTTATCTATTTCATCCAACTGGTATCAGCAAATGGATAACGCTCATGAACTGCTGATCTATGGGTATTGCAAAGTTTCCGAATCGTTTCAGGTAGCAGATAACTTTGGCGGGAAATATGATTTTAAAAGCTGCCCATTCGATGAGTTCATACAGTCCTGTACTTTTTCTCCCTCATTTAATATGGATCATTATAATAAGATCATCTTAATGAAACCATTAGAAAATGTCTTCCTGGGGTTTGACTTGCTTCGTGTAATTGATTCTTTAAGAGACTATAAAGAATCCCGTATCACAGAGATTCGTAATGACCTGAGTATCAATTGGGCGAGAAATATCGTAGTAGGCATTCGTGTTTATCAGAAAATAGAAGAATATTTAGAGAGCCTCATTGAACAGCCAGACAAGAAGTTGGACCATCGTATATTTCACGTGTTATGGGAACATAAATGCTGCATGACCCGACGTATCGAATACATGAGGGAAAATGGGCTTTTGACAGATGAGACAATCTTAATTCAACAGAAGGAATTGGAGACAAAAGCGCTTCTTTTTAGAAACCGCGCACTTAAATACATTATCACTGAGGATATACGAATCATTAAGAAAATTCATAAGGATGTTAATCCATTCGCAATCCAAGAAGCTAATCTTACTTCTCACATGGTTGAGCATATCTGTGATATCAATTCGAAAACGGACTACGAGCATATACTGGGAACCGACCTAGACTACAACTCGCGCTGGTTTCTTGCCAAATCGGGGGAACCTGGCGGAAAATCGAATGCTTGAAATCACAGCCCAAGGGTACGGTGTTCTGTTAAGTCCGCCGGGGCCCTTGGGCTGTTCTTATGCTTCGAGATTTAGTTTAAAGCAGGCGTGGATCCCCGGAATATCATATCCGTTGCAACATGGGTCACCTGGTACGGCTTGGTGTTGTCTTTGATTCTGGACAATAGAATTTCGGCTGAAATAATCCCCATTTGGCTGCTGTAGATATGTACGGTTGTCAGATGGGGTTCGACAACCCGCGATTCCGAAGCATCATCAAATCCGCAGACAGCAACCTCTTCCGGTACTTTAATCCCTTTGTTCTTCAGAGACTTCATAACACTGATGGCAATGAAATCATTGGCACAGATAAAGACGGATGGCCACGCTTCCAGGGCATCCAGTTGATGCCCCATCCAGTTTTCCTCTATATTGATATTGAAGTTCCGGTCTGGCGCTACAATGTTATGGGCGGGATCCAGGGTTATTCCACATTCTGTAAGAGCTCTGTTAAATCCGGTCCAGCGTTCATTGAAGCTTTTGCAGTGATTGTAATCGCCTACAAAACCGAAGCTGGTGTATCCATGATCTATCAGCTTCCGGGTTACAGAGTAAGTGCTGTGCTCATTCTCCATTAGAACCAGATCGGCCTTCAATTCCGGATACACCATATCGGCAGCGCAGTCAATAAAAATAGTCGGAATACCAAGATCCGTGATCAGCATGCTGTAAGCCTTATTGAACATTTCAATGCAGATGATGCCATCCACACTCGAGGGTTCAAAGTTACCAGGCAGGGTCATGCCATTGATATCATTCTCGCGGACGAAATAAATAGATAAAGTATAGCCCTTGGTACTGATTTCCTTCTCTAACCCGCTGATCAGCAGGGAGCCGAAGTGTGAGCCGTTAGGCAGATTGCAGGTCAATAATGCAATATTGCCTTGTTTTTCGGAGGTACCAATGGTTGTTTCCATATAAGAAAATTGTTTGTATTTAAGTTCAACCGCTTTTTTGATCACCTTGTCTCTGGTTTCGGCAGGAATACTGTCCACTCCGTTAAGCGCTTTAGAAGCCGTATTTCTGGAGATTCCCAAAGCATCAGCGATGTCTTGTATGGTTACTTTTTCTCTAGCCATGTATTGTACATTCACCTCTATATCTTCTCATCGTCTTAACTTCCTTAAATGTATAATAGTTTACCAAAAATAGCAATATAAAATTTACAATTGCACAGATTACTTTACGTTTTTAAATATCTATATGTGCAAAAAATGTGCGTGAGGTACTACTCTATGTGAATGTATTAAGCTGAAAATTGTACTTTAACACTTGTTTTGCCCACAATTTGTTATTTAATCACGAGATTTAGACTTTTTTAGGATATGAATATTGTCAAATGAACAAAAATAATTTTACAAATTGTATTGACGCATGGTGAACTCTCTGATAAATTGTAAATGCAGCAGGAATTAAGTTCAGCTGAAACGATGGACTCATATGTGCATCACAAATTAAATGTGTAAAAGAATGGAGGCAAAGGCATTGCAAAACACAATAAAAGCGGATGCCAGAAGTACGGTGCCCAGATCTTCGGACTCCTTGCTAAATTTTATAAAGAAACATTACTTTCTTTATTTAATGCTCGCACCGGCGTTGATCCTGACCCTTATTTTCAAATACGGTCCTATGTATGGCGCGATCATCGCCTTTAAAGATTTCAGCCCCATCAAAGGAATCCTGGGAAGTGAGTGGGTAGGTCTTTACAACTTCAACAAGTTTCTTTCTTCACCCAATTTCGAAGTGATTTTTATGAATACGCTTAAATTAAGTTTTTTCGGTTTAATTTTGAGCTTTCCCGTTCCCATTCTGCTGGCCTTGATGCTGAATCAGGTGCGCAAGTCTGCAATCAAGAAGAATATACAATTGTTTCTGTATGCGCCTAACTTTATTTCCGTAGTGGTTGTGGTGGGGATGCTGTTTATCTTCTTGTCCCCGACAGGCCCAATCAACCAGATCTTTACCTGGGCAACAGGTGAACCTGTGATGTTCATGTCCCGTCCGGAGTACTTCCGCTGGATTTACATTCTGTCGGATATCTGGACCAGTGCAGGCTGGGCCTCAATTATCTATGTGGCTGCCCTTGCGAACGTTGACCCGGAGTTACATAATGCAGCGAATCTGGATGGCGCCAATCTTTTGCAAAGAATACGCCATATTGATCTTCCAACCATTCGCCCGATTATGGCTATTGTGTTTATTCTGGCTGCGGGCGGGATCATGTCGATCGGTTTTGAAAAGGCTTATCTCATGCAAACGGCGACCAACCTGCCGACATCCGAGATCATTCCGACTTATGTGTATAAAATAGGCTTGCAGTCAGGCGACTATGCCTACTCGGCCGCAGTAGGGTTGTTCAACTCTCTCATCAACGTTGTATTGCTCATTACAGTGAACTTCATTGTGAAGAAGCTGAATGAGGGCGACGGCCTTTACTAAGAAAGGAGTACCTGTACATGTTCATCAAACATTCCCGGCTGGACCGCTTTATTCTCGCGCTGAATGCCACGTTCCTGACGTTCGCTGTATTGGTAGTGGTGCTGCCGCTCGTTTATGTGGTGATTGCTTCCTTCATGGACCCGTCAGTACTGCTCAGCCATGGATTATCATTCAAGATTTCAGACTGGTCATTAGACGGCTACAAAATGATTCTTACCAATCCGGCTATGATCCGCGGTTTTGGAAACGCTGTTTTTTACTCCGTGGCCTTTGCCGTACTTACCGTTCTGGTCTCGATCTGCGCAGGCTATGCCCTGTCGGATGACAGGCTGAAGGGCAAAGGATTTTTTATGACCTTGTTCATTATTACGATGTTTTTTGGCGGGGGACTGGTCCCGACGTACCTGCTGGTCAAAAATCTGGGTCTGCTTGACACCGTCTGGGCCGTAATTATTCCCGGAGCCGTTAATGTGTGGAACATTATCTTATCCAGAACCTTCTTCAAGGGAGTACCGAATGAATTGAGGGAGGCCGCCAATGTGGATGGGGCTTCCGAGATGAGGATTTTCCTCGGCATTGTCCTGCCGCTCTCGAAACCCATTATCTTCGTACTTGCCCTGTATGCCTTTGTTGGCCAGTGGAATTCCTATTTCGACGCAATGATTTATCTGGATAATCCGAACCTTCATCCGCTGCAGCTCGTTCTGCGTTCCATCCTGATTCAGAACCAGGTTGATCCGGGCATGATCAGTGATCAGCTGGCCATGGCGGAAATGAAAAGGCTGTCCGAAATCATCAAATATGCTGCCATTGTGGTTTCCAGTCTGCCGCTCATCATTATGTACCCTTTCTTCCAGAAGTATTTTGAAAAAGGTGTCATGCTCGGTTCCCTGAAATAGGGGACGGACTGAACATATATACAGATTTACATTCATCCTACTCAGGAGGTCATGTTTCCATGAAAAAACTGACAAAATCAAAAGTGGTAACCCAAGCAGCTTCGGCGTCTGTACTTGCCTCTATCCTGTTGCTTACGGCATGCAGCGGTGGCGGCGGAGGAAGTGCAGCCAGCAAAGAACAGGACCCCAGCGGCAAAGTTACCCTGAACTTTATTACACAGAGCTCCCCGCTGGCCCCGGCCGACCCGAACGACAAGCTGATCAATAAACGTCTCGAAGAAAAAACAAATGTTCATATTAACTGGAAAAACTTCACCAGAGACGTATTTGTGGAAAAAAGAAACCTGGCTGTGGCGAGCGGCGATCTTCCCGATGCGATTTTCAATGCCGACTATACCGACTACGAGCTGCTCAAACTCGCCAAAGACGGTACCATCATTCCGCTGAACGATCTGATCGAGAAGAATATGCCCAACTTCAAGAAGGTGCTGGAAGAAGCTCCTGAATACAAGAGCATGATCACGGCGCCGGACGGCAATATCTATGCTTTTCCTTGGATTGAAGAGCTGGGCAATGGAAAAGAGCGGATTCAGGCTGTAGACAGCATGCCTTGGATCAATGTCGAATGGCTGAAGAAGCTGGGCCTTGAGATGCCGAAAACGACAGATGAGCTGAAAAAAGTGCTGATCGCGTTCAAGACGCAGGACCCGAACGGAAACGGCCAGGCGGACGAAATTCCGCTGTCCTTTATCAATAAGCCGGGCGCGGAAGATCTGGCCTTCCTCTTTGCTTCCTTCGGACTTGGGGAGAACCCCGACCATGCGGTTGTAAGCGATGACGGCAAGGTGATCTTTACAGCGGCGGAAGAAGGCTATAAGAACGCCATTTCATTTGTCAATGAGCTGTACAAAGAAGGACTTATTGATATTGAGGCTTACACGCAGGACTGGAGTACTTACCTTGCCAAAGGGAAGGATCAGCGCTACGGATTGTACTTCTCCTGGGATAAGGCCAACATCTCTGGAGCAGGTGATACTTATGAAGTGATGCCTCCGCTCGCTGGCCCGGATGGTGAAGTGAACGTAACCAGAACCAATGGTCTTGGCCTTGGCCGCGGCAAAATGGTCGTGACGAGCGCCAACAAAAACCTGGAAACAACGGCGAAATGGGTGGACCAGCTGTATGATCCGATCCAATCCGTGCAGGACAACTGGGGCACCTATGGGGATGAAACCCAGCAGAACATCTTCGAATTTGATGAAGCCAAAGGCATGCTGAAGCATCTGCCGCTGGAGGGTGCAGCTCCTGTTGAACTTCGTGAGAAAACAAGCATCGGCGGACCTCTGGCCGTGCTCGATTCCTACTATGGCAAATATACAACCATGCCGGATGACGCCAAGGGCAGAATGGATATTATCAAGAACATCATGGCGCCGAAGATGAAGGCGGAGAACGTAATGCCAAGTGTATTTAATTCGATTGAAGAGCTGGACCGCCTGACGACGATTGAAACGGATCTGTTCGCCTACGTTCTCAGAATGCGTACAGAGTGGTACCAGAACGGCAAAGTGGATGCGCAGTGGAATGATTATCTGAAGGAATTGGACCGTCTTGGCCTGCAGGAATGGCTGAAAATTAAACAAGGCGGCTATGACAGAGCAACGCAAAAATAAACAATAGACAGTGGAGTAAAGGAGAGAGCCATAATGTCAGCTATTACAAAACAAAATTACCGGGGTGTCTATCATTTCTCGCCCCAGGCCAAATGGATGAACGATCCGAACGGAATGGTCTTTTTCGAAGGAGAATATCATTTGTTCTTCCAGCACCACCCGGGTGGAATGACCATGGGGAGCATGCACTGGGGTCATGCCGTCAGCAAGGACCTTGTATCCTGGGAAGAGCTGCCTATCGCACTCTTTCCGGATGAGCTGGGCATGATTTTCTCGGGAAGTGCTGTTGTGGACTGGAACAATACGACCGGATTTTTTGAGGATAAACCGGGGCTGGTAGCCATCTTTACCCATCACCTGGATATGCCCGAAGGGCAACCGGCTGTTCAGCGCCAAAGTATCGCATACAGCCATGACAACGGCAGAACCTGGACTAAATACGAAGGCAATCCGGTGCTTGAACATGATACCTTCATCGATTTCCGCGATCCGAAGGTGTTCTGGCACCAGGAGACTAACCAATGGGTAATGATCGTCGCTTGCGGTCAAACGGTATGCCTGTATCATTCTCCTGATCTGATCCACTGGACCTTTGCCAGTGAATTCGGCAAGGGCATCGGGTCTCATGACGGTGTGTGGGAATGCCCTGATTTGTTCCCGCTGCACGTGGATGGAGACGCATCGAACACCAAATGGGTGATGCTTGTAAGTATTGGCGCGGACCCCGCTTTTGTGGAAGGCTCCAGAACGCAGTACTTCACCGGCGGTTTTGATGGAAAAGTGTTTACTCCGGATGAGGATTCCCGGAATATCCGCTGGCTTGATTATGGAAGGGACAATTATGCAGGGGTAAGCTGGTCGGATGTGCCTGAAGAAGATGGAAGACGTCTGTTTATCGGCTGGATGAGCAACTGGATGTATGCACCCCAGACTCCTGCAGAAGAGTTCCGTGGGGCGATGACCCTGCCAAGAGAGCTGTACCTCGAATCCAGAGAAGGAAAAATCCTGCTCGTTCAGAAGCCGGCCAAAGAGCTGGAGGCGGTCCGCATTCCTGTTCTCTCACTTGAAAATGTAACTGTGCAGGAAATCAACGCTTCATTAGCCGAGCTCAAGCTTGATGCTTACGAGATCGCAGCGAGATTCACCTGTGGCATGTCTGCAGGCTTCAAGGTAAGAACCGGGGCGGGGGAAGAAACTGTTATCGGAATGGATGCGAAGACCGGAGATCTGTATGTAGACCGTCTGGCTTCAGGCCGGAAGGATTTCCACGAGTGGTTCCCGGGACGTCATACGGCGGAAATCCAGGCTCCGGGTGAGATCAATGATCTGTGCATTTTTGTGGACCGTACTTCAGTTGAGGTGTTCGGCAATGGAGGTCAGGCGGTCATTACGGATCTTATTTTCCCTAAGCCTGAATCTGCGGGTCTTAGTGCATTTGCGGAAAATGAAGAGATCCCGTTCCTTTCACTGGATATCTACAAATTAGCTCTGCCTGCCGCAAACGGCGATAACCAGCAATCGGAGGAATGATGGAATGCGTATAGGAGCCATTGAAGCAGGCGGGACCAAATTTGTATGCGGGATCGGGGATGAAAACGGGAATATTCTGGACCGGCTCAGCCTTCCAACCGGGCATCCGGCTCAGACCCTACCCCAGGTGATAGAATATTTTCAAGACAAACAGGTAGAGGCGATCGGGGTGGGCTCCTTTGGTCCGATCGATATCAACCCGGAGAGTCCGACTTACGGCTACGTTACGACAACCCCTAAGCCAGGGTGGGCGAATTACGATATGCTGGGGACTTTACGGCGTGCCTTTCCGGTTCCGTACGGCTGGGATACCGATGTCAATGCAGCCGCATATGGCGAAGCCAAATGGGGTGCTGCGCAAGGATTGACCAGCTGTTTGTACTATACCGTAGGCACAGGTGTCGGTGTCGGTGTATATTCGGAAGGCAAAATCATACATGGCCTTGTGCATCCTGAGGGAGGGCATGTACTGACCAGACGGCATCCTGAAGATGATTTCGCAGGCGTGTGCCCTTACCATGGGGACTGCCTCGAAGGGATGGCGGCAGGCCCGGCCATTGAAGCGAGATGGGGGAAAAAGGGCCACGAGCTGCCGCCGGACCATATCGCTTGGGAAATCGAAGCCTTCTATATCGCCCAGTCTATAACCAGTGCCATTTTACTTCTGTCTCCTCACAAAATCATTCTGGGCGGCGGCGTGATGCAGCAGCTGCAGCTGCTGCCGCTCATCCGGCAGGCTGTGCTCCGCAATCTGAACGGCTATGTCAGTTCAAGTGCTATTTTAGATCATATGGATGAGTACATTGTTTCACCGGGCCTTGGCCATCAGGCGGGACTATACGGCGCTCTGGCATTGGGACTTGCAGCATGGAATAACCAGGCGTCTGTATAGATTGAACTTGACATTAGAAAAAGGGATATAAGTGATGGAGGGGAATACTTACGGAGCGAATGCATTCGCCTGAAAGCTTTCCGTAGGAAAGCTCGCTATCTTCAGCATTGGCAGTCTGCGGATATCCACCGCGAACAGCGGTACAAATTGAAGAAATCTGCAGATGGGCAGTGGCCGGAAGTCCAAACATTTCCCGGAGTCACGTCCAAATCCCTAATACAAATTCAATATGAATCCCGGCCAGTTATGCAACTGTAACTGGCCAGCTTTTTAATTGAAGGTGAAAATTGCGTAGAGGAGAAATGGAGGCTAATAGATGAAGAAAAAGTTCCAAGCAGCACTGTGCATTCTGATGGGTATAGGAATGGTTATAACTTCATCGGGCATTTACGCCGCTGGAGAACCGGAAAAGGAGGGCATTTCTATTTTTGAGAACGCTGCCAATGTACAAACGAATCTGACGGGATGGCAAGTCAAGGGAAAGGGGGAGATGGAGAATACCGCAGAAGGGCTTCTGCTGACTTCCGATCCGCAGGAAAATGTGATGGCTGTTTCCGAAACAGTGGCCGAAGATTTCCTGTATGAAGCTGACGTCATGATCAAGGAGTTGAAAGCGGATGTTTCTTTGCTCTTCCGTTCCAATGAAGACGGAAGGAATTCGTATATGCTGCAGCTTGCACCCGAGTCCGGTATGATTCGTTTAAAGGATGCCGCAGGCGGGGCGGGTAAATTATACGAAGAACGTCAGGTTGCCCTCAAGGAAGGGGAGATTTATCATCTCAAAGTAAAGGCTGAAGGGGCCTCGCTGAAGGTGTATTGGGGGAATCAGTACAAGCCTGTGATCGAGATTCAGGACAGTGCATACTCATCCGGCCGTCTTGGGCTGCACGTGTTGGATGGTTCTGCTGTGTTCCAGAATATAACCGTGAGTGATCTGAAGGGAAACCTGGGTACAGTGCTTGCAAATAAAGGACAGTGGCAGCCTGACCTCAGGGGTCAAAAAGGAACCGCTGTAAACGGGAGCAAAGCACAGCAAATTTATAGTAAGCAAGCTGCTGACTTTATATATGAAGGAACAGTCTTGTTGGGTTCCGATGCTGTTGCTGGACTGGCTTTCCGCTCCTCTGCCGATGGGAGCCGAGGCTATGAAGCCACACTAATGAAGGAAGGGAAACAGGTCCGTGTAAAGCTGACAAAAGCGGACGGAACTGTAATTGCCAGCTCAGAGCGCGTTTATCCGGGCCAAGCTGGCGCGAAGCATTATTTGGAAGTCAAGGCAAAGGGCAGCCGGCTGCAAATTTTCCTGGACGGGTATACACCGGCAGCAATCGATGTATCGGATACAACGTATTCAACCGGAAATACCGGACTTGTTGTCAAAGTGGGAAGCGCTTACTTCCAGGATGCATATCTCACGGAGGCTGACAGTTACTATACTGAAACATACCGTCCCCAGTATCATTATTCGCCGGTCCGCGGTTCCGCCAGTGACCCGAACGGGCTGGTCTACTTCGAAGGGGAATACCATCTCTTCCATCAGGATGGAGGCACATGGGCTCATGCCGTCAGCAAGGATATGCTGAACTGGAAACGCCTGCCGGTTGCACTTCCATGGAATGATTACGGGCATATCTGGTCTGGGGCTGCTGTAGCAGATACAACGAATACATCAGGTTTGTTCACGGATTCGGGCGGCAAAGGCCTGATTGCCTATTACACCTCCTTTAATCCGGATGGCCCTAACGGCAACCAGCGCATTGGCCTTGCTTACAGCAAGGATCAGGGGCGCACGTGGGAATATGCCAAGGACCGTCCGATGGTGATTGAGAACCCTGGCAAGAACGGAGACGATCCGGGGGGCTGGGATTTCCGCGATCCCAAAGTAATCCGTGATGACGAGAACAACCGCTGGGTGATGGTGGTATCCGGTGGCGATCATATCCGTTTCTTCACCTCAACCAATCTGCTGGATTGGACGTTGACCGATAATTGGGGGTATGGGGATTATGTCCGCGGCGGTGTATGGGAATGCCCTGACTTGTTCCCGCTGACGGTCCAGGGGACGTTACAGAAGAAATGGGTTCTTATGATCAGTACGGGTGCGAATCCGGCGACAGGAGGTTCGGATTCGGAATATTTTGTGGGGAGTCTGACGGCTGAGGGGAAATTCGTGAATGATAACCCGGCAGGTAAGGTGCTGAGAACAGATTTTGGCAAAGAGTATTATGCATCCATGTCTTTCTCGGACATGACGGATGGACGCAGAGTAATGCTGGCGTGGATGTCCAACTGGGATTATCCGTTCGCTTTCCCGACTTCAGGCTGGAAGGGAGAACTGACGGTTCCAAGAGAGGTTACCATGGTCACGACTAATGAAGGGCTTCGCCTCGCCCAGAGTCCGGTTAAGGAAATGGAGCTGCTGCGCAGCAGTCTATTCACTACAGCGGACAGGATGGTCAGTTCTTCATCTTCCAACCTGCTGAAGGGTCTGGTATCAGGTGCGTATGAAATTGAAGCCGAACTGGAGATTCCGGACGGCAGTACCGCAACAGAATTTGGTTTCTACGTGCGTGAGGGAACAAAACAGAAGACGGTTGTCGGCTATAAGGTGGGCGAAGGCCGATTATTCGTTGACCGGTCCGCTTCCGGGGTAACGGATTTCTCCAGACTCTTTAGTACAAGGCATGAAACGGCATTGACTGCGGAGAACAAGCGGATCAAGCTGCGGATTCTGGTGGATGAATCCTCTGTTGAGGTTTTCGGTAATGGGGGCAAGGCGGTTTTCTCCGAGGTCATTTTTCCTGACCCCGCCAGCAGGGCAATGAGCTTCTACACCCGGGGCGGTATGGTGAAGGTGGTATCTCTGAAAGTGAATAAGCTTCGCCCGGTATGGAATTCAGACAGCGCTCCGGCAACCCGGATTGTCATGGATACCGCTGACCGTGAACTGGAGATCGGGCAGAGCGGGACGCTGCAGGCGGCAGTAGAGAACGGTTCCGGCAACGCGGTTCAACCGCTCAAGTGGAAATCGAGCAATGAAGCGGTGGCTGGTATTTATGCAGCGGATTTGTCCAAGGCAACCCTTCAGGCGAAAAAAGCAGGGGAAACCGTCATTACGGTATCCACCCTGGATGGAAAGGCCTCTGCCAGCCTTCGCGTAAAAGTCTACGGCGGCGAGTTTCATACCAATCTCAGCGGCTGGACCAAGGACCTGTCCATGGCCTCATGGATCGTCACCGGGGATGGGATTCGTGGGAAATACTTCAGCGATGCGAATGATATGGCCCAAGAGCAGGCGGGTAATTTCACGTATGAAGCCGACATGAAGCTTGGAGAGTCCGGCGGAGCAGGCTCACTTCTGTTCCGTACAAGCGAAGACGGGCGCAGCGGCTATTACTTGAATCTGGACCCTAACATGAAGTCTGTCCGCCTGTTCTACAAAATCGATGGACGATTCGAGGAACGGCAGGTTCTGGCGAAGTTCCCGGCGTTCATCCTGCCGGGTCAAACTTACAAATTAAAGATTCAAGCGGAAGGCCCAAGTATCATCGTGTATATGGGAGGACAGAAGATCATGGACCTGAAGGACGGAACATTTGCGGAAGGCCATTTCGGACTTCATGTCTTTGGCGGAGAAGCCTCTTTTCAGAATGTAAAGGTGACCGGGGGAGAACCGGCGGATTTGATGACCTCAAGCCTGGTGAACGCTGCATTCCAGAAATCTGTGTATACCGCTCATCTGGCCAACGGTGAAGCTGTTGGTGTGCAGAATGCCAATGAAACCTCAGATCAGAAGTGGGTGTTTGTGCCGACAGGAGATGAAGCAGGCTCCTACTCCATCCGCACGACTGCCGGGCAGGCGCTTGATCTGGACACAGGGCAGAATAAAATTCAGCTCTATACTTACTTGGGCTACAATAATCAGCGGTGGATTGTCCGCAAGAATGAGGATGGCTCGGTTGCCATTATCTCTGTTCATCAACATATGGCTCTGGCTGTATCCGAGGATGGCTCCAGACTCACCTTAGAGGAATTACAAACGGATGAAGTGCGTCAAAAGTGGAAAATAAAACCATAACTGAGCTGGCAGCAGATGAGGATTGGCCGATTTTTGAGGATTGGCTGGTTCAGCCGCCCTGATTGGCACCATCATCGCGTGGCTGCGGAATGATATGCCATTTACGCCGCAATATCAGGCGAAGCAGGTCACTTCGCTTTGGTATCAATAACCCGATTAAACCGTAAGAGGCCGAAGCAGAACGTGTTCTGCCCAATCGTACATCATTATCGAAATAATTCATTCTATTAATGCATCGGACGGGGGCTCATGCCCCCGTCTGAATTTTGTAGTTATATAATTTGAACTTAAAAAAGTAGGAATGGAAGCAAAGTAGGCCAACCCAGATGCCGATACTGATACCGATGCCGATGATGCGAATCTCTTTCAAATTAGGTTAGAACTCGCATTCTATTGCACTTTCTGCAGCAGATGACTTATAAATCGGGCGAAAAGCTCAATCTATTGCACGAAATACAGCAGAATGCGATTCGGAGCAGAACAATAAGTATTCTATTGCAATAAGTGCAGTCATGCAAAAAATCCACTATGGTTATCCAAAATGAAGACTACGGATTTCAACTCTATATAGAACCTCTTTCTTCTGCGGGAAGTATGATATTTTAGTTCTTCTCGGTACTTGGCCACTGTTCTGCGTGACAACTCCAGTCCTTCCTTTTTCAGCAGTTCTGTGATCGCCTGATCGGACATTGGGCTCCGCTTATCTTCATTGTCGATAATATGATTGATGTGCGCCTTTGCACTCATCGATGAAACGGCATCCCGTCTTCCGATGCCAGGGTGGAGGTGAAGAAATGCTTGAGTTCGAACAATCCGCGGGGAGTCTGTATGTACTTGTATGAACTCTATTCAAAAGCCCGAAGAAGAACTGGATTTCAATTTTAATTATGCGCTGCAAGTGCATATAGCCGTTCATATGGCTCATGCTTTGGAGCGCATGGTCATCCATGACGGGTTAGTGTACAGGGGGCATGTGAATTTATTTAATCAGCGTTTACTGGTTGCGCTGAACCATTCCTGTGAAATATTTGTTAGTGGTATTAACCTGGTACTGACTGAAGACGAAAAGTATCATATTTGCGAAATGTTAAACGAAGAATATATTGGTATTGGCTAGCAGCTGCGAAAGTGTATAAAACGCTTACAAAAGTGTATCGATGATTGAGAATATGAAAATAAGAACCTGGCTACCTGGGACCCAAATCTCCTTAGCTGCGGGGATTTGGGTCTTTTTAAATTGAACACTGAAACATACAGATGTTTGGCACGGGTCTTGCATAATTATATAGGCGAAGGAAACATTGAGGGGGTGAAACAAATGATAGGAGTTATAGCAGGCACACATGGGAAGTTTTCCGAAAAAATCCTAAGATCAACGGAAATGGTCTTCGGATAATTTTAGGGAATTTATGAAAAGGGAAGTGAAAAGATGAGGAGAAAAAATATTAATCGGATTTGTTCTT
>RCUU01000797.1_pt1 | contig 16654 bp, 19 predicted proteins | sample 2166211 | NCBI WGS metagenome assembly RCUU01 (sample SAMN09932620, study PRJNA488358) | compost metagenome | feature: garden; material: soil; isolation source: compost soil in phenylacetic acid-enriched culture | place: Germany: Experimental Botanical Garden Goettingen | collected 2016-01-27
CATGGTGCTACCTCCTGCCCGCGGCCGGAAAGCATACCAGAGCTGAAGAAATAAAAATAAATCCAAGAACTTCAATGAGTTGTAGCTGTCTTTTGCGGTGAATTGTGGTGCTGGGAATTGGCGTTCGGACAAAAGCGCCTATACTCGCGCCCCCCTTTTACCTGGAGAGCGGATGACGCGACCCTCGCTGCTGATCGTGCTGTGCCTTGGGCTGCTTGCATCGTGGCCGGTGGCCGCGCGCCTGGCTGGCCCGCAAGAGGTCGTGCAGCCCAGTGCAGTCCGGGACCTGGCGCAAATCCGCAGCAGCCAGCAATTGCGCGTGCTGGTCAACCAGAGCCGCAACAGTTCCGGCGAGGTCCAGGGTCAGTCGATCGGCGTCGAATACCATCGCCTACGGGCGTTCGAGCAATACTTGAACGCCCGTGCCCGCGATGGCCAGGAAATTCAGCTGAAAATCATCCCCAAGGCCAAGGAGCAATTGCTTGGCGCGCTGCAACGCGGCGAAGGCGACCTGGTTGCCCCGGGAGAATTGCTCGACCTGGAGCCTAACAGTGGGGTCAGTGCCAGTGATCCGGTGGTGGCCAATGTTCCTTTGCTGTTGGTGGGGCGCAAGGGCGAGCGTCGCTATACCCGCGTCGAGCAATTGGCTGGACGTACCCTGTCATTACCCAGTGCCAGCGCCGCCGGCGATGCAGTGCATGAAATCAACCAGAAACTGGCACTGCGCAAACTGCCGCCGATCAAGGTCGAGTGGGTCGATCCGAGCCTGGCCGTGGAGGATGTGCTGGAAATGGTCCAGGCCGGGATTTTCCACCTGACAGTGGTCGAGCAGCCGATCGCCGAGCGCTGGGCGCGGGTCATGCCCAAGCTGCGCATCGAGCGCCAGACGCAGATCAGCCCACCTGAGCCCATGCGCTGGTATGTGCGCCGTGACGCTTCGATGCTCCTGGCCAGTATCGACCGCTTCATCGGCGGCTACCGGCCGCCGGCCGACCAGGATGCCGCCTTCGAGCGCGTCTATCGGCGCCTGTACAGGGTGCACAACCCCTTGGCCCGGGCGGATCGACAGCGTCTGGAGAAACTGCGCCCCGTGCTGCAGCGCCATGCCAGCGACCAGAACCTGGACTGGTTGAACCTTGCCGCGTTGGCATTCAAGGAATCGAGCCTCAATCCCGGCGCCCGGGGTGGCAGTGGCGCCACCGGGCTGCTGCAAATCACCCCGGCCGCGGCGCAGCGGGTCGGCGTGGGCAATATCACCAACCTCGACGGTAATGTGCAGGCGGGTGCACGTTACCTGTCGATGATCCGGCGCAAGTTTTTCGCCAGCCCGCAACTCAACGAGCGCGAGCGCATGGCGTTCGTCCTGGCCGCCTACAACATGGGGCCGGAGCGGGTCCAGGGAATGCGCGCCGAGGCTCGCCGGCGCGGCTTGAACCCTAATCAATGGTTCTTCCAGGTCGAGCGCATTGCCATGGAGCAGGTCGGCATGGGGGTGGTCAGTTATGTCAATGCGGTGAACAAGTATTACTTGGCCTTTGACCGTGAGCGGGAATCGCTGGAGCCCCAGGCGAAGAAAGTGGCCTCGCGCAAGTAATCGATTTATTTGGGTTGTTAACGGGCAAAATTTGCGCTTTTAACAGTTGTAAATAAGATTACTGTGATGGCCATTGACGACCCAATCGCATAAAGGACTCCACCATGAGCATGATGAATACTGTATTGGCTACACGCGCAGGCTTGGGCCTGACCCTGTTGCGTATTCCCGTGGGTATTATTTTCATGGCCCACGGTTCGCAAAAGTTGTTTGGCTGGTTTGGTGGTCATGGCCTGGCGGGTACTGCGCAATATATGGAAAGCATCGGTCTGGCGCCGGGGCATTTAATGGCGATGTTGTCGGGCGGCACGGAGTTCTTCGGTGGCCTGGCTCTGGTTATCGGCCTGCTGGTACGACCGGCCGCAATAGGGCTCGTCGGGCTGTTGCTGGTGGCGATTTTTTCCGTGCATATCAATAACGGCCTGTTCATGAGCAACAACGGCTATGAGTTTGCCCTGGCGTTGTTGGCAGGCGTGATTGCCATTTTGATCGAAGGGGCGGGCAAGGCTTCCCTGGATAACCTGATTGCCGATTAGGCATCGTTGTCGCACCTCTATGCGCCTGTAATACAGGCGCAGCCTTCAAATAGCATTGACAGCCCATGGCCGGCTTCTCTAGGATTGCCCGCATGCGCCGATTTAAACAGCTACTTGCGGGGCGCCGGAAGACTTCACTGTCGCCGAAATACCGCTAAAGCGCTGGTTCGGTGACGCCTCCCACCCTGCCCAGCGGGAAGTGGAGGCGGAGTACGAAAGTCATGAGTTGTCCGCGCATCAGTGTCTGTCTGGCCCCTGTCCCTTCGAGCCCGGCGTTGCGTAGCCCCCGAATCCTGCTCGGCGGGCAGCATCAACCTACCTTGTTGCGTCACCTCGATGGCTGGCCCCGGCGCAAGGGCAAGGCCACTGCATGCCTCATTCAGTTTGTCGACGACGTCGCAGCGTTGGCACAGTTCAGCAATGATCGCTTCGACCTGGCTGTGGTTCAGGCACCGAGTGCCGAAGAGGCTGCCGATATGATCGGGCAGCTGACGCGTATTGCGCGTCAGGGCCTGATAACGCGCCGGACTGGCGTGCGCTGAGGCGGCGAGCGCCCTTGCCCGAGTGCTGTTGCAGTGGGCTGGATGGCACTCAGGGGTATGAGATTTCGACGATATAAACCCGTTGCTCGCCGGTTGGCGTCTGTACGCGCACTTCGGCGTCCAGCGCTTTGCCGATCAGGGCGCGGGCCAGGGGCGAGTCAATGCTGATCAATCCGAGTTTGAGGTCCAGTTCGTCGGGCCCGACGATGCGATAGCGTGATTGCTCGCCCTCTTCGTTTTCTACCGTGACCCAGGCACCGAAATAGACCTTGTTCGGGTCGCTTGGGCGTTCACTGATCACTTTGAGGTTCTCAAGACGCTTGGTCAGGAAGCGCACGCGGCTGTCGATTTCGCGCAACATCTTCTTGCCGTAGGTGTATTCGGCGTTTTCCGAGCGGTCGCCCTGGGCGGCCGCTTCGCTGACCGATTGGGTCACCTGGGGGCGGCGCACATGCCACAGCTCATGCAGTTCGGCGCGCATCCGCGCTTCACCTTCTGGGGTGATCAAGGCGGTGCCGGCGCTGCGCGGCGGACGGTAGCGGCTCATGCGTTTGTAGGTTCCGGGCAATGGGGCATGGAGTCTATCAGCCCTCGCGAAGCACTGTCAGCGGGCTGGTGTTGAGGGCGCGGCGTGTGCCGAAAATACCCGCGCCACCCACCAGCAGGGCACCTATGAACGGCAGTGCCAGCAGCCAGGGGTGGGGGCTCCAGCTCAGGTCGAACGCATAGTGATAGAGCACCGCGCTGATTACTTCGCACCCTAGCGCAGCAAGCAGGCCACTGGCGGCGCCGAGCAGGCCGAATTCGATGCGCCGGGTCTTGATCAGCAGTTGCCGTTCGGCACCCAGCGCGCGCAGCAGCGCACCTTGCTGGATGCGTTCGTCCAGCGTGGCCTGCAATCCGGAAAACAGAACGGCCAGGCCGGCGGCGAGCACGAACAGCAGCACGTATTCCACTGCCAGGGTGACCTGGGCGAGGATGCTGCGCAATTGTTCGAGCAGAGCTTCGACCTGCAGGATGGTCACGGCCGGGAAGGCCCGTGACAATTCCACGACTTGCAGGTCATGACCGGGGGCCAGGTAGAAGCTGGTCAAGTAAGTGGTGGGCAAATCCTTCAGAGTGCCGGGCTCGAAGATCATGAAAAAATTGGGCTGGAAACTGTCCCAGTTGACCGTGCGCAGGCTGGTGACCCGCACCGCTCGCTCCATGCCGCCGACGTTGAATTTCAGGTGGTCACCGAGCTTGAGCTTGAGGCTTTCGGCCACCTGGGCTTCGACTGAAACCCCTGGCAAATCACTGGAGGGCTGTTCTTGCCACCAAGTGCCGCTCACCAGCGTGTTGCCCTGGGGCAGTTCGGCAGCCCAGGTCAGGCTCAGGTCGCGCTGGATGGCACGTTCACCACTCGACTCCTTGGTGACGATTTCGCGCACCGGTTCGGCATTGATATGGGTCAGGCGCCCCGGAATGACGGGGTAGAGCGGGGCGCCCAGCGCGGAAAAGTCCTTGAGCCGCTCGGCGAAGCTGTCCTTGTCGGCGGGCAGGATATTCAGGGCGAAATAGTTGGGGGCGTCCTTGGGCAACTGGTTTTGCCAGGTGTCGAGCAGTTCACCGCGCAACAGGGCGATCAGCGCCATCGACAGCAAGATCAGGCCGAAGGCCAGGGATTGCCCGGCAGCTGCCAGGGGGTGACGCAGCAACTGGCCCAGGCCCAGGCGCCAGGGCAGGCTGGCACCGGCCAGCAACCGTCGCAGGCTTTGCAGGCCCAGCAGCAACAGGCCGCCCAGGATGAATGCCGCGACCAGGCCGCCACCGAGCAGGGTAAAGGTCAGCAGCAGGTCCAGGCTCAGGCGCCACATGATCAGCGCCAGGGCCAGCAAGGCAGCACCGTAGACCAGCCAGCTGCTCGGCGGCACGGGCAGCAAGTCGCGGCGCAGCACACGCAGCGGTGGCACCCGGCCCAACGCTGCCAGCGGCGGCAAGGCAAAGCCGGCGAGGGCAACCAGACCAGTGCAGATCCCGGCCAGGGCCGGCAGCAGGCCGCCGGGCGGGACCACGCTTGGCAATAACCCTTGCAGCAAGTAAAACAGACCCAATTGCGCCAACCAGCCGAGCAGGGCGCCGCTGACACTTGCCAGCAGCCCGAGCACTGCCAGTTGCAGGCTGAACAGCAGCAACGCCTGGCGCCGCGACAGCCCCAGGCAGCGCAGCAGCGCGCTGGCATCGAAGCGTCGGCTGGCGAATCGGCTGGCCGACAGAGCCACGGCAACGCCGGACAGCAGCACAGCGGCCAGGCTGGCCATGTTCAGGTAGCGTTCGGCCTTGCCAAGGGCACCGCCGATCTGTGTGTTGCCGTCGCGTGAGTCCTTCAGGCGCTGATTGGGCTCCAGCCCGGGGTTGACTCTGTCGCGGTAGTTTTCCAGGGCTTCGGGCGTGCCGCGCCAGAGGTCGCGGTAGATGACCCGGCTGCCCGGCTGAACCACGCCGGTGGCGTCAAGATCGGCGAGGTTGATCAATACCCTCGGTGTAAGGCTGTAGAAATTACCGGCGCGATCGGGTTCGTAGGTGAGCACCCGGGTCATGCGCAGGCTTTTCATGCCCACATCGATGCTGTCGCCGATCTGCAGGTTCAGTGCGACCAGCAGGCGCGGCTCGACCCAGGCCTCGCCTGGTGCCGGGCCGCCGCCGCTGACTTCGGGCTCGTAGGGCTGGGCGGCGCTCTTGAGCTGGCCACGCAAGGGGTAGGCCGCATCGGCGGCCTTGACGCTGGAGAGCTGGATGCCATTGTCGCCGGCTACCACACTGGAGAATTCGACTGCGCGGGCATGATCCAGGCCCAGATCGGTGCCAGCCTGCACTTGTTCCTCGCGGGCGGGGGTCGAGCCCTGGAGGACAATATCGGCACCGAGAAATTCGGTGGCGCGCATCAGCATCGCGCCGTTCAGGCGGGCACCGAAATAACCGATGGCGGTGCTGGCGGCGACCGCCACCAAGAGGGCGAAGAACAGCACCCGCAGTTCGCCGGCGCGGGTGTCGCGCAGCAGCTGGCGCAGGGCAAGGCTGAGCATTCGTGCCATCAGGCCTCCTGGGGCGTGACCAGATGCCCGGCATCCAGGCGGATCAGGCGGCGGCAGCGCTGGGCCAGGCGCTCGTCATGGGTGACCAGTACCAGGGTGGTGCCGCGTTCCTGGTTGAGTTCGAAGAGCAAGTCGCTGATGCGCTCGCCGGTATGGCTATCGAGGTTGCCGGTCGGCTCATCGGCAAACAGCACTGCCGGCTCTGCGGCGAAGGCGCGGGCGATGGCCACACGCTGCTGCTCGCCGCCGGAAAGCTGGCGCGGCGAATGGCTCAGGCGCTGGCCCAGGCCGACGCGTTCCAGCAGGTTGCGGGCATGCTCGCGGGCATCCTTGCGGCCGTCGAGCTCCAGCGGCAACATCACGTTTTCCAGGGCATTAAGGCTGTCGAGCAGTTGAAACGACTGGAAGACGAAGCCTACGTGTTCGGCCCGGACCCGTGCGCGCTGATCCTCGTCGAGGCTGCCCAGGTCCTGGCCGGCCAATGTCACGGAACCTGCGCTGGGCAAGTCCAGGCCGGCGAGCAGGCCGAGCAGGGTGGATTTGCCCGAGCCCGAGGCACCGACGATGGCCAGGCTGTCGCCTTGGTGCAGCTCGAGGGAGAGCCGGTGCAGGATGGTCAGTTCGCCTTCCGCGCTGGGAACCACTTTGCTAAGGTTGCGTGCGGTGAGAATGCTGGGGCGTGTCATCCGTTCGTTCCTGGCTTGTGTGGCGCCCATGGAGAGTCCGATGCGAGTGTGGTTGATGAGTGCTGGCCTGGCACTGCTGTGCATGGCTCAAGGCGCAACGGCAGGTACTGTACTGATCGTAGGCGATAGTATCAGCGCCGCTTTCGGCCTGGATACCCGCCAGGGGTGGGTCGCACTGCTACAGCAGCGCCTGGAGCACGAGGGTTTCGACGATAAAGTGATCAATGCCTCGATCAGCGGCGACACCAGTGCCGGGGGCCAGGCGCGGCTACCGGCGCTGCTTGCAGAGCATAAGCCGGCGGTGGTGGTGCTGGAGCTGGGCGGCAATGATGGCCTGCGTGGGCAGCTGCCTACGCAATTGCAACAAAATCTTGCGTCGATGATCGACAGCGCCCGCGGCGCGGGGGCCAAGGTCCTGTTGCTGGGGATGCGTCTGCCGCCCAATTACGGGGTGAAATACACCACGGCCTTCGAACAGGTCTACAGCAACCTTGCCACCCAGAAAAACGTGGCGCTGGTGCCGTTTTTCCTCGACGGCGTGGGTGGGGTGCCGGAGCTGATGCAGGCCGATGGCATTCACCCGGCCCAGGGGGCTCAGGACAAGTTGCTGGAAAATGTCTGGCCGACGCTAAAACCGTTGCTTTGACGCTTTTCTACAGGCGGGCTTTGGGCTAATGTGGCGCCCCCGATTTGGAGCCCCCAATGCCGCGTCCCGCCTGGTCCCTGTTTGCCTATCAATTGATCGAGCCTGACGAGCAGCTTGACCTGTTCGCTTGTCAGGAGGTCCGGGTGCACCTGATCGCGCGTCAACTGGAACTCGGTGGTTCGGTGGACCGCACCCTGTGCGGAACCTTGCTGCCCGCGCAACCGCGCTGGTCGGGCGTGGGGTCTTCGATATTTCGCGACAAACGGCTATGTCCGCTCTGTCGGGCCATTCTCAACGCCCAACGCCGCGGTACGCGGCCAGTCTGGCCGCAACTCTGACCCTGCGACCCCCAGCATTTTTAACCTCAAGCAACGTTTGGGCCGCGGCTGTGCCTCCCCGTCGGGCGGCCGCCGGTGTACAATTGGTCGCTTGTCTCTATCGAATCTGCGAAGGATTTCCGGATGTTGCCGCGTTTTTCCGCCGTTACCCGTTGCCTGCCCCTTGCCGCTCTGTTGGCGGCGGGCCCCGCAGCGGCCCTGGAGTTCCCGTTGCCGCCGCCGGGCGAAGACATCATCGGCCAGATCCAGGTGATCAAGGCCAAGTATGAAGACACGTTCGCCGACATCGGCACGGCCAATGACCTGGGCTACCTGGAAATGGTCGCGGCCAACCCGGGTGTCGATGCGTGGCTGCCGGGTGCCGGCACCGAGATCGTGCTGCCGACGCGTTTCATCCTGCCACCCGGCCCTCGTGAAGGCATCGTGATCAACCTGGCCGAATACCGTATGTACTACTACCCGAAGGGGCAGAACGTAGTGCATACCTACCCGCTGGGAATTGGGCGCGAAGGTTGGGGCTCGCCGGTCACCAACGGCGCCAAGGTTACCGCCAAGACGCCTAACCCGAGCTGGACGCCGCCTGCGTCGATCCGTGCCGAGCACGCTGCCGACGGCGATCCGCTACCCAGCGTAGTGCCGGCCGGTCCCGATAATCCGTTGGGGCCATTCAAGTTCACCCTGAGTGTGCCAGGCTACCTGATCCATGGCTCGAACAAGAAGTTCGGCATTGGCATGCGTACCAGCCATGGTTGCTTCCGCATGTTCAACAACAACGTGCTGGAACTGGCCAAAATGGCGCCAGTCGGTACGTCGGTGCGGATCATCAACGAGCCTTACAAGTTCGGCATGAGCGGCGGCAAGATCTACCTGGAAGCGCATACGCCACTGGATGACAAGGGTGACCCGTCAGTGGTGGACAAGCACACTGCGGTCATCAACGCGCTGCTCAAGCGTGGGGATGAAAACCTGCGGATGAACTGGGATAACGTGCGTGATGTGGTGGCGGCCGAAGATGGCATGCCCGTCGAAATCGCAGCGCCAACCGAGGCGCCGATGGTGTCTACCGCGCCGTTGGAAATGCAGTAAGGTTCGGTGTGCCAATAGCCCGCCCTGGGTCACCAGGGCGGGCTTTTTTGTGCCTGGTAACAGCGATGCAAGAAAAGCATTTCCCAGGCTCCCACCATTGCGTAGCAGCTGCCGTCAGGCTGCGTCCGCGATGCAGCAGGCGCTATATCAAGCTACGGATAGAGTGCAATGGGCGCTTATCTGCAGGCAAAAAAAAGCCGACCCATGAAATGGATCGGCTTGATAACAACCCCGAAGGATTATTACTTGCGGCTTGCTTTTTCCAGCATACGCAGAGCGCGCTCGTTTGCTTCGTCAGCAGTCTGCTGTGCTTTTTGAGCAGCAGCCAGAGCTTCATCAGCCTTACGATAAGCTTCGTCTGCACGAGCTTGTGCACGAGCTGCTGCATCTTCAGTAGCAGTCAGGCGAGCTTCGGTTTCTTTGGATGTGCTGCTGCAACCGGTAGCCAGTACTGCGGCCAGGGCCAGAGCAGAGAATTTCAGAACGTTGTTCATCGTGTTCCCCTTCAAGGACTTTCTATTAAGTAGCTATCTCCTCCGATTGAGGAAATAGCCGGCGTACATACTACCCATTACTTGTAGTAAGTAAAACTGACGTGACGCAAGAAGCAAAAAAAATTGTAGGCGTTGATTCTTTTTCGAGCAACTTTTAACTGAATTGTTTAAAAAATATCCAGCTACAAGGCCCGTAGCTGAGCGAGCCAATGAGAAAAAGTTCCTGTGGTACAGCGCTGTTTTTCAGTCTGGCTAAAGTCCGCCTACATGGAATCGTCTACACTTTTGTTCGGCTTTTGTGTGGCGCCTCTCAATATCTTTCTCGATGTTCAGGTGACTTTAACAACGGGCGCTCGTCTTAAGTCTCAACATCCGGCAATGTACAGGCTATCGACCCGGAGTGATCTTCGGTCGAGCGCAATCCTGCGTGATCCGGAGCAGCACCCGCCAACCCGCACGATGACGAGCGCACCTTGAGCATTTCTGCCAATGGTGCCTACTATTTGTACGTGCTCGGTAGCGCGAGATCGGTGCAGCTCTTCTCGGTGTCCACTCAGGCACGGGGTGGCGTAGATGTTCCTTCGCCGGAAAAACATCGGTAAGGTAGGGGTCAGAATTCAAGACCCGCGAGGAGTAGTGATGAGCGAGGCGTTGTCCATCCACCATGACCAGGCTGGTCATCAGTTCGAGACCAATGTGGACGGTCATCGTGCCTACCTGACCTACATGGACCTGGGTAAGCAGACACTGGATATCTACCGCACCTTCGTGCCCAATGCGCTGCGAGGGCGGGGTATTGCCGCGGCCCTGACGGAGCAGGCGCTCGAATATGCCGACCGCATGGGCTACACGGTGATTCCGTCGTGCTCGTATGTCGAGCGCTACATGGAGCGGCACAAGCGGCAGATGGCCAAGACCTGAAACGCCGCGCCACTGGCAACGCCTTTCAAGCACACACAAAAACGCCGGGACATGCCCGGCGTTTTTTTTGACCCTGTTTCAGGCACGGTTGCGCTTGGGAAGCACTTCCTTGAGCTTGGTATGCATGCTGCGCAGGGTGTTTTCGGTGGCGGTCCAATCGATGCAGGCATCGGTGATCGACACGCCGTACTGCAACTCCGAAAGGTCTTTAGGAATCGCCTGGGCGCCCCAGTTCAGGTGGCTTTCAACCATCAGGCCGATGATCGACTGGTTGCCTTCGAGAATCTGGTTGGCGACGTTCTCCATGACCAGTGGCTGCAGGGCCGGGTCCTTGTTGGAGTTGGCGTGGCTGCAGTCGACCATGATGTTGGCCTTGATCTTGGCCTTGGCCAGGTCCTGCTCGCACAGGGCGACGCTGACCGAGTCGTAGTTCGGCTTGCCGTTGCCGCCGCGCAATACCACGTGGCCGTAGGCATTGCCCTTGGTGGTGACGATGGACACGCCACCTTCCTGGTTGATACCCAGGAAGCGGTGAGGGCTGGAAACCGATTGCAAGGCGTTGATAGCGACGGTCAGGCCGCCGTCGGTGCCGTTCTTGAAACCGACCGCCGAGGACAGGCCCGAGGCCATTTCCCGGTGGGTTTGCGATTCGGTGGTGCGTGCGCCAATGGCAGACCAGCTGATGAGGTCCTGCAAGTACTGGGGTGAAATCGGGTCCAGTGCTTCGGTGGCGGTAGGCAGGCCCATCTCGGCCAGGTCGAGCAACAGCTGGCGACCGATGTGCAGGCCATCCTGAATCTTGAAGGAGTCGTCCAGGTACGGGTCGTTGATCAGGCCTTTCCAGCCGACGGTGGTACGAGGCTTCTCGAAATAGACGCGCATCACCAGGTACAGGGTGTCGGACAGTTCCTCGGCGAGCACCTTGAGGCGCTGCGCGTACTCGTGAGCCGCCTTGATATCGTGGATCGAGCAGGGGCCGATTACCACGAACAGGCGGTGGTCCTTGCCGTCGAGGATATCGCGGATCACTTCGCGGCCGCGGGTGACCGTCCGAAGCGCAGCTTCGCTCAGCGGGATGTCCTTCTTGAGCTGATCGGGCGTGATCAGGGTCTCGTTGGAGGCAACGTTTAAGTCGTCGATCGGTAAATCAGCCATCGTGTTACTCGTCAGGTCACGGGTGCCGGCCGCCAGCGATCCCCGTGCGGCGGAGCACAGCATGATTGAGCGCAGCGGGGACAGGAACCTTAGCGCGTTACACTGTGGCTCGACAATGGGCAGGGCCGGTTTTCCTGCGCTTTGGCGCCCGGCGTGGCATTAAAGGGGTGAAAAAGGTGGTGCGGTCGGGTTCAAGCTGGCCTGGGAGAACTCGACGGCATGTTGATCCACCCATTCACGGGCCAGGTTGTCGATGCTTTCGGCGTCCTCGTTGTGCTGCTGGCAAAAATGCTTGATCTGGCACACCTGCTCGCCCATGCGGGCACCGAACAGGGTCTGCTCGTCGGTAAAGGCGATGCCGATCAGGTAACCCTCGTCCTGTTTGCGGCACCAGGCGACATAACCGGCATAGCGGGCCTGTTCGCCAAGTGCGGGAATGTACATTTCGATGGCGGTGCCCCGGCGGAAGGCGCGAGGATGATTGCATGCCACGCCACCCAGGCTGATAGTGTGCAAGCGTTGCCGGTAGAGACGGTGATACTTGAGTACAGTCAGTTCTACCGGAACATCGGACGGATGAGGAAGAAAGCGATTCATGAACACTGGCTCCGAGTGTCGACTAATTGACGGTCCTACCCCAAGTATAGTGAGGGAATTGGAACTCACTGATTTGAATGTGGATCGGTCGCTGCTCGATTTTTCCGGAATCTCGCTGCTGATTTTCACGGGCGAAGGGTGCGCCGGTTGTCGCTGGGCCAAGCGCCATTTGCCCGGCTTGGGCTTGCCCGTGGATCGCTTGTGCTGGATTGATGCCGGGCGCAATGGCGGGGCCGTGGCGCGCTATGAGGTATTCCATTTGCCAGCGTTGTTCGTGGTTCGCGATGGGGCGTTTCACGGCGCGTTGCATACGCGCCTGACGTTGCCGCAAGTCGGCGAGGCGCTGAGCCTGGCGCTGGCACGCACACCTGAAGAATTGCCATGATCAAAAGGCCTGGAGGCTGATATGGGGAAAGGTTTGGCGGATAAGTTGGTGGTAGCGATTTCTTCGCGGGCGCTGTTCGACCTGAGCGAAAGCCACAGGGTTTATTTGAATGAGGGCGTCGAGAACTACCGTCAGTACCAGATCGACCATGAGGACGAAGTCCTCGGCCCCGGCGATGCCTTCCTGTTGGTGGAAAAGCTGCTCGGTCTCAACGCTCGGCTGGGCCAGGACCGGGTCGAGGTGGTATTGGTATCGCGCAACAGCGCCGATACCGGCCTGCGCGTATTCAATTCGATCCAGCATTACGGCCTGGGTATTTCCCGTGCGGCCTTTGTGGGAGGGCGCAGCCCGTACCCCTATCTGGCCGCGTTTGGCTGCCACCTGTTCCTTTCCACCGATGCTGACGACGTACGCAGTGCATTGGAAGCGGGCTTTGCTGCGGCCACCATTCTCAGTGGTGGTGCGCGCCGGGCCGATAGCGACGAGTTGCGCATCGCTTTCGACGGCGATGCGGTGCTGTTTTCCGATGAGTCGGAGCGGGTCTACCAACAGGGCGGGTTGGAGGCGTTCCAGGCCAGCGAGCGCGAGGCCGCCCGCAAGCCTCTGCACGGAGGGCCGTTCAAACCATTTCTGGCGGCGCTCAATCTGTTGCAGCAGGCATTCCCCGATGGAGCGGGGCCCATTCGAACCGCGCTGGTCACGGCGCGTTCGGCGCCGGCCCACGAGCGCGTTATCCGAACCCTGCGTGAGTGGGACATTCGCCTGGATGAATCCCTGTTTCTGGGTGGTCTTGAAAAATCCGCCTTTCTCGAAGCCTTTGCCGCGGACGTGTTTTTCGATGACCAGGCAGGCCATTGCGAGAAGGCTCGTCAGTTCGTTGCAACTGGCCATGTGCCTCACGGCATCAGCAATGAGCTGAAAATTTAGGCCGCCCTGAGCGGCCCCTCCGTCTGCCAGCGGCGCTGCTAAGCTGAAGCAAGCTCTGCCGTTTTGGCAGTTCGGGAGGTCGTATGATTCGCTCTATGCTGTATGCCACTGACCTCGGTCTTTATGCTCCTTATGTCATGCAACACGCCCTGGCGCTGGCGCGGACCTTCAGTGCCGAGCTTTATGTACTCCATGTGGTCGAGCCGATGGGGCAGTTCGCCGAGTCTCTGCTGCAAAGCTACCTGGATGAACAGACCTTGAGCCAATTACAGGGCCAGGGGGTCAATACGGTCATGGCCAATATCGAGAGCAAGGTGCTCGACAACTTTCGTGAGGAGTTGGGCGAGGGTCAGCAGGATCTGGCCCTGATCAGTGCAGTGCGCGTTCGTCAGGGCGACCCGGCGCAAGTCATTCTCGACCAGATCTCGCGCCTTGCCGTGGACCTGGTGATCGTCGGCAGCCACAGCCGAGGCGTCAGTGCCGACGCCCCGCTGGGGCGTACGGCGGCACGGGTGGTGCAACTGTCCACGGTGCCGGTCTACCTGGTGCCACTTTCCCAGCACTTGGGGCGTAGGAAGGCATAGGTGAATAGACCAAAGGTTGTGGGAATTTTTATAAAAAGTTCTAGATTTATTCTTCAAACCATTAATATAGTTATAAATCGTCGCTGATGCATGTGGCGTCCAGCTGATTTGAGGGATACCTATGAAGCTTCAACAATTGCGCTACATCTGGGAAGTAGCGCACCACGACCTCAACGTCTCCGCTACAGCGCAGAGCCTGTATACCTCCCAGCCAGGGATCAGTAAGCAGATTCGCCTGTTGGAAGACGAACTGGGCGTGGAAGTCTTTGCGCGCAGCGGCAAGCACTTGACCCGGGTAACCCCGGCCGGTGAACGGATCATCACCACGGCCGGCGAAATCCTGCGCAAGGTCGAAAGCATCAAGCAGATTGCCCAGGAATTTTCCAATGAGAAGAAGGGCACACTGTCGATCGCCACCACGCATACCCAGGCGCGCTACGCCTTGCCGCCGGTGATCAGCAGCTTCATCAAGCAATACCCTGAAGTGGCCCTTCACATGCATCAGGGCTCGCCCATGCAGATTGCCGAAATGGCCGCCGACGGTACCGTCGATTTCGCCATTGCCACCGAGGCGCTGGAATTGTTCGGCGACCTGGTGATGATGCCTTGCTACCGCTGGAACCGCTGCGTGGTGGTGCCCCAGGGGCATCCGTTGACCAAGCTGCCGAAGCTGACCCTGGAAGTTCTCGCCGAATACCCTATCGTGACTTACGTGTTCGGTTTCACCGGCCGCTCAAAGCTTGACGAAGCGTTCAGCCATCGCGGCCTGACGCCCAAGGTGGTATTCACCGCCGCCGATGCCGACGTGATCAAGACTTACGTGCGCCTGGGCCTGGGCGTGGGGATCGTGGCCAAGATGGCGGTCGACCCCAAGCTCGACAGCGACCTGGTGGTGCTCGATGCCAGCGAACTGTTCGAATCCAGTATCACCAAGATCGGTTTCCGCCGTGGCACCTTCCTGCGTGGCTTCATGTGCGACTTCATCGAGAAGTTCGCCCCGCACCTGACCCGCGAAGTGATGGCCAAGGCCATCCAGTGCCACAACAAGCAGGAGCTCGAAGAACTGTTCGACGGTGTCGAGTTGCCGGTACATTGATAGACGGCAACAGCAAAAACCACCCCTCACCCTAGCCCTCTCCCCCACGGGGAGAGGGGGACTGACCGCGTCAATTTGGCCTACATCAATCGGCTCCCTCTCCTTGAGGGAGAGGGTTGGGGTGGGGGGGATTGCCGATCACTGCTTGGCGATCAGATTGCCAGCGTGCAACCCACATTCTTTCTGCGTTGCCTCTTCCCACCACCAACGGCCCTCGCGCTCGTGCTGGTTGGGCAGGACAGGGCGGGTGCAGGGTTCGCAGCCGATGCTGATGAAGCCGCGCTCGTGCAGGCTGTTGTAGGGCAGTTCGAGCATACGGATATAGCCCCAGATTTCCTCGCTGGTCATCTGCGCCAGGGGGTTGAACTTGTACAAGGTACGTTCTGGCGTCGAGAAGGCGCTGTCGACTTCCATGACTGCTACCTGGCTGCGCGTGCCCGGGCTTTGATCGCGGCGCTGGCCGGTCGCCCAAGCCCTGACAGTGGACAGTTTGCGTCGCAGCGGTTCGATCTTGCGGATGCCGCAGCATTCGCCATGGCCGTCCTTGTAGAAGCTGAACAGGCCCTTTTCCTTGACGAAGGGTTCCAGCTTGCTGTGGTCCGGGCTGACCAGTTCGATCGGGATGTTGTAGTGCTCGCGGACCTGGTCGATGAACCGGTAGGTCTCCGGGTGCAGGCGCCCGGTGTCGAGGCTGAAGACCTTGACGTTCTTGTTCAGCTTCCAGGCCATGTCTACCAGGACGACGTCTTCGGCGCCGCTGAAGGAAATCCACAAGTCGTCGCCAAAGTGGCTGAACGCGAGCTTGAGAATATCCTGGGCAGACTTGTTGGCATATGTCGCGGCGAATTCGGCGACATCGAAGGGGTGACTCATCAGGCGGCTTCCTGTTGGGGGTTGGCGCTTGGCGCTCGTAATCTTTCGATCTTATCAAAAAAATGCCCGGTTTCGGCTGGTTTCCCGCGTTGCGCGGCACAGGTTCAGCCGCTAGAGTGCCGCTTCTTTCTAATGTTCCTCGAGGAGTGTGCTGTGGAAATTGCCTGTCTCGACCTGGAAGGCGTATTGGTCCCGGAAATCTGGATCGCCTTCGCAGAGAAAACCGGAATCGAATCGCTCAGGGCAACCACCCGGGATATTCCCGACTACGACGTGCTGATGAAGCAGCGCCTGCGCATTCTCGATGAACATGGCCTGAAGCTTGCCGACATCCAGGAAGTGATTGCCACCCTCAAGCCCCTCGACGGCGCCATCGAGTTCGTCAACTGGCTGCGCGAGCGCTTCCAGGTGGTGATCCTCTCCGACACCTTCTACGAGTTCTCCCAGCCGCTGATGCGTCAGCTCGGTTTCCCGACCCTGCTGTGCCACAAGCTGATCACTGACGAAACCGATCGCGTGGTTGGCTACCAGCTGCGCCAGAAAGACCCCAAGCGTCAGTCGGTCATTGCCTTCAAGAGCCTGTACTACCGCGTGATCGCCGCCGGCGACTCGTACAACGACACCACCATGCTCTCCGAGGCGCATGCCGGCATTCTGTTCCATGCGCCGGAAAACGTGATTCGCGAGTTCCCGCAGTTCCCGGCCGTGCACACCTATGAGGACCTGAAGAAGGAGTTCCTCAAGGCGTCGGACCGTCAGCTGAGCCTCTAAGGCCCAGACGCAAGAAAGCCCGCTTCGGCGGGCTTTTTCGTTTCTTTGGGGGGGGCGGGTGCAACCCGCCAATCCGAAGACATCATGGCGGACTAGGGTCAGTCGGAGAGCTTTTCCAGCGTCTTCAGCAGCACCTTCACCTTGGTCACCGACTCGTCGTACTCCGCCTGCCAGTCGGAATCCGCGACGATCCCGCCGCCGCCCCAGCAGCAGGCCTGGCCATCTTTCACCAGCACGGTGCGGATGGCGATGGAGCTGTCCATTTCCCCGCGCACGTCGATGTAGAGCAGGCTGCCGCAATAGATGCCGCGGCGAGTCGGTTCCAGTTCCTCGATGATCTGCATGGCGC
>RCUU01000798.1_pt1 | contig 16650 bp, 14 predicted proteins | sample 2166211 | NCBI WGS metagenome assembly RCUU01 (sample SAMN09932620, study PRJNA488358) | compost metagenome | feature: garden; material: soil; isolation source: compost soil in phenylacetic acid-enriched culture | place: Germany: Experimental Botanical Garden Goettingen | collected 2016-01-27
TGGCGGCCAGCGCGGCATTGGCGGCGTTGAAGTCCAGGTTGATCACCTTCAGGTCACGCTCGGACAAACCCTGGCTTGCCAGCGCACTGGCGAACGACAGCTGGTTGGCGGTACCGCGGAACACCGCCACACGCTTGCCCTTGAGGTCGTGCAGGGTCTTGATGCCAGACCCCGGCACCACACCCAGGTAGCTTTTCACCCCACGCACACCGGCCGACAGCACGCGGGTATCCAGGCCATTGGCCTTGCCGACGATCGCAGCCAGGTCGCCCAGGTAGGCGAAGTCGGCCTGGCCGTTGGCCAACGCCTCATTCACCACCGGGCCCGCGCCCTTGAAGAAGTGCCAGTCGATGCGGATGCCGTCCTTGGCGAACTCCTTCTCTAGAAGTTGCTGGTCACGCAACACATCGACCACGCCGCCGGCACTGTGCTTGCTGCCTGCGCTCAGGTCGGGGACGGCGATGCGGATGCTCTCTGGCTTGGCCGATTCAAGCGCGTGAGCGTTGAGGGTGAAGACCAGCCCAAGGGCGGTGATCAGGTGGCGGATGGGGGTGTTCATGGCAAGGCTCCTTGGCAGGCTGCCACCGACGATGGCCGGCGCTTTGGGCAGAAGCTAGGCGGGACTGGTTAGAACATACAAAGATCAAAACTTCATTTTTTAGTAACCAGAAGGCATAAACCAAGCGGTGTGCGGGGCCGCGGAGGGCTTGCGGAGAACGCATGGAAAATATGAGGAAAACGCAACGGCAGAGGGCTTCCGTAGGCGGGGTGTGCGTGTTCTTATCTCTTGAAATGCGCACTGATTAATTTTTTATTCCATTAGTGCATAACGTGAAAACGCTTTGAGAGATGGCGATGAATGGAATTCTGAATTGGGGGCGGGGGCGGCGTCGGGGGCCGCTGCGCAGCCCTTTCGCGACGCAAGGCCGCTCCTACAAGGGCGCATACCTTTCGTGGGTATTGCCGGGGGTGATCGCGCTGTTGTGGGGGGTCGCCAGCCAGCAACACTGGATGAGCGAGCAGATACTGCCGGCGCCGGCGCTGGTGTGGCAGAGCGCGGTGGAGTTTGGTTCGGGGGAGCTTTGGGGGCACCTGTGGATAAGTTTGCAGCGGCTGTTCTGGGGGTTGGCGGTCGGTATTGCCAGCGGGCTGCTGCTGGGCACCTGGCTGGGGTCGTCGCGGCGGGCACAGACGCTGGTGCTGCCGACCTTCGTGGCGCTGGCGCAAATCCCGACCCTGGCCTGGATTCCGCTGTTCATGCTGTTCTTCGGCATCGGCGAGTTGCTCAAGTTGGTGGTGCTGGTAAAAGCCGTGGTGGTTCCTGTCACCCTGCACACCTTGGTTGGCGTGCGCGATGCCCAGCCCAAACTGCGTGAAGCCGCAGCGGCCCTGCGCCTGCCACGCCACTTGTGGTTCCTGCGCCTGCTGCTGCCCGCCGCCCTGCCCGCCTTTCTGACTGGCGTACGCCTGGCCCTGGCCACCGGCTGGACGTCGTTGCTGGCCGTGGAGCTGCTGGCCTCCAGCGAAGGCATCGGCTACCTGATGGTGTGGGGCCGGCAACTGTTCATGCTCGACCTGGTGTTGCTCTGCATCCTGGTCATCGGCCTGGTCGGAGCGCTGATGGAGCAAGGCTTCTCGCACCTGGAAAAACGCCTGTTGTTCTGGCCGCAACCCGCTACCGGCGAGCAACAGCGCGGCCCCATCCCCAAGGGTTGGCAGAGCCTGCTGCTGCCGGCCGCGCTGCTGGCCCTGTGGCAGGCCAGCAGCAGCCTTGGCTGGGTCGACCAGAACATTCTCACCTCGCCCCTGGGCGTGCTGCGGACCCTGTTCAGCGGGCTGGCGGACGGCACGCTGACAGAGGCGTTGCTGCTGAGCCTGCAACGTACCCTGAGCGGCCTGGCCCTTGGCGGCGGCGCGGGCTTGCTGGTGGGCGTGCTGCTCGGGCTTTCACACCATGCCGAACGCGTGTTCGGGCCAAGCCTGACCGCCGTGCGCCAGGTGGCGCTGTTCGCCTGGGTGCCGCTGCTCACGGCCTGGTTCGGCCTGGGCGAAGGCGCCAAGACCGTGTTTGTGGCCCTGGCTGCGTTCTTCCCGCTGCTGATCGCTACCCAGCGTGGCATCGCCGGGTTGTCGCCACAGCTGGGTGAGGCGGCCCGCACCTTGCGCCTGGGCCTGCTGGAACGCCTACACCGGCTGGTGCTGCCGGGCGCCGCACCGGCGATTTTTGCCGGCCTGCGCCTGTCGCTGATCTATGCCTGGCTGGGCACCATCGGCGCGGAATACTTCATGCCCTCAGACGGCGGCATCGCCAGCCTGATGATCGGTGCGCAACAGCTGTTTCGCATGGACCAGGTGATGGCTGCCATGGTCTTGATCGGCCTGGTCGGCGCCCTGCTCGGCACCCTCGGACAACGCCTCGAATCGCGCGCCACGCGCTGGAGAACTGCATGAACGCCTTCAACACCTCGCACCTGCCCGCCGCCAACCAGGCCGACGTCTCCCCGCCGCTGGTCAGCTTCGAGGGGGTCGGTAAAGTCTTCAGCGTCGATGGCCAACCGTTCGAGGCCATCCGCGATTTCAACCTGGCGATCAACCAAGGCGAGTTCATCGCCATCGTGGGTGCGTCCGGCTGCGGCAAGTCCACCCTGCTGCGCCTGCTGGTCGGGCTCGACACCGACTACAGCGGCAGCATCCGCGTCGACGGGCAGCCGGTCAGGGGCATCGGTGGCGAGCGCGGCATCGTGTTTCAGGAACACCGCCTGTTCCCTTGGCTGACGGTGGAGCAGAACATCGCCCTGGGGCTGGTCAACGAGTCGCTCACCCAGGGCGAACGCGCCAGGCGGGTGCATGAGTTCGTTTTGCTGGTCGGGCTCAGCGGGTTCGAATCGGCTTACCCACACCAGCTTTCCGGTGGCATGGCCCAGCGCGTCGCGATTGCCCGCGGGTTGGTGGCAAGCCCGCGTATTCTGCTGCTCGACGAGCCTTTCGGTGCCCTCGATGCACTGACCCGCCAGCAACTGCAGGATGAACTGCTGGCGATTCGTGAACGCGCCGGCATCACCACCCTGTTGGTGACGCACGATGCCGAGGAGGCGACGTACCTGGCTGACCGGGTGGTGGTGCTGGAACCACGGCCGGGGCGGATCAAGTCGGTGGTCGAGATTGATCTGCCGCACCCGCGGCTGCGTACGGGCGTGGCATTGCATGGGCTGCGCGAAAAGGTGCTGCACCAGATCACCGGTGACGGTGGTTACCTGCCGCAACCGGCGCGCCGGGTCGAAGGGCTGCGGCCTGAACTGATTGCGCTATGAATGGCTAGCGCGCGCTGCCACAGGATCACCCCGGGGAAAAACAGCCACAGATCAAGGCGATGGACGCAACCGAAACAGATGGGTATCATGCGTGCGCGTTGCACTCGTAGCTCAGCTGGATAGAGTACTGCCCTCCGAAGGCAGGGGTCGTGGGTTCGAATCCCGCCGAGTGCGCCATCTTCGAAAGCCCTGGGATTATTCCCGGGGCTTTTTCGTTTGTGCGACATGTCGCGTTTCTGGTACTCCCGTACCGCAGAGCATTGGTGTTAGCGTGGGCACCTTCCCGTTTTTCGAACGGGTACCTCCCTACAACGATTCGCGAAGGAATGCGCGCACCCATGCACCTGAAAAAACTCACCGCAACCTCACTGCTGCTGGCCAGTATCGGCCTGTTCAGCGTGCCGGCCCAGGCCAACCTCTCCCAGCAACAATCTGCGGCCATCATCAAGGCCTACGACGGCACCGACCCTGCGGACTTCAAGCAGTTCATCGGCAAGCTCAACGGCAGCGACCTGGCCAAGGCCGACAACCTCGGCGATACGCTGAGCGCCTACCTGGCCAACAAACCCCTGGCCGTCGAACAGCAAAACGAGATCAACCGCCTGCTGGGCCTGTATACCCGCATCAAGTACGGCAAGGCCGCCACCGAAACCCTGCGTGAACTGGTGGCCATCCCCACCTTCAGCGTCGACGGTGTGCCGCAGCACGAGAACCCGCAATTCCTGAAGATCGCCGACAAGATCAAAGCCCTGGCCGAAGGCTTTGGCCTGACCTTCCGCAATGTCGACAACCGGGTCTACGAGATCACCCTCGGCGAAGGCAAGGAAGTGGTCGGCATCCATGCCCACGCCGATGTGGTGCCGGTCAACCCGGACAACTGGAAGCTGGACGATGGCACCCGCCTCGACCCGTTCAAGGTCACCCTGGTAGGTGACCGCATGTACGGCCGTGGCACCGAAGACGACAAGAACGGCATCGTCGTGGCGCTGTATGCACTGAAGGTGGCCAAGGACGAAAACCTGCCCCTGGCCCGGCAGCTGAAACTGCTGGTGGACACCACCGAAGAGACCAGCGGGGATGCCATCCCCTACTACTTCGAGCGCAACCCGACGCCCGACTACAACCTGGCGCTCGATGGCGGCTACCCGGTGGTGATAGCCGAGAAGGGCTACGGCACGGTGATGGCCAGCTTCGACAAACGCGCCGCCAGCGGCCAGGGCGCTGAAATCACCCACCTCACCGGCGGCCTGGCCACCAACCAGATCCCCACCACCTCGGTAGCCACCCTGGCCAGCGACAAGCCGGCTGAACTGGCAGCAAGCCTGAACAAGGCCGGTGCCGAGTACGTGAAGGGCAATGGCGGTGACTTCAAGATCGACGCCAAGGTGGCCGGCAAGGACGTGCTGCTGACCGTCACCGGCGTCTCGGCCCACTCTTCGGAGCCCGAATCTGGGGTCAACCCGGTGGCGCGCATGCTGGTGTTCATCGATGGCCTGGGCCAACAGGTGCCGCTCAAGCACAACCAGTTCACCGACGCCGCTCGCTATGCCAACGACAACTGGGGCCTGGACTACCTGGGCAAGAAGCTGGGCGTAGGCTTCGAAGATGCGTTCATGGGCCCGCTGACCGCCTCGCTGACCTTCGTCGGCGTGGATGACAAGGGGCTGAAACTGGCGGTGAACCTGCGCATCCCGAAAGGCAAGCCGGTCGCCACGATCAAGCAGGAACTGGTAGCCAGACTGGGCAAATGGACCAGCACCAGCCATGTCCCGGTCGCCTTCGACTACAGCCTCGACGAGCCGATGTTCCGCAACCCGGAAGGCGAATGGGTCAAGGCCCTGCTGGCCGTGGCCAGCGAAAACCTGGGCATGAAACATGAGTTCGGCACCTCGGCGGGTGCCACCTCGGTGCATGACCTGCCCAACGGCGTGCAATTCGGCCTGGCCATGCCTGATGTGAAGTACACCGGGCATAACGACAACGAGTTCAAGACCGTGGAGCAGTTCATGCTGGATCTGCAGGTAGTGAGCGAGATGGTCGCGCGCATCGGGCAGATGCCGAAGCTGTAAGCAAGCGCACTGGGGCCGCAGCGCGGCCCCAGTGTCTGATTACCGAAGGTCGGTGCTCAGGCTCGGTGTACCAAAGCCTTCCAGCGTCGCGTTGGACGCATTCAGGTACTGCGCCCAGAAGTTGTTCAGCGCATCCATGGTCTTGCCGGAACGGTAGGCATGCTTCACCGCGTCGGTGACCAGGCCTGCGCCAGACACATACACCCGTGCACCCTGCAGGTCCGCATACAGCCCCTTGCTTTGCGCAAGCTTGAGCTCGCTGGCGACATCCAGCTGCTTGATCTGATTGGCGGCGTAGAAGCTGGTGTAGTCGGAATGCTCGAGCATGTCCGAAATCAGGTACACCACCCGCTCCTGGACACCCTGCTCCTTGCCCATGTCTTCACCCACGCGGCGCAGCGTGTTCATGATCTCGCTCTTGGGGATGTCCTGGCGGGCTTCACGCAGGCCTTTCACGAACAAGCCGCCAAAGCCTGCCTGAAAGGCTTTTTTCTGGGTCGCCAGGCACTGGTCCAGGCCACGCAGTTTGCGCATGTTCACATCGTCACGCACCTCGCCCTGCAACGGCATGTCCAGCTCGCCGGCATACACCAGGCGCTGATACTCACCCGGCAGGAACGCCGAGAAGGTATACAGCCTGACGCGATCGCCCGGCTGCACGAACCGGTCGATCTGGCCCCAGCTGCTGCGCTGCAGGTCTTCAGGCATCGGGATGGTCTGATCGATGATCACCACCAGCTCGCGGCCGGTCCCTGCTGGCTTGATATCGGCCAGGCCGTTGCGCGTGTAGCAGCTCTGCAGGTCGTTGCGTTCGGCGGCCAGCGCTGCACACGGCAGCGCCAGCGCAAGGATCAGGGCCTTGGCAAGCCTCATGACAGCATGCCCTCCTTGTTCGCCGGGAACAGGCCAAGCGCCTTCAGCGCCTGCTGTTGCTCGCGGATATCACGCAGTTGCGCCTCACTGACATTCAGCGCACGGCTGGCGGCGGCCAGGCTTTCTTCCGGCAGGCCGGTGACATCGTGGAAGTCCGACGCCTTGATAGCGGCCGGCTCGACCACTGCCGCAACTGGGGCAGCTGGGGCAGCTGGGGCAACGGCAGGCTGGGGCTCGACCGGCGCTGCTGCGACGGCGACCGCAGCTGGCGCAACGGCTTCAACGGGCCGAACTGGCTTTTCCGGCTTCTCCGAGATTTTGTCTGCCTTGTGCTCGACGAAACTCAGGAAATTGCGGCGGGCGGTATTTTCCCCGTCCAACGCAGTCAGCACGTTGGCATCGGTGTGATCGCGGCTGGACAACAAGGTCTGCAGGCGACGCAGCTTGTCATCGGCATGGCTGGCGATGGCCGAACGCTGCTGATCCATTGCATCGAGCATCTCTTCGGAGGTGGCGTACTTGTGGGTACGCTGCCAGGCGGTATGCGAGTGCGTACCGGCGAAGAAGTAGCGGCTCGCCAACCACAGGCTGATGCCTTGAATCGCCACGTAGATCAGCGACAGCATCACATAGGTGGTCAGGCTGGCCTTGCGGATCGCCTGCATCTTGTCGTCGATGGTGGCGTTATCCGCTTCATCGTTGATGGCCTGGGACTCTGCCGGAAGGTCGAATGGCGAACCTGCAGTGCTGCTTTGCGAGGACGCTTCGGCACGCATGCCGTTGACCATTTCGGTCTCGATGCTGTCCAGGGTGGCCGAACGGATGACGAAGGCGCCGATGGCCATGGCAACCACGAACACACCACAAGTGATCAACCAGAAGAACTTGCGCGTGACGTTGGCGTTTACATCCTTTACGCGGGCCAGCAGCTGCTCGTAGTCAGGCTTGTCCGAGTCGTCGAACGAGTCTTCCAGGTTGATCGCTTTGTTGGACTTCAGGGAGCGGGAGCGCTTGGAGGGCTCTTCACCTTGCCACCAGTGGCGGGCGCGGGCGACCAGGCTGTTGTGGTGCAACGCGTGCCCGGCGGCTTCGGCAAGAAACGCCGAGGCGACGGCCAGCAGGATCGCCACAAAAGCGGTCAGCCAATGACGGTCGTTGGTGGAGGCATCCATGTTCACCCAGCCGGCGACCACATAGGCGAAGCCCATGGCCTCGACCACCACCAACATCAGTACTACCGCCAATACCCACCACGGGCGCGCAGAACGCCCGGCCTCACCAGCCTTGGACAGGTAATCGAGGTAGGCGCTGTAGGCGTTCGCGTCCTTGGCGTACAGCTTGAATTTTTTGTTGTACACGTTCGCCAGGTTGACTTCGTGGTTGATCCAGCCGTCACCGTCGACCGAAGCTGGCTTGCGCGACAAGCGCGCCACCGTGCCGATCAAGGGGAAGCTGTGCCAGACACGGATCAGAAAGTAGGACACCTCTTCCCAGTAGTTACGCACGATCACCGCCGTGATCAGCAGCGAAAGCAGGCCAGCGGAAAGCAACTGATTAGCGAGAATCAGCGATTTGAGTGCAGCAAGCGAAAAGTCTTCCATTCAGGACGTCCTTGACGGGGATTTATTTTTTGGCCGGGATCGGCTTGTAGGAAGCGACATACGCGTCACTGCCGGCGGCATAGAACAAGGCACCCTCGTTGACTTCGGCGTTGCCTTTGCTGAACACGATATCCATGCAGGAAATCGAGGCCTGGGCATCACTGGCGAAGACCCGGTACAGCACTTCGCTTTCGCCTTCATAGGTGTTGGCCACGGCGTTCATCGTCCGCGTCTTGTGCTGGGTGGGCAGCTTGTAGTCTTCGACCAGCTGAAGGATCGGCTGGCGATCGACCCGGGCGTTCTCGCGCAAGATCGAGACCGGCGACACGGTCACCAGGTGCCCGTTGACCAGGTTGGCCCAGACACGGTTGTTGTAGCCCGGCAGATAGTCCTTGGTGGCGCGCCGCTGCAAGGGCTGGTCATTGGCCATGCTCAGCACTTCACCGGCATTGCGTGGCCGGTCGGCTTCGCAGCTGGACATCGGCATCTGCGCCGCGTAGGCGCTGCTGATCAGCGTGAAACCGCTCTGTTTCGGCTTGATGTTCTGGGCCATGGTCCAGTTGTAGCTGGCAACCGGCGTACCCGCGAAATCGACTTGCGGTCGTGCGCCAGCAACGGCCTTGGCAGTGCTGGTGCTGGTGCTGGTGCTGGTGCTGGTCGCGGCAGGCGTACGCTGCGCCGTGGTGGCTTTGGTCGGCGCAGGCTTGCTGCTCGCTTGCGCCGTGGTGGCCGCCTGACGGGGCTTGGCGGCGGTCGAGGTGCCGTAGTGCAGGTAGCGGGTGTTGCTCGCTTCGGCCTGGGCACGCATTACCAGGGCCTGTTCGTTTGCCAGCTCGACGATTTCCACGCGGCGGTTCTTGCCACGCAGCAGCGGGTCGCTGTTGTCGGCGATCGGGCGCGATGCCCCGGCCCCTTGGTAGTAGATCGCGCCGGCCGGGATGCCGGCCTGCAGCATGACCTTGCCGACCGTCTTGGCGCGGCGCTCGGACAGCTTCTGGTTGAACTCGGCATTACCCACCGCATCGCTGTGGCCAACGATCAGCAGGCGACGTGCTTGCGCCTCCTTGGCGGCAGCCTGCTTGTCGCTGGCCGCAGGCTTGGCATACATCTGCGCCAGCTTGGCCACGGCCCGCTGGCCGCTTGCGGTCAGTTGGTCGGAACCGGTGGCGAACATGCCGGTGTCCTCGATCTGAGTCACCAGGCCTGCCTGTTCAGGCACCGCCGTTACCACGGCGGCCGAGGCGACCGTCAACTGCTCGGTGGTGATCTTCAGGTTTTCTTCCTTGGCGATGCGGTCAAGCTCCTGCAGGCGGGACTGCCACACATAACCGACGACGCAACCCAAGGCGCCGCCAGCTGCGGCGCCGGGCAAGATGCCGTCCTTGCCTTTGAGGGCATAACCGGCAGCCCCCCCGGCCACGGCCCCGACACCACAGAGCACTGGCAGGCCGTAGTCCTTGCCAATGTCTTTTACAGTCTTGGAAATACTCTCCCTCTGTTGGCTGCTGCAACCGGCAGCGATCATGAAGGCGCAGCTTAGCGCTGTAAGGCGAAACATACTTTGCATTGCGGCTCCTTGCCGAACGAGGTCTAGATGATGGCAACTTGACATGCATTGTCACAGATTATTGGGAACATTGCCGCCCCCAGGAAGGTCCCCAGCACACTAAATCTGGCCTGCCTCCTGCGCGAAGTACGCAATCGGCTCAACCATGACGTTTTTCAATCGCCTCCATGCCGTTTCCTGCATTGCCGTGCAGAGCGCCGTACCGGATGCTTTAGTTACTCCGAGACAGTGCTTTTTTCACCCGCAGAGGCCCGTATGAAGACCGTCGAACAAATCCTCAAGACCAAGTCCCAGCACCAGACCGTGTACACCATCGGCCCGGATGACTCGGTGCTCGACGCCCTGAAAATGCTGGCGGAGAAAAACGTCGGTGCGCTGCCTGTGGTCGAGGGCAACCAGGTGGTGGGTATCGTCAGTGAACGGGACTATGCGCGCAAACTGGTGCTCAAGGGCCGCTCGTCCGCCGCTACCCCCGTGCGCGAGATCATGAGTGCGCCGGTGGTCACCGTGGAACCGAAGCAGAACCTCGAGTACTGCATGAACCTGATGACCAACCGCCACCTGCGCCACCTGCCGGTGGTCAGCAATGGCGAGCTGCTCGGCCTGCTGTCGATCGGTGACCTGGTCAAGGAAACCATCGCCGAACAGGCAAACCTGATCCTGAAACTGGAGCAATACATCCGCGGTGAATGAAGCGCCTCAATGGTAGGCGCGCTCCAGTTCGTCCAGCTGATGGTCGAAGCTGCGCAGGCGCGCCGACCAGGTGTACACCAGCACTTCCAGGTCCCGGTTGAGCACGGCGGTGTTGCCATGGCCGCTGCGGGTCGGCTCTCCCACATCCAGCTGGTAGCGTTCACGGGCCATGGCCTGGGCCACGCTGGACAGGTCGCGGGCATTGGCCAGCCAGTGGTGATGGTGGTCATGAATTTCGCGGTCGAGCAAGCGGCACTGGCGTTTCAGGGCATCCAGGCTCTGCTCCAGCGGCGTGCCCTTGAGCTCGCCCATGACCTCTTCGAAGGTGCGCCCCGAATGCCAGTAGCTGCCCCAGAAATAGCGGTCGAACACCGTCTCGACGCGGCGTAGCGCGACCTTGGTGTTCCAGATGGTCAGCAACGTTCGCCCCTGCACCACTTCGCGCTTGTTCAGGCGCAACTGCTGCCAGGCGATCCATGTCAGCGCCACCAGTGCAACCGCTACAGTGACTGCGGCAGCGGCATACAGGAAATGCACGGCCTGGTTCATCTGTTGCGTCTGCCTGATGCCATAGAAGTAACTGGCCGTCAGGGTGCCCAGGATCGTCACGGAACACCAGAAACCTGGTGCGTAGGGATCTTTCATCGCGCTATCCCCTTATTGTTTTCCTGAGCATAGCAACGGCCAATCACTCGTCAGGTGCCGCTCGGCGCTTTATTTTCGGGGGCGACGTAACGCTTCGTTGAGTTGGTCAAAGGGCACCGCCCAATCGGCATCTTCATTGATGCTGTCCTTCAGGAAATTGCGCTGGGCGTCGGTCCAGAACGGGGCATCCACCAGCTTGATCTCGTTTTGCAGCGGTGAATGGCTGGTGATGAATTGATCGATACTCAAGGCATCTTCAGGCAAGCCCAGCTGTTTGAAAAGGTCTGCAAATGGGTGGGTAGGTGCTTCCATGGTTCCTCCTGAAAGCCGGCCAGGCCGTCCACGACGCCCGCCCGGCATTGGTTTGAGAACATCAGCACAGCTCACGCACTTCGGCGTGCGGTACCAGCTTCATGAACTGCTCCATGCTCATGTGGATCAGGTGATCGTGGTCACCTGCCTCCAGGTAGACATCACCTTGGCGGGTAAGGGTCGGGTCGAGCATCATTTTTATCGCGTAGGCATCGCCAAGCGCCGGTACCGCGCCCCGTTCGCAATCACCGAACAGGCTCGGCAAGCCGCTTTCGCGGGTCAGTTGCCAGGCGCCGGACATGCGTACCTTGCTCATGTCCAGGTGCCGGTTGGCCGGTAGCACGGCCATGATGTAGTTGCCATGCCGGTCATCGAGCATCACCGACTTGGCGACCCGCTCGGCGGGTACGCCGGCCGTGCGGGCCGATTCCAGGCTGGTGGCCGAATGTGGATGGGGAATGATGTCGTAGTCGCAGTTGGCCTTGTCCAGGCGAGCCTGCAGCGTCTTTGCCATGCGCATGATGCACCTCCGCAGTTACCCCCAATCTTCAATTTTAGGCCTTGGGCCGCCAGCCATGACTAAACTTGTGTAATAGAGGCGAACGAGGTGACGACAGGTGGCCGCTCGCTGGTGGCGCTGGCTGTTGCTGTTGATGCTGCTCGGGTTGACGCCGAGCGGCCAGGCCGCGCCCGGAGCGGTCTGGGTGTTGAGCATCGACGATGCCATCGGCCCGGCCAGTGCAGACTACCTGGTGCGCAGCCTGGACCAGGCCCAGGCGCAGGGCGCGCAACTGGTGGTCATTCGCATGGATACGCCCGGCGGCCTGGACAGCGCCATGCGCCAGATGATCAAGGCAATACTCGCCAGCCCCGTGCCAGTTGCAAGCTTCGTCGCCCCCAGCGGGGCGCGGGCTGCCAGTGCTGGCACCTATATCCTCTATGCCAGCCATGTTGCAGCCATGGCCCCAGGGACCAACCTGGGGGCTGCCACACCGGTGCAGATCGGCGGCGCCCCCAAGGAGGACAAGGCCAGGCCCGGTGACGATGAGCAAACCCTCGCCCGCAAACAGGTCAATGACGCCGCCGCCTACATACGGGGCCTGGCGCAGCTGCGCGGGCGCAATGCCGATTGGGCGGAGAAGGCGGTGCGTGAAGCGGTCAGCCTGTCTGCCAGCGAGGCCATGCAGCTGAAGGTAATCGACTGGGTGGCGAACGACCTGCCCGACCTGCTGCGCCAGCTCGATGGCAAGACGCTGGAGGTTGCCGGCCAACCACGGCAACTGCACACCCGCGATGCCAGCCTGGTCGAGCACCTGCCGGACTGGCGCACGCGCTTGCTGGCGGTGATCACCAACCCCAGCGTGGCGCTGATGCTGATCATGGTCGGCGTGTACGGCCTGCTGTTCGAGTTCATGAGCCCTGGCTCCGCCGTTGGCGGCGTGATCGGCGGCATCTGCCTGCTGTTGGCGCTGTATGCCCTGCAGTTGCTGCCGGTGAGCTACGCCGGGGTCGCGCTGATTTTGCTTGGGCTGGCCTTCATGATCGCCGAAGCGTTCTTGCCCAGCTTCGGCGTGGTCGGTTTTGGCGGCATCGTTGCGTTCGTGGTCGGTGCGGTCATCTTGATGGATACCGATGCCCCCGGCTTTGGCATCCCCTTGGCGTTCATCGCCAGCCTGGCGCTGCTTTCGGCGCTGTTCATCGGTGGCGTGCTGGGCATGGCGCTGAAAACGCGCAAACGCGCCTTGGTCAGCGGTGATGCCGGGCTGGTCGGCAGCCTGGTCACCGTCACCCAGGTGCTGGCAGACAACCCGTACTGCGGCTCGGTACAGGCGCAGGGCGAACAGTGGCAGGTACAGTGCGCGACGCCACTGCAACCTGGCCAACACGTGCGCGTCATGGCGCGTCGCGGCGTGATGCTGGAGGTAAGCGCCGCTGCACCTTCGGCGCAAGGAGAATGACGATGTTCATGCAATTGGGTTTCGGCGCCCTGCTGATGCTGCTGGGCGTGCTGTTGCTGTCGGCGTTCCGTATCTTGCGAGAGTACGAGCGCGGCGTGGTGTTCCAGCTGGGGCGCTTCTGGCAGGTCAAAGGGCCGGGGCTGATCCTGTTGATCCCGGTGATCCAGCAAATGGTGCGGGTCGACCTGCGCACCGTGGTGCTGGATGTACCACCGCAGGATGTGATCACCCGCGACAACGTCTCGGTCAAGGTCAACGCCGTGGTCTACTTCCGCGTGCTCGACCCGCAGAAGGCGATCATCCAGGTCGAGGACTTCCTCGTGGCGACCAGCCAGCTGGCCCAGACCACGCTGCGCGCGGTGCTCGGCAAGCACGAACTGGATGAACTGTTGGCCGAACGCGAGCAGCTGAACTCGGACATTCGCCAGGTGCTGGATGCACAGACCGATGCCTGGGGCATCAAGGTGGCCAACGTCGAGATCAAGCACGTCGACCTCAACGAATCGATGGTGCGCGCCATTGCCCGCCAGGCCGAGGCCGAGCGTGAACGGCGGGCCAAGGTGATCCATGCCGAGGGTGAGTTGCAGGCGTCGGAGAAGTTGATGCAGGCGGCGCAGATGCTGAGCAAGGAGCCGGGGGCGATGCAGTTGCGTTACATGCAGACGCTGGGGACGATTGCCGGGGACAAGAGCTCGACCATCGTCTTTCCGCTGCCGGTGGATTTGCTCAAGGGGTTGGTGGACAAGCAGAAATAGAGGTGGCCCATTCGCAGGCTTGCCCGCTCCCACCGGTACTGCGCTGCCCTCAGGGCTGCAGTAATACCTGTGGGAGCGGGCAAGCCCGCGAATGGCCTACATACGGTCTGTCAGACTGGCGCGCGGCGCAGGGTCGCCAGGAAGGTGGCCGCGCCAATGAACAACCCGGCGAACGTCCGGTTCAAACGCTTCTGCTGCTTGGGCGTACGCAGCAAGCGCAAAACCCGCGCAGCCAACCCGGTGTACCCCGCCATCACCAGCATATCCACGGTGACCATGGTCACGGTGATCGCCACATACTGCGGCAACAGCGGTTCATGCGGGTTGATGAACTGCGGCAGCACCGCCAGCATGAACACCAGCGCCTTGGGGTTGCTGACGTTGACCAGGAAGCCACGGAACACCAGGCTCAGCGGTTTACCGATCGGGCGCACGGCGGATTCATCGCTCATGTCCATCGGCAAGGCGCGCCATTGCTTGTAGGCCAGGTAGACAAGGTAGGCGACGCCGAACCATTTGATGACCTGGAAGGCCGTGGCCGAGGCGGCCAGGACGGCACCGACGCCGGCGGCGATGATGGCGATCTGCATGATCAGGCCCAGCTGCAGGCCCAGGGCGTTCCAGTAACCACGCCAGAAGCCGTATTGCAGGCCGCTGGACATCGAGGCAATCGCCCCGGCACCGGGTGAAAGGCTGATCACCCAACAGGCGGCAAAGAAGCCCAACCACACTTCCATCGACATCACACACCTCGCTCGAACATATGTTGCAAAACGTTAAGCTAAGGTGTTGGTGAAAAAATAACCAGCGATTTCTGAAGGATTTGTATTGCCTGTGCTGGCCTCTTCGCGGGTGAACCCGCTCCCACAGGTATCGCGCTGTCCCCAAGGGCTGTGGAATTCCTGTGGGAGCGGGTTTACCCGCGAAGAGGCCGGTGCAGGTTCAGTCAGCCTCGACAGGCGACTCTTTGTGCATAACCTGCACCTCAGCCCCGCGCCAGCGCCGTACCGACTTCTGGAAGAACTGGCTATTGGGCACCTGCACCAGCGCCCCGCCCGCCTCGGGCATTTCCATCAGGGTGGTGAACAGCAGGTTGATGGCAATCACCCGGCCTTTCACGCCCGGCTTGTCCAGGGTGTCGACCAGTTCGACCACGTCACCGATGCGAAACGGCCCGACGGTGAAGATCAGCACCGCGCACAGCAGGTTGGACAGCACGCTCCACATGGCGAAGAAGGCCACTGCCGCCACCGCGACGAAGCCGGACAGTGCTGTCCACAGCACAGTCGCCGACACACCCAGGCGCTCCAGCACGAACAGCAACGCGCTGCCCATGATCAGCCAGCGCAGGCCGCCACGCACCGGCACCAGCAGCTCCGGCGGCAATGGGTAACGCTGGCCCAGGCGGCTCAGCCCGCGTGCAACGATGCGCTGCAGGACGAAGGCCGCTACCAGGATCAACAGGATCTGCAAGCCCAGCCAGAAGGTGTCCATCCATTGCCCTGGCAGCAGCGAACGCAGTTCCTCCATCAGGACAGCGCCTCGAGCTCGGCCTGCATGCTTTCGAGGGTTTCCAGCGCTTCCATCCAGGTCTCTTCCAGTTCGCCTTCGCGCTGCTTCAGCTTGGTCTGGCGCGCCAGCAGGTCACGCAACTCGTCCTTGCGCGACGCGTCGTAGAGGCCACCATCACCCAGCGCGGTCTCGATCTCGGCCAGTTGCGCGTGCACCTGGTTGAGCTCGGCTTCCAGCTTGTCAGCGGCCTTCTTGTGCGGGGCCAGTTGCTGGCGCAAGGCTGCGGCAGCCTGGCGCTGGGCTTTCTTGTCGGTCTTGTCCGGGTTGACCGGGGCGGTACTGGCCGGCGCGCTGCGCTGGCGGTACTCGACCAGCCAGCGGCTGTAGTCGTCCAGGTCACCATCGAAGATGTCGACCTTGCCGTCAGCCACCAACAGGAAGTCGTCGGTAGTGCTCTTGAGCAGATGACGGTCGTGCGACACCACCACCACGGCACCGGCAAACTCCTGCAGGGCCATGGTCAGCGCCAGGCGCATTTCCAGGTCGAGGTGGTTGGTCGGTTCGTCGAGCAGCAGCAGGTTCGGCCGCTCCCAGGCAATCAGGGCCAGCGCCAGGCGTGCCTTTTCACCACCAGAGAAGTTCACCACCGGCTCGTCGACGCGGTCGCCATGGAAGTCGAAACCGCCCAGGAAGTCGCGCAGGGTCTGCTCACGCTCGGTGGGGGCAATGCGCTGCAGGTGCAGCAGCGGGCTGGCCTTGTCGTCCAGCGAATCCAGCTGGTGCTGGGCAAAGTAGCCCACAGCCAGGTTCTCACCCCGCACCAGGCGGCCCGACAGTGGCTCGAGCTCGCCTGCGAGGTTCTTGATCAGGGTCGACTTGCCAGCGCCGTTGGGGCCGAGCAGGCCAATGCGCGCACCGGGGGTGAGCTGCAGCTTGACCTTGTCGAGGATCGCCTTGTCACCGTAGCCCAGGCGGCCTTCGGACAGGCTCAGCAGCGGGCTGGAGATTTTCTGCGACTCGCGGAAGACGAAGTCGAACGGCGAATCGACATGCGCCGCCGACAGTTCTTCCATGCGTTCCAGGGCCTTGATCCGGCTCTGGGCCTGGCGGGCCTTGGTGGCCTGGGCCTTGAAGCGGGCAATGTACTTTTCCATGTGCGCACGCTGGGCCTGCTGTTTCTCGTAGGCCTGCTGCTGTTGCGCCAGGCGCTCGGCCCGGGTGCGCTCGAAGGCGGTGTAGCCGCCTTTGTACAGGTTCAGCTTGCGCTGCTCGACGTGCAGCACATGGTCGACCACGGCATCGAGGAAGTCGCGGTCGTGGGAGATCAGCAACAACGTGCCGGGGTAGCCCTTGA
>RCUU01000800.1_pt1 | contig 16641 bp, 13 predicted proteins | sample 2166211 | NCBI WGS metagenome assembly RCUU01 (sample SAMN09932620, study PRJNA488358) | compost metagenome | feature: garden; material: soil; isolation source: compost soil in phenylacetic acid-enriched culture | place: Germany: Experimental Botanical Garden Goettingen | collected 2016-01-27
TTCTACGTCTGCAGTATTTTGGTGGACAGGACTCCGGATTAAGGGGGTCTAGCCGCATTTGCAGGATTTGGACTCATTGTTGAGGATTTCTGTACAAAAAGCTGTACATTTGCAGGATTTCTCTAACCAAGCGAAAGAGATAGCGGATTAGGAAATGAACGTGGACGCATGAGATTTTTTTATGAATGAAAAAAGATTGGTGTTAATTTTTCTGGTATGACAGATCAATGCCTATTATATAGTGGTGCTATTCTAATTCATGGAGATGACTACGGATGAACAGAAATGACTATAGTGATTTCAAATCTTTGCATGATCAACAGAACGCGCTAATACTGTATAACTGCTGGGATGTAGCCTCAGCTAAATCGATAGAACAAGCTGGTTCAAAGGCTATAGCCACTAGCAGCTTCGCTATGGCGGATGCATGGGGGTATTCGGATGGTGAACAGCTTTCATTTGAACAGCTGCTGTGGTTCGTTTCGAGAATAGCAGCTCATGTATCCATACCATTGACGGTAGATATCGAGGGTGGGTATGCTGTAAATGAAGAGGTCTTAGCCAATAACATGGAACAATTATTCCAATTTGACATCTGTGGGATCAATTTCGAAGATCAAAAGGTAAATCATCCGGACGGTGAATTATGGACGACCAGCGAGCAAAGTCATCGTATTCGAACCATTCAGCAGGTGGCATCCAAACTTCAGAAAAGCATGTTTATTAACGCGAGAACCGATCTCTTTTTCAAGGGTGCGAAGCATTCGCTGGATCTAGTGAATGAAGCTTTAGAGCGTACCTGTGCTTATGCTGAGGCTGGAGCAGATGGGATTTTTATACCGGGGCTGACGGATCGGAGTTTAATAGAACAATTTGTGCAAAGGTCGCCACTGCCTGTAAATATCATGGTGATGGACGGAATGATTTCAAATGCTGAATTACAGGAGCTTGGCGTAAAAAGAATTAGCTTTGGTCCATATAGTTACTTTCAAGCACAACATCAACTGCAAGACCATACTCGAATCATTCTGCAGTCACTCGCACATTATTCAGAAATGAGCCAACGACACTATGATCACTAATAAGCAGCAAATCGATAAATATTATGAGATGTTAGTCGAAAAAAACTCCAATTATGAAGGTGTATTTTTTGTCGGCGTAAAAACAACAGGCATTATGTGTAGACCAACTTGCCCGGCTAAAAAGCCATATAAAGAAAATTGTGAGTTTTTCGCAACAGCCAAAGAAGCTTTGTTAGCGTCGTATAGACCTTGTAAAAGATGCCAGCCTTTGTCCAATCCCACGAAAATGTCTTCAGAGGTTAAGCTTCTTGTCGAAGCTATTGAGCGTAATCCGGAAAGAAAATGGACAGATAAAGATTTTGATGAGCTGTCTATTAGTGCAAATACAGCACGCCGGCAATTTAAGAAGCAATTTGGGATGACCTTTATTGAATATGCACGTTCCAGACGTTTAGGGCTGGCATTCAAACATATCAGGAATGGGGATTCTATCATTAACGCACAACAAGGCAGCGGGTATGATTCGAGTAATGGGTTTAGGGATGCTTTTTCACGAACGATGGGGACTGTTCCGAATCACTCCAAACAGATCAAAGTGCTGTACTGTACCTGGATAGAAACGGTATTAGGGTCTATGCTTGCGATCTCAGATGAAGCGGGTTTATTACTGCTGGAGTTTGTGGATCGAAAGGGACTTGAGAATGAAATTAAGAAATTACGCACCGGCTTAAATGCCACCATTTTGCCTGAAAAAGTACCCGTACTGGCGCAGATCGAAGAGGAATTAAATCTTTATTTCGAAGGGAAACTTACAGAATTCAGCACACCGATTCGTTATTTAGGCTCTGATTTTCAGCAAAATGTATGGAATGAACTACGAAAAATCCCTATGGGTCAGACGGTTTCTTACAAGGAGCTTGCAGAGAGTATAAACAATCCTGCTGCTTGCCGCGCTGTAGCAAGGGCTAATGGAGCGAATCAATTATCAATCTTGGTTCCGTGTCATCGGGTGATAAATAGCAGCGGTGAACTAGGGGGATATGGTGGCGGAATCGCAAGAAAAGAATGGTTAATCAATCATGAGAAAAGCATCAGTTTGTAGGGCGTATATCACCTTACAATGTACTAAATTCGATGTATCTGAAGGCTGGATACGTCGTTTTTTTTATGTTTTTTTCAGATTTAAAAGTACTGTTTTAAACAAAAGTAGGAAAATTTATGAATTCACAACAATATTCAATTATGATAGCATAAGATATATTTTCATAAGAAAGCGCAGCTTTATCTTAAGGAGGTTGGAGCGAACATCATGCTGAAGGTTCTAATCGTGGATGATGAACCCTGGGTACTTGAAGGGCTGAGAACGATGATTGACTGGGGCAAATACGGCTTTGAAGTGTGTGCTGAAGCTCAAAATGGCTCAGAGGCGATGAGACTTATCCAAGAATATAAACCGGAATTGGTCTTAACGGACATTAATATGCCGGTGATTAACGGACTAGAGCTTATCGCACAGTTGAATGAAGTGATGACAAATCCTCCGAAATTTGTGGTGTTGACCGGGTATGATGATTTTAAATATGCACGTACGGCATTGCAACAACGAGTGAATGATTATTTATTAAAGCCGATTGATGATGAAGAAATTGAGTCTTTATTGAGTAGGATTACACCTATAATCCAAAATGAAATCGCTTCCAATGAAGAGTTTGATAAAAAGCATTTTTTTATAGTAAACAATATCGTCAACCGTCTAATTCAAGGTGAATATAACGAACATTTAGAGACCCTCACCCGGAACACATTGAAGCTTCAAGCGAATGCAGAGTTAATGTGCATGCTTATCGAACCAGCCACGTCTATGAATCCATTCCATCCACGAATCGTCGACTATTTTCCTAAGGAATGTACTAGTTTCTTTCAAGATCGATCGGGAAGAACAGGGATCATCCTTCAATCTACTTCTATAGGGAATGAGAGTCTGGACGCGATCGTCAACCAGATTCGTTCGGATATCGCTGAACAATTTCATGAACCAGTTCTCCTAGCCATTAGTACTAGAATGACAGGCGTCTGCTCGATTCGAGAGATTTATACGCAGGCCCTTGATGTATGGAAACGAAAGAAGCATCAGCAGAAGAATGGGATCTTTTATTATAGTGAGCTTAGGAACCTAAAGAAGAAAGAACATCATGAGGATCACTTCAAACGGCTGCTGGATAAAGTCTTGGCGAATGATACAGAACAGATCCAGCCATGTGTAAAAGAAGCGTTCGCCTCTTTCGTAGAGAATCTGTTGACGATTGAGGTGGTGCAAGCCCAGGTGGCTCATTTAGAGCTTACGATCTGTACACTGATAGCCCAAATGAATGGTGCCCCGGATACGATGATGATAAAGCTTCAGCAAGAGTATGGAAATCTAGGTGAACTAAATGATTATTTTGTATTAAGCCGTTATGTTCAAAGTCTGTGTATGCTGGCGACGGTCTATCTATCTGAATTAGAGCAGCAGAATGAACAAAATACGATTTACAAGGTGATTCAGTATGTGGATCGTGAATTTCGGAATAAATTGAAGCTTCAGGATTTAGCTAGGCAATTTCATATCAATTCTACCTATTTGGGACAGCTATTCAGGAAACAAACGGGTCAGGGCTTTAGTGAATATTTAAATGCCAAAAGGATTGAGGAAGCCAAAAGTCTGCTTAAGCGAACGCAGCTGAAAATATCGGATATAGCGGTGCAGGTGGGATTCTCAAACACAGACTATTTTATAGATAAGTTCAAACTGATTGTAGGGGTAGTCCCATCCGTCTATAAAAATGAAAATAAAAACCAATAGCTCTAGGGGAAGCAAGGTGTTTCGTATGGAGAGAAAAAAATTCAGATTTAGAAAAGTAGTGAATGACATTCCACTGAACTATAAATTTTCCCTCATTTACGTTATAGGCGTTCTACTCCCTATTATTATTATTAACCTTGTTTTTTTGGATCGGATTTCCGATTTGATCAAATCCAGAGAACAGCAAAACTTAGAAATCTCTTTAGAGAGGGCCAGAAAGGATATTCAAGATTTCATTGAGGGTGGAGTAGCAGTTAGTTATACGCTGTCCTCGGATAAGAATCTGTATGAATTGCTAGAGCGAAGGTATGGGAACTTGATTGAATTTTATGACACCTTCGACGAACAGCTTCGAGATCGGATGAACAGCTATATGCCAGTTAACAATCAACTTGAACGAATTACTGTATTTACGAATAATGACTCCATTGTTTCCGGTAGTAACTATCAGGTCATCACGGACAAGGTAAGGGAGAGTGAGTGGTATAAGCAGTTCAGTGCTGCGAATAAACATATGTTTCTTGCTGCTTATCAAATGAGCGCAGCGCCTAATGTGGCTTCTAATGCCCCGTATTTAAGTGTAATTGAGCGAATGGATGTATACAGCTCACTGAATACCTATGAGAAGCTGCTTAGAATTGACCTGGATCTCAGTAAAATATATGACATTATTATTAGAGAAAAGGACTATTTGAGTCTTTACCTGGTTAACGGGCAGGATGAAATCATTATGTCTGCTCAGAGCGGGTATCAGAGAGGTACGAAGGATCCTTATCCTGTGTTCAAGCTTCAGGATGATGAGCGCAAGGAAGACATACATATTGTACCCGTTGGCGGGGCTAGTTATATAAAAAGCTGGCGAATTATAGGGGTTACGCAGGGGGAGCGTATTGCTCAGGCGATTCTGGAGATTCGAATTTATGCGGGTATTTTGGCGTCCATTGTCACCTTGCTCACAACCGCCTTTTTATATGTGATGTTAAGATCCTACAATTATCGGGTGAAACGGTTGTCTAGGCATATGCAGAAAGTAACGAATGAGAAATTCGATCTTATTCAAATCGATGAAGGACAAGATGAGATTGGTGACTTGATTCACAACTTTAATAGAATGACCACTAAAATTAATTCTCTAATTAACGATGTATACAAACTAGAGATTCAAAAGAATAACCTGGAGATGGAAAGAGTAAGGGCTGAACTGAATTTTTTGCAAAGTCAGATGAATCCCCATTTTCTATTTAATACGTTAAATGCCATTCTGGTCGTCTGTACCAAAAATAATTACTCCGATGTTACAGATATCATTAAGAGCTTATCCAAACTACTTAGAAGGCTGCTGAGCTGGAAGGATGATCTCGTTACATTGGAAGAAGAAATGACTTTTATTGAGATGTATCTGAAAATAGAAAAATTCCGGTTCAGAGATAAATTTGACTATCAATTTGAGATCGATGAACAGTCTCTGCAATATAAAATTCCAAAGCTAAGTATGCAGCCGCTTGTTGAAAATTCCTGTAAACATGGCCTGCAGACCATAGAAGGACTCGGAATTATTAAAGTGAAAACAGAAATTGATGATGGTCGTTTGCAAGTTACGATTTCAGACAATGGGAAAGGGATCGAACCGAGCCAGCTTAAAGAAATATTATTTAATGTTCAAAATGAAGAAGTCTCCTCAGGAACGAATATCGGAATCCGCAATGTGTATCGCAGACTGGAGTTATATTATGAAGATCAGGTTCGCTTTGAAATCAGTAGTGTTCCAAACGAAGGGACCGTTGTCACGTTCGGCATTCCGCTAAAGCTCCTGGAACGAAAAAATAGCTAGAAGGTGAGGAGCTTATGAAATACAAAGTATTGTTGATCGATGATGAGCCTAGTGCTCTTGAGGGGATGCAATTATGGATTGATTGGCAGGCGCTTGGCTTTGAGGTATGCGGAACCGCCAGCAATGGCAAAGAAGGCTTACAGTTAATAAAGCAGCTTCTGCCGGATCTTGTCATTACAGATGTAAATATGCCGCTCATGAATGGCCTGGAGATGGTAGCCGCCTGGCAGGAAGAGGAGACTAAGCAGATTAAGTTTGCCATACTAAGCGGTTATAGTGAGTTTGAATATGCCAAGACAGCTATTCGCTACGGCATTAATCATTATCTGATGAAGCCGCTTTTTGAAGAAGAGGCGGCAGAAGAACTGAAGGAGATATGTCGGGAATTAGAAGAGGAATCTCAAAAGCGAAGCTTAAATCAAATGGCAACTTCAGAGGAAGTGGTCTCTCTTCTTAAGCGTATTCTGAATGAGAAAGTGGAAGATAAATCGGATGTTACAGTACTTACCCGTTTATCGGAAGTCAAAAGCCTTTGGAATATTTGTTTACTACAGACAGACCCGGCGATGTATACGGAAATAAGAGAGAAGGCAGTAGCTCTCCTAACGAATACGGAATCGATGTTTCTGATGGATCTGGAGGCCTATTGCTTTGGAATCGTATACGGATATCCTTCGGAGTCAGATGAGGGTGCTGCAATATACCCTGTAGTCTCTCCCTTACTGAATGAACACCCTAGGCAAGCTATTTACATTGCCGTAGGGACTAGTGAAAGTTCCTTGCTTCAAATTGCGAATAGCTATCGAACGGCGAAAGAAGCGTTAATGTTTTATTTTTATAATTCTGATCATTCGGGGTTTCTGACCTATCAGGGAACCAAGGATAGTCCGTTCAGCTATCACTATGATCAAATTCAACTGATGGATGACCTCATGAGACCTATTAACACACTGGACACAAAAGGCTTTAAACAAGCTGTGGGCTTGGCCTCTCGCAGTTTTCGTGAGATGCGCATCGCTCCAGAGGTTGTGAAGAAAATCGTTATTCATATTATGTATAAGATCGTTGAGTTTACCTCGGAAGCTAGTGAAGTTCAGGTATCCTCTTTGTTAACTCAAATAACAATCCCTGAAATGCGGGACTCGATGATGAATTTGAACGATTTAATGTGTAATCTTCTATCATGTGGTGAGGCGAGTATAGATATTCTTCTGAAAGAACAAAGCCAAAGATCGCAGGGGATTGTGCAGGAAATTAACAACTATATTGAAGAGCATTATCGCGAGAATCTTACGATTAAGAAGCTGTCGGAGGTATTCTTCCTGCATCCAGTGTATCTAGGACAATTATTGATCAAGAAGAATGGCATTCATTTTAATGAGCAGCTGCATAACCTCCGAATTAAGGAGTCCATACGGTTACTTCAACATGGCAAGCTGAAAAACAGTGAGATTGCTGAGATGGTAGGATATTCCAATTATAGTCAGTTCCTTAAACAATTTGAAAAGAAGATGCAGATGAGCCCTAATGAATTTAAACATCATAATCCCTAAACTTTTTTGGGGTACACCTTTAATTCGGACGTATTTTCATTAATTTATAACCCCTATAATTTAACTTGTAAGGGCTTACAAATACTGCTATACCAACAAAATATGGAGGTGCTTTATGGGGGGCAAGTCAATATCAAAGTTCAAACTTGGTCTGATTACAGTGTTATCTCTAAGCTTTACCTTGGCAGGATGCGGTGGAAATAACAGCGGTAATACTGCTAAGGGAGAAAACAAGCCAGCAGAAACAGCAGCTGTAACTGCAGCTGGAACCGATGACAAGAAGATAGAGCCTTTTGAAGTTAGTATCTTTCTTGGAGAAGCAGGTCAGCAACCCACACCAGATAACAAAATTTACAAGATGATCAAAGAAAAAACAGGCGCATCATTCAACTTTGAATTCTTGGCTGGAGACCTTAAACAGAAGCTTGGCGTTATGATTGCCGGTTCGGATTATCCAGATCTGATGAGTTCCAATACCCAACTGACGGCAGCAGGTGCATTTATTCCTCTCGAGGACTTGATTGAAGAACACGCTCCGAATTTGAAAGCGCATTACGCAGCTTACTGGAACATGATGAAGGATCCCAATGATGGACACATTTATACACTTCCAAACTATGGTGCGTATAACGGTGAGATGAATACAACCTATTACTCTGGCCCAGCTTTCTGGATTCAGAAAGCTGTACTTAAAGATGCCGGTTATCCAACCGTTAAAACTTTGGACGAGTATTTCGATCTTATCGTGAAATATAAAGAGAAAAATCCAACCATTGATGGTCAACCAACCATTGGGTTTGAGATTCATAACAAAGACTGGAGAAACTGGGGATTGTTTAACGCTCCTCAGCATCTGATCGGGCATCCTAATGATGGCGGAGTAGTAGTTAAGGATAACGTAGCAGAAATCTTTGCGGATAAAGACTATGCTAAGCAGTACTATAAAAAGCTTAATGATATGAATGCATTGGGTATTATTGACAAAGAAGCATTTGTAATGGATTATGACCAATATTTAGCTAAATTGTCCAGCGGATCCGTACTGGGAATGTTTGATCAGCACTGGAACTTTGGTAAAGCAGAAGATTCACTCAAGACACAAGGGAAAGATATGAGAACTTATGTAGGTCTGCCTCTTGTGTATGATACTAACACCAAAGATTATTATCTGGATCGCCCTGCTCTTAACTTGAATAATGGATTCGGGATCACTGTTAATGCTAAGGACCCAGTGAGAATCCTTAAACTTATGGACACATTGATTCAAGAAGATTGGCAAAAAACCCTCACTTGGGGTATTGAAGGCGAAGATTATCAAGTGGTAGACGGTCGCTTTATGAGAAACCAGGAGCAACGGGATAACGCAGTTGATGCTACATGGAAGCTAAGTAACAAAGCAGAAGCTTGGTATGCTACCGCTCCGAAAATGCAAGGATACTTTGCAGACGGTAACTCAACGGATGCGGCAGCCCAACCAGAAGAATATAAAGCAGGGTTGGAAGCATATGACAAGGAAGTCCTTGACGCATATGGATTCAACAGTTATGTAGATTTCTTCAGTAAGCCTGGACCGAACCCAGTGGCTTATCCTGCTTGGTCGATAGATCTTGTTGAAAATTCTCCAGCAAAAATTACCGATACGAAGATGGGAGAAGTTAAAACCAAGTACCTGCCAAAAGCAATCTTGGCTAGCCCTTCCGATTTCGATAAAGTTTGGACTGAATTTGTTGGAGAACTTCATAAAGCGGATATTAAAGCTTACGAAGACAGAATCAATGAACAGCTTAAATGGAGATTTGATACTTGGAGTGTTAAATAGTTAGAGCTTGCTTAAAAATCAGAAAGTGGTGGCTTATTAGCCAACCACTTTCTGAAATATATGGATGATGTGGGGAGAAAATATATGGATGAGATTTTAACGGGAAAAAAACTTAACCGGCATCCTAAAAGAAAAAAGAAGCAACCTATTACTATGAATTTGATTAAGAATCAGAAACAGCTGATTTGGATGTCGGTTCCATTGCTGTTTTATATTGTACTATTTGCGTACGTTCCTGTTTGGGGATGGACGATGGCTTTTCAGGATTATAAACCAGCTAAGGCATTTGGCGAACAAACGTGGGTTGGCTTGAAACACTTCAAGTTTCTATTTACGGACGATACCTTTTTAAGGGTACTACGAAATACACTGGCTATGGGATTAATTAATTTCTTTCTAGGATTTATAACCGCGATAACATTGGCCTTACTTCTTAATGAAATCAAAAATGTATTTTGGAAAAGAACCGTGCAGACCATATCCTACTTGCCTCACTTTCTCTCCTGGATTATTGTAACAGGGATTGTAGGTGTCTCCCTTTCGGTTAACGACGGAATTATCAACATCGTGCTCATGAAATTACATCTTATCGATTCACCGATCCTTTGGTTGAGTGAAGGGAAGTATTTCTGGGGTATTGTGGGTGCTTCAACCGTCTGGAAAGAGGTTGGATGGAGTACAATCATCTATTTGGCTGCTATGGCTTCTATAGATCCAGCTTTATATGAGGCTGCTGAGATTGATGGGGCTAACCGGTACAAAAAAATGTTCAATGTAACCTTGCCGGGAATTAAACCAACCATTGTAATCCTGATGATAATGTCCATAGGACATGTACTGGATGTCGGATTTGAGGTTCCGTACTTGTTAGGGAACGGGCTTACTGTAGACTGGTCGGATACGATAGATGTATTTGTATTGAAATACGGGATTGGGCAGGGGAATTATTCCTTAGCCACTGCGGGTGGTATATTTAAAACAGTCGTAAGTGTAACGTTGCTGCTATTAGCTAACTGGACGTCGAAGCGGCTAGGGGAAGAGAGGCTGTTATAATCATGGAAAAAACGCAATTAATACCTCGAAAATCTCCAAAAAGTAATGGTGGAAAACGTATGAGAAGTATAGGGATCGAACCAGTAGTATTCGGTACCTTCAATACTATATTTATGATATGTCTAGTCATTGTTACCTTGTATCCATTCTTGAATACTATAGCAGTTTCCTTAAATGAGGGGAATGATACCATCCGCGGCGGCATTTATCTATTGCCTAGGGAGTGGACTATACAGAACTACAAAGCCGTTTTTGCCTCTGGTACAATTATTCCTGCTTTTTGGATTTCGGTAGCACGAACAGTGATATCTACGATCCTGAATCTATTTTTAACCACAATGCTTGCTTATACTTTAAGCCGGAAAGAATATGTTTTCCGCAAGCAGATTACCTTTGTTTTCGTCCTAACCATGTATTTTAATGCGGGTCTGATTCCAAACTATTTCCTAATTAAGGATCTACATTTGCTAAACTCGTTTTGGGTATATGTAATACCGACTATGATAAGTGCATTTAATATGATCGTCATCCGTACTTATATTGGTAGCTTACATGAAAGTCTTATGGAATCCGCGAGAATCGACGGTGCCGGGGAATTCAAGATTTTCATGAAAGTGGTCTTCCCTTTATGTAAACCTGTCCTTGCTACCATCGCCCTTTTTGTCGCGGTAGGTGCATGGAACACATGGTTTGATGCTTTTATCTACACCTCTTCCCGCCAGCACTTGAGTACATTGCAGTATGAATTAATGAAACTAATACAATCTAGTATGAATGCGAACAGTAGCGCAAGTGTAGCTAACGGGGCAGGGGTAACTGCGGAGTCAGCGGGGTCAATGGTTACTCCAAAGTCCATTCGTGCAGCCGTTACTATCGTTGCTTCGGTTCCGATTTTGCTAGTCTATCCATTTATGCAAAAGTACTTTGTAGTTGGAATGAACGTGGGAAGCGTGAAGGAATAAGCAGCTTGCAATCACTATTAAGGAATAGGAAGGTTGTTTGTTAAATTATGACCCAATCTCCAATCACATACACGAACCCAATACTTCCAGGCTTCTATCCCGATCCAAGCATTACACGGGCAGGGGATGACTACTATTTGGTTTGTAGCTCCTTTGAGTATTTCCCTGGCGTACCGATATTTCATAGTCAGGATTTAATTCACTGGACACAGATAGGTCATGTACTGGATCGTATAAGTCAGCTAGATACACGTAAAAGCAAGAGTTCTGGTGGAATATTTGCACCAACTATTCGTTATCATGACGGAACCTTCTATATGATAACGACCGAAATACACGGGAAGGGGAATTTCTACGTTACGGCTACGGACCCAGCGGGTCCGTGGTCCGATCCAATTCTTATTCCTTATGGTGGAATCGACCCTTCTCTAATGTTTGATGAGGATGGAAAGGTATATGTAACCACCCAACAGGGAGCAGATTATGACTCTCACGCCATTCAATATGAGATAGATATTGCTACAGGAGCAGCATTAACAGAACCTGTTGTCATCTGGACTGGGGATGGTGGACCTTGGACGGAAGGGCCACATTTGTACAAAATTAACGGAATGTACTATATCATGTCTGCTTCAGGCGGTACGGCGAAGGAACATCGTGAGATCATTGGTCGAAGCTCCTCGCCGTATGGGCCATTCGAGCGGTTACCTCATCCAATATTAACACATAGCGGTACCGACAATCCTATTCAGTATTTAGGACATGCTGATTTGATCGAAGATTGTAACGGGGATTGGTGGGCCGTATTCCTTGGAGTACGACTAGTAGGTTCTAAATATACAGTGCTAGGAAGAGAGACCTTTCTTGCCCCTGTAACGTGGAATGAAGACGGATGGCCGATGATTGATAATAACGAAGATATCGTAGGACTGGATATGAAGGTTCCGCGTGTACCGGGTCAATCACCAAAGCCTGCGCTAAGCGGAAGGTATGACTTTGATGACGATGTTTTGCCCTTATCATTAGCCTTTCTTCGTAATCCCGCTGAGGCAAGCTGGTCTCTAAATGAACGTTCTGGATGGCTATCTCTTCGGGGTCAACCTGAAGGTCTTTGTGATATCGGGCAGGTGGCTTTTATAGGAAGAAGACAGCAGCATACTTCAGCAGAATGGAGCACATTACTGGAGTTTAACCCTAGTGTGGACGGAGACGAGGCTGGGCTTTGCGCCAGATTGGACGAGAATGCACATTATGAGGTTGGCTTGGTGCAAAAAGATGGTCACAGAGTCATTGCAGCACGATTAACTATGGATGGAATAACCCGTGTAGAAGCAGAAGTACCAACTACAGCTGAGCGAATTTATCTGAAAATACAGGCGGAGCTTACCGAATACACCTTATTGTTCTCCTTGGATGGGGAGGAATGGAATAAGCTATCTACAGCGGCAGCATACCCATTATCCCCACAGGCCGTAAAAGGAAATGGATTTACAGGTGTTCTTATCGGTTTATATGCGACAGGTCATGGTAAAGTAGCTGAGGTACCTGCCTACTTTGATTGGTTCGATTATCGGTCATAATGAATAGCGTTTGTTAGGAGGGAACTTGTTGAGACAAGCTAGTGATTTTACAGAGCCTGCACTAAAGACAGTGTTCGCAGAGGATTTCAAGATTGGCGCAGCCGTCAACCCATTGACGATCCAATCACAGGAGCATTTACTTGCCTATCATTTCAATAGTATTACCGCTGAGAATGAGATGAAGTTTGAAAGTCTGCATCCGCTTGAGGACACTTATAATTTTAAGGCGGCAGACCAGCTGGTTGCCTTCGCCCGGAAATATGATATGGCGATGCGTGGACATACCTTGATCTGGCACAACCAGACTACAGATTGGCTGTTTGAGGATAAGAACGGTGGATCTGTAAGTAAAGAGACTTTGCTCGCACGAGTTAAATCACATATTCAGACTGTTGTAGGGCGTTACAAGGAAGATATTTATGCTTGGGATGTCGTCAACGAGGTAATCGCTGATGAAGGAGAGGAACTTCTTCGCCAGTCGAAATGGCTCGATATTGTCGGACCGGAGTTTATCGCCAAAGCGTTTGAATTCGCCCATGAGGTCGATCCGAAGGCCTTGTTATTCTACAATGACTATAACGAATCCCATCCACATAAGCGTGACAAAATTTATCAACTGGTGAAGTCGCTGCTGGATCAGGGTGTGCCTATTCATGGCGTCGGATTGCAAGCACACTGGAATCTATACGATCCGAACCTGGATGATATTCGTGCGGCTATTGAGAAATATGCATCCTTAGGACTTCAGCTCCAACTGACAGAGCTGGATGTATCCATGTTCCGTTTCGATGATAGACGAATGGACCTAAAGGCGCCATCTGCTGATCTGCTCGAGCTGCAGGCAGACAGGTATGAAGCGATGTTTGCATTGCTGAAAGAATACCGCGACGTGATAAGCTCGGTCACTTTCTGGGGAGCGGCGGATGACTATACATGGCTGGATGGTTTCCCTGTCCGTGGACGGAAGAACTGGCCGTTTCTATTCGATGAAAGGCATGATCCGAAACCAGCCTTCCACCGGATGATCGCCTCTGCCACGAATTCATAGAGCGGGCAAGCTGCTCAAGTAGTGAACTATGAACCCGTCCTTATATTGATTAAGGGCGGTTTTTTTATATGTTGATAGATTAGTAGAATGGATCTCGAAGGGAGGCTTACAGTGAGGGTCACAATTAGAACGGTTCTGTCTGATTTAATGGGAAATATGGAACGGATAGATGGGACTGTGGATACGCTTAAACCGGGGAATCCAGACACTGAGATTACTGGGATCATAACTGCGTTCTGCGCTACACAATATGTGGTGGAGCGAGCGATAGCTATAGGTGCCAATTTACTGATCACGCATGAAGGGGTGTTTTATAGTCATCATGAGACGAGCGAGTGGTTAAAGAGTGACCCTGTTTATCATGCAAAACTTACTTTGATTGAGCGCTCTGAAATAGCTATTTTTCGTTATCATGATTATTGGCATCGGCATACACCGGATGGAATCATGGTGGGTTTACTGCGAGAACTTGAGTGGTCTGCGTATGTGGATGAGCAGCAACCTGCTGCAACCATCCTAACGATTCCTGCCATGACTGTAAGTGAAGCGGCTCAGTATATAAAAAGAAAGCTAGGCATCTCCTATGTACGTGTTGCCGGTGATCTATCCCAGACATGCAGACATGTGGGGATCGTAGTAGGTTACAGAGGGGGCGGGACGATGGCGATTCCTCTTTTTAATCAGCACCATCTTGATCTAATTATTGCTGGCGAGGGGCCCGAATGGGAAACCCCAGAGTATGTGAGGGATGCAGTGCATCAAGGCAGATCCAAAGCGCTGATTATGTTAGGTCATGCGGAGAGCGAAGCCCCAGGGATGAAATATTTAGCTGAAATTCTAGCAGAGAAATATCCAATGCTTCCTACCTGTTTCATTGCTGAACAACCAATCTATCAGCTGGTTTAATCCGCCAAAATGGGAATGAAGAATAAATTTGCATATTATGGAGAAAATGATGGGAAACCAGGTCACTGAGAAAGGAGTGTTTCAATGGAAATTCCTTTGGAGGCTGATGAAGTGTTAAGTCGTATCAAAAAACTTCAAACTGACGGAAACTCAATCAGCAAAAAACAAGTGAAGCAAAGCGATCCTGATCTTATGAGAAGTGCGCTGTTCTTTTTTCCAAGCTGGGAGCATGCATTGAAAAACGCCGATCTTTTGTAGCCAATTGTATTGTAAGAAAAAAAGAGCTAAGTGGTCAGGATCATCTCTCTGATGCCACTTAGCTTTTTTTATGAGAGGGAAAACACTAATTATATAGGAAAGTACTGGTGAATGAATCTCCGTTTCGCTTGGTTCACAGGACTATACCTAAAGAAAACGAGTAAACAAGAGCAAAAGAGAGAGAAAATGAAGAGTATGCTCAATATGAAATGAAAAGCATCGCTTTCAACATTATTTTGCCCAGAGCCATCCTTTACAAGAAAACCTTACAAGAGTATGATTCATTTCATAACTGACATTAGATTTTAAATACACAATTACATATGAAATCCGCTTAATTTCCTTTTTAGGAAAGCGGGGGAACCAACAACTGGGAGCCGATGTGAGAGTCGGCTCTGGTTATGGGGTGAATCCTGTTCCGGGTGCATAACATGCATCCTTGCAGGTAGGGCAACTCTCACTGCCCGAATCCGACAGCTAACCTCGTAAGCGTATGGAGAGAGGATGAATGGCGTGTTTAGTGATGAATAGCCACAGAGAATCCCTCTGTGGTTTTTTGCTGCGTTTATAAGCAGATACAGTCGTAGAATTTATTATGAAAGAGGTGTTACCTTTGCCTATCGCTAAACTGAACGGAACTTCGCTCTATTATGAAATCAATGGAACTGGCACTCCGGTTGTGTTTATCCATGGACATGGATTAACACACAGTATGTTCAAACCACAACTGGAGTACTTTTCCGATAAATATAAAGTGATTTTGTGCGATTTACGGGGGAATGGCAAGTCAGGTGAACTGCTGGAGGCCCCCAATGAGATTATTGAAACGCAATGTCTGGATCTGATTATGCTGTTGAATGACCTGGGGGTTCGTGAAGCAGTTTTTGTTGGGATCGCCTATGGCGGTTTGGTTGTGCAACATATTGCTAAACAATACCCTGAGCGTGTAAAAGCAATTGTAGTCGCGGATAGCTTCTGTAGGAGCCACGGATCAACCCTTGTAGGGAAAATACAGCTTATGGCAGCGTATTGCAGCTTGCTAATGTATTACCTCCCAAGCGAGCTGGTGCTGCCTTCGATTCGGATGATGTACCGAGAGCGCTGGAGTCTCGCCTACAATGAGATTAGAAGAGGGTTGCTGGACAAACGCCCCCGCGAGTTATATCGGCAAAGGCTGGCAACGAGCCATGTGGATTACACCCGATGCTTGAAGGCTTTTAATCGTCCCGCTTTATGTATTGTGGGGGACTTTAATGAATTTGGAGTGAATTGTATGAAGGAAATGGTATCTCAATTGCCGCATGCGCAGCTGGCGATTATCCCGAATGCATTAGATCCAAGTAATCTGTGTCAGCCTGAGCAGTTTAATGCGATTCTTCAACGTTTCTTGGAGAAGCAGCAGGGTACTCAGCAGATTAGCTAATCCTATGAAATCGATAAAAGAAGGAGTGTTCCCGCAGCTATGGAAATTACGCGGGGACACTCCTATTTCATTAGAATTATTGGGAGGATGTCCCTACAGTATTGGATTTCAAACCAAAGGCTGGCTCAAGGGTAGTGAATGCTACGTGTGAGCCAGCTTTTTAGTAGCCTTGTATTTTGTACAATGCTTTCTACTGATGTAAGATTAAAGATATTCAACATTTACTATTTAAAGGAGCTGAGTCATGATGTCTCAAGCCGAAACTATAAAATTGACTTCATTATCTTCGAAAGGGGGCTGCGGCTGCAAAATCGGTCCCGCCGATCTCATGCAGGTTATTCGCA
>RCUU01000801.1_pt1 | contig 16600 bp, 12 predicted proteins | sample 2166211 | NCBI WGS metagenome assembly RCUU01 (sample SAMN09932620, study PRJNA488358) | compost metagenome | feature: garden; material: soil; isolation source: compost soil in phenylacetic acid-enriched culture | place: Germany: Experimental Botanical Garden Goettingen | collected 2016-01-27
CAAGTAGTTAATTATGATCTCAACACAAACACTTTCCAAGCTCAATCAACGAATAGCGAGCTAACCAAGTGGAAGATTCAAGGGGATAGATTGCATTTAGTGGAGTAAGATTTTACTTCTGGATGATTTGAGTACCTGCAACCTATCAATTTATACAATGTGGACTTTGGTGAGAATGTAAAGCGAACATAGTTTTCTAAGGGGATTCGCACTCAGTAATTTAACATTATGTTCTATAATATGGAATCATTTCATGTTCGGGCATCCTATTTTCACAAAAAGTTATACCTTTACAAGCTCTTTTTGAAGTAATTTTTACAATATATGTATTTATTCGGAGTCACACCCTACTCGGGTGTGTGGATTGAAAGATGCATTTTCCCTCCTACACTTAATGAGTCATTGCGTCACACCCTACTCGGGTGTGTGGATTGAAAGATCCGGTCACTCTCACCAATGAAGAAACCGGAGAAGTCACACCCTACTCGGGTGTGTGGATTGAAAGATGTCGAATCCCATCGATAAGTTTTGGTACGGCTTGTCACACCCTACTCGGGTGTGTGGATTGAAAGTAGTTTTAATGTATTTGGATATAACATGCCTTTTGTCACACCCTACTCGGGTGTGTGGATTGAAAGCATTTGATCGGCACCAGATACCCCCAACGCCGAGTCACACCCTACTCGGGTGTGTGGATTGAAAGTTTTAGCGTTAATGGTATTATCGAAACCTATATTGTCACACCCTACTCGGGTGTGTGGATTGAAAGACGGTTTCGGCTAGGAGAGATTAAGGGCAAGACGGTCACACCCTACTCGGGTGTGTGGATTGAAAGCCAGAAGGCAGCGTACTTGTAATCGATGAATCTGGGTCACACCCTACTCGGGTGTGTGGATTGAAAGAGGAATTTTATTTATGTTATGCCAAATTACATTAACGTCACACCCTACTCGGGTGTGTGGATTGAAAGTGCTCGGAAGCTCGGTCCCAGGGATCTGAATCAAGGTCACACCCTACTCGGGTGTGTGGATTGAAAGAATGTGGATGCCATCTGTTAAAGTGACCTCTACAGTCACACCCTACTCGGGTGTGTGGATTGAAAGGCAGCTACTGGGCTGGGAAAGACAATCATGCAAGGTCACACCCTACTCTGGTGTGTGGATTGAAAGTGGCAGTGGGAATACAAAATAGGAAGTGATCTGGTCGCACTCCATGCAGATGCATGAATTGAAAGTATACCCTTTGCCAGTTCCTAATCTGTTTAGTTGTCGCATCTTAGAATGTAAGTTGATTATAGATCTCTGATGCTCGGTGTTCAGGTATATGATAAGGGAAGTCCAGATTACGAGTCTTGTATAAGTGGTATTTTGAAAAAACAAGGGAATTTGGTGGAAAATATATATTTAACTGTACACGAACGGGCTATAGAAGCAATTCAATAGCTTGTTTTTTTAATGTTTTCTTTTGTCCATAACATAATGATGTAACAATTTTAAGTGTTGTCAGGATCATAATTAGTACCACGATATATGAAAAAATAGAAATTGAATAGAAATTTGTTGAATTTTGGAAGGGGAATGGTGTAGTTCTGGAGAAGTAGGATAGTATCTTCGAATTTTGAGTCATATGAACTATTTATTAGTTGACAGGAGGTGAAGCAAATGGAATATATCGCTCACATCCGTGTGAGTGACGGGGAATGTCAAGCGCTTAAAACACATCTGCTTGGTGTCAAAAAACTGGCGGAAACGTTCGGAGCAAAGCAAGGAATTATGCACATAACCGGTCTAGCGGGAATGCTACATGACTTAGGCAAGTATACAGAAGAATTTCAGAATTATCTTATTGAAGCGGTTAATCATCCAGAGGCTCCGCCGAAGCGAGGGAGCGTTGACCACTCCACGGCAGGAGGACGAATGCTATATGACTTATACCATAAAGGCAAGATCGAACGGGAAAAAGGAATATTAGCAGAGATCATTGGCAACGCGATTATATCCCACCATTCATATTTGCACGATTATTTAAATCCTGAGTTGGAGTCACCTTATTTGCGACGTGTCAGGGACAAAGTCGATATTGGAGATTATGGCCAATGTGTCAGGCTATTTTTCCAACAGGTGATGGATGAGGCTGAGTTTCAGCTATATGTGGAGTGCGCAGCACAGGAACTCAAACAATATTTAACAAGAGCCTCTTCTTTTAACATGGAAGCTAAATGTATGTTCTTATCTAAATTCGTGTTCAGTGCACTGATTGATGCGGATCGAACGAACACTAGGTGTTTTGAAGATCATGTTATGGAAGAAGAGGTGTCCACCGGGGCCAGTAATCTTTTCCAAGGTTATTATGAAAAATTAATGAGCAAGTTACAAGATTTTGCTCAAGGGTCGGATTCTGGATCAGTTATCAATAAGCTGAGAAGTGAAATGTCGGAGCAATGTGATCGATTTGCGGACAAGCCGTCAAGGATTTATACACTGTCGATCCCTACTGGAGGAGGGAAAACGCTCGCCAGTCTCCGATATGCTTTGAAACATGCGGCTACTTTTGGAAAAAAACATGTCATTTATGTATTGCCTTATACTACGATCATTGAGCAGAACGCTGCTGAGGTACGTCAAATTTTACAGGATGACATTCATATTTTGGAGCATCACTCCAACGTCACTGAAGAGACAGTTGATGATGATGAAGCCGAAGATGGACTCATGAATATACGACAGAAGCTGAAGCTAGCCAAAGACAACTGGGAATCGCCAATAATCTTTACCACGATGGTGCAGTTTTTAAATGTTTTTTACGCCAAAGGAAGTGGTAATACCCGGAGACTGCATAATCTTACCGAGTCTGTGATTATTTTTGATGAAGTTCAGAAGGTGCCGGTGTCGTGCGTGTCTCTTTTTAATGAGGCATTGAATTTTCTGAAAGACTACGGAAGCTCCAGTATAGTGTTGTGTACAGCGACCCAGCCAGCCCTTGATTTTGTGGAGCATCGCCTTCAGATTGACCAGGATGCGGAAATGATACCAGATATCGATCACGTGGTTGATTCGTTTAAGCGTGTGGAAATTATAGATGAAGCATCAAGTGGCTTGTATACGAACGAGAAATTGACAGATTTTGCACTAAATAAGTTAGAAGAAAAACGTAATATTCTGATCATTCTTAATACCAAAACAGTAGTAAAAGACTTGTATCAACGAATAAAAAATGCATTGCAGGAGACACCTGTCTATCACTTGAGTACTTCCATGTGCGCGGCACACAGGAAACAGATTCTAGGTAAAATCAGAGACCATCTTCAAAAGAAAGAGCAAATCGTATGCATCAGTACGCCTTTAATTGAAGCAGGAGTAGATGTTAGCTTCGAATGTGTGATTCGTTCTCTGGCTGGGTTGGATTCTATTGCTCAAGCAGCCGGAAGGTGCAATAGACATGGTGAGGAGGTATTGCAACAGGTTTATGTGATTGACCATGTGGAAGAAAATCTGGATCATTTGAAGGAAATCAAGCAAGGTAAGGAAATAACAAAGCGGATGCTTATTGATTTGCAGCGTGACACCACCCATCATGGTGGTCATCTATTGTCTAAACAAGCTATGACTCATTATTTTCAGCGGTTTTATTTGGACGTCGAGCCGCGATTGAATTTTGATGTTTCTAAGTTGTCCATAAACATGACTACCTTACTGTTTGCCGGATATCATGAAAATAAATACTTCCAGGACTATTGTGAGAATTATCGACAAAGGCCTCCTTTGTTTTTAGTTAACAGTTACCGAACGGCTGCCGAGCATTTTCACGTTATAGATGATATTACCACACCTGTCATAGTGCCTTTTGGAGAAGGCAGGGAGATCATAGCGGAGCTGAATGGAGCCGAGCGTATTGAGGATTTCGGCAAATTGATGCGAAGGGCACAGCAATATACTATCAATATATTTTCCTACGAGATGAGGAAACTGGACCAAAATAATGGTCTCGACAGTTGCTTGGACGGACAGATACTCGTGCTGAAAGACGGCGCATATAACGAAGAATATGGGCTGGATCAGCAAAATGAAAGTTGGACAGGTGGATATTTTTTTGGATAGGCCTTAAATAGGAATAAAATACCAAATTGAAAGGAGGTGAATTGAATTGATCCGAAATTCAGTAGAATTTTCCGTATATGGAGATTATGCGTTGTTTACTGATCCACTCACGAGAATTGGTGGAGAGAAGCTTAGCTATCAAGTCCCGACATATCAGGCGATCAAGGGAATATGTGAAAGCATCTACTGGAAACCTACAATCGTTTTGGTGGTAGATGAGATTCGGGTGATGAATCCAATTCGCATGGAGTCGAAGGGGGTTCGCCCTACCGACTACAGCGGAGGCAATACACTTGCTAATTACACTTACCTGAAAGACGTACATTATCAGGTGAAATGTCATTTTATTTTTAATATGAACCGACCGGATATGGAATACGACCGCAACGAAAATAAACATCATAATATTCTAAAGCGTAGTATTCAGGCAGGCGGACGAAGAGATATCTTTCTTGGAACACGTGAGTGTCAGGGTTACGTAGAGCCGTGTGTATTCGGGGAAGGTGAGAGCTTCTACAAAGACTATGGTGAAATTCATTTAGGTACGATGGTGCATGGGATTAACTATCCGGATGAAACCGGAAGAGATCAATTGGAGGTTCGCCTGTGGCAACCAGTAATGAAAGACGGAGTCATTAAATTTAGAAAACCGGAGGAGTGTACGCAGGTTCGTGTGATTTCCGACATGAAGCCGAAACATTTTGATGCCGAAAATGTGGAATCCGCTGATCAATTGCTGGCCAGTTGGGGAGAGGAGGGAAATTGGTGAGTTGGCTGCTCAGTCTATACGAAACTTATGAGTCAAACCTTGATAGTGTAGGTGAGTTGGCGTTGAGGAATGGACGTGAATACACTCTTCTCCCTGTCTCTCATACGACACAAAATGCCCATATTGAAGTGCTCATCACAGAAGAAGGAGAATTCCACTCTGCCAGAATAATCGATAAGAGTGATGCAAGCACCGTAATTCCTTGTACAGAGAAGTCAGCAAGCCGGGCGGGATCGGTGATTGCACCTTACCCGTTGCATGACAAATTGAGCTATGTAGCGGGTGATTTTGTAGTTTTTGGTGGCAAAGTCAAGGGGGAAGAACCTTTTGAAACATACATACATGAATTGCAGCAATGGGCGGAATCTCCCTATGCTCATTTTAAAGTAAAGAGTGTTTACCGCTATTTAAGCAAGAGAACGTTGATTCGGGATTTAGTAGCTTATCGTCAAACTTTGGCCGTTGATGAGCACAATCATTTGATCGATAAATGGGACAAAAAGTACGATGTCCTGTATCCAGAAAAGCCCGCCATTTTTGGAGTCGTAGCGGGGGAGCAGACTAGCGCCTTTGTGCGTTTTGATGTGTATTCACCGGAACGTCATTTAATCGCTGTTTGGAAGGATCAGGACATGTTTGATTCTTTTATTGCCTATTACCAGGAACGGCTTGGTGCTGAAGATATTTGTTATGTAAAGGGAAAGAGCCTTCCAAGTACTGACAGGCATGCGAACAAAATCCGTAATGCGGCGGATAAAGCTAAACTTATTTCAGCAAATGACACAACAGGCTTCACCTTCCGAGGACGTTTTGTTCAGAGTAAGGACGCCGCCTGCATTAGCTATGAGGTGTCGCAAAAAGCACACAATGCCCTGAAATGGCTTATTAACCGCCAAGGGAAGACGATTGATGATCGTGTATTTCTGGTATGGGGCAACGAATCTCTGTATATTCCCGATCCGTCGGAGGATACGTTCGCACTTGATCCCGAAGCTATTCCTGATGTCATCCGCAAATCCAATACTAATGAAGCACTAGCCCATGAGGTGGCCAAAGCATTGGACGGTTATAAGAATAAGCTTGGCGACAAGAAGGGTGATCAACTCCAATCGGCGGTCAATATACTGGTGCTGGATTCAGCGACCACAGGTCGCATGGCGGTATTGTATTTCCGGAATTTGAATAAGGAATTGTACTTAGATCGGCTTGCTCAGTGGCATGTGAGTTGTGCTTGGCTGCACCGATACCGTAAAAATGCTCAAAACGAATTTGTGGCTTTTTACGGGGCTCCAGCTACCAAGGATATTGCGTATGCTGCCTATGGGCCCAGGGCTGGAGATAAAGTTGTCAAAGGCCTGATGGAGCGAATGCTTCCATGTATCGTGGATGGTACAAGGATTCCCGTGGATATTGTAACTAGTGTATCGACTCGGGCTTCCAATCCGGTTGCAATGGAAAGTTGGGAATGGGAGAAGACGCTCAGTATTGCCTGCGCTGTGATAAACAAACATTTAACCGATCGACAGGAGGGAATCGGATTGGCACTTGAGGAAAATAACGATGACCGCAGCTACTTGTTTGGACGTTTACTAGCCGTGGCAGATGTGCTTGAAAGACGAGGGCTTGGAAAAGAAGAGAAAAGAGCAACCAATGCTATACGATATATGAATGCATTTTCCAAACACCCTGAGAGAACCTGGCGGGTAATTCAGGAGGGACTACAGCCATACCAGGCTCGACTGGGAAGAGATGCGACGTATTGGACCAAGATTATTGATGAAATTGGATTTAAGTTCAAGACGGATGATTTTAACAATAAACCGTTATCAGGAAAATACTTGCTCGGATTTTACAGCCAAAGACATGTTCTTTACCAAAGTAAAAATCAGGATACTGCCGCTGAAGCAGAAGCATCCCATAATGAGGAGTGATTGGAATGAGTAGTTTGGATCATAAAATTGATTTTGCTGTCGTTCTGTCGGTTAATTGTGCTAATCCTAATGGTGATCCGTTGAACGGAAATCGCCCAAGACAAAACTACGACGGCTATGGAGAAATTTCCGATGTAGCGATTAAACGTAAAATCAGGAATCGATTGCAGGATATGGGTGAGGCAATATTTGTGCAATCGAATGATCGTAAGTCGGATGAGTTTGATAGTTTAAGAGAGCGCGCTGATGGTCAGGCTGAACTGAATCAGATCTTAAAGTCGAAAAACGGTTCCAGTGATGATTTTGCTCAAGTAGCTTGCCGAGAGTGGATTGATGTTCGCAGTTTTGGACAGGTGTTTGCTTTTAAAGGATCTGGTAATGGTGGAGGTGTCTCGGTTGGTGTAAGAGGACCAGTGTCTATTCATACAGCCAGAAGTGTAGATCCGATCGATATCACCAGCATGCAGATTACTAAGAGTGTCAATTCTGAGCCAGGCAAGGAACGAGGTTCAGATACAATGGGCATGAAGCACCGTGTTGATTTTGGAGTCTATGTCTTCTATGGAAGCATCAATACACAACTGGCGGAGAAGACGGGATTTACAAATGATGATGCGGAAAAAATCAAACAGGCGCTCCTGACTCTCTTTGAAAATGATTTATCATCGGCCAGACCTGAAGGCAGTATGGAAGTGCATCAAGTATACTGGTGGGAACATAGCTCGAAATTGGGACAATACTCTTCAGCGAAAGTACATCGCTCATTGACAGTGAAATCGAAGGTGGAGGAACCTCGATCTTTTGAAGATTATGCTATTGAATGTTGCGAACTGGACGGGTTGAAGGCTGAAGTAATAGATGGACGGTAATCTGGATGATGATTACTTGATGTTATCCGGCATACAGCATTTTCAATTCTGCAAGCGACAATGGGCGCTGATTCATATTGAGCAGCAATGGGAAGAAAATGTTGGCACCATTGAAGGTCAGCATCTTCATCGCAAGGCAGATCAGCCGTTTGTAAGAGAAAAGCGTGGTGATAAGCTGACTGTACGCGCCTTGCCTGTTAAGTCCGAGGAGCTTAGAATCACAGGGATTTGTGACGTGGTTGAACTCATTAGTGACGAGGACGGGGTCGAAGTTTACGGTGCTGAAGGGAAATTCAGGGCATATCCTGTAGAATATAAGCGGGGTAAACCCAAAAAGGATGATGCAGATATTTTGCAACTTGCAGCGCAAGCCGTTTGTCTGGAGGAGATGTTGCTTTGCTCGGTTCCAGTCGGATATATGTTTTATAATGAAATCAAACGTCGGGTTGAAGTGCCTCTGACAGTAGAATTAAAGGAAAGAGTGAAAAGCATCGTTGCAGAAATGCGCGATTATTATGAGAAACGACATACGCCTAGAGTGAAGACAGGCTCTTTTTGCAACAGTTGTTCCTTAAAATCGGTGTGTTTACCGGAAGTTCTAAATAAGCGATCGGTGAAAAGCTATATCGAAGGGAAAATGAAGGAATGAAGAAGCTGTTGAACACATTGTTCATTAACCAACCGGACGTTTATTTATCGCTCGATGGCGATAATATTGTGTTATTGAAGGAGCAAGAGAAACTGGGGAGATTACCGCTGCACAATCTTGAGTCTGTTATCGCCTTCGGATATACAGGAGCGAGCCCAGCGCTTATGGGTTACTGTGCAGAGAGGAATATTTCCATCGTATTCATGACGAAAAATGGAAGATTCCTCGCTAGGGTGATTGGAGCAAGTCGAGGAAATGTAATATTGCGAAAGAAGCAGTATGCTGTTTCTGAAGATGAGACCCTATCTGCCAGAGTAGCTCGTAACTTCATTCTAGGTAAAGTTTATAATCATAGATGGATGCTGGAGAGAATGACTCGGGATTATCCTTTACGGATCAATGTAGCACAGTTTAAGGAGACTTCGCTTCAATTATCCGAACTGATGTTGGATATCCGGGAATGCGAGGATTTGGAACAGCTAAGAGGACTAGAGGGTCAAGCGGCACTAAGCTACAATAAAAGGCTGGATGCCATGATCTTGCAGCAGAAGGAGGACTTCTACTTCCATACACGCTCTCGAAGACCACCACTAGATAAAGTGAATGCCATGTTATCACTTGCTTATACATTGTTGGCAAATGATATGGCCTCTGCTCTGGAGGGAGTTGGACTAGATGCTTATGTTGGTTTTTTGCACCGTGATCGTCCAGGGCGGGCATCTCTCGCACTAGATTTAATGGAGGAACTACGTGGTGTATATGCTGACCGTTTTGTTTTGTCTCTCATTAATAAAAAAATGGTCAATGTTGATGACTTTGTATGTAAAGAGAATGGAGCCGTTCTGTTAACGGATGAAGGTAGAAAAAAATTCTTAACCGCCTGGCAAAGCAGGAAGCAAGAAAAAATGACGCATCCTTATTTGGGAGAAAATATGGCTTGGGGATTAGTACCCCATGTCCAAGCTTTGCTATTGGCACGTTACTTGCGCGGCGACTTAGATGAGTATCCTCCATTTTTATGGAAGTAGGTGTTATAGGTATGCTTGTACTGATCACCTATGATGTGAGTACAATCGATGCAGCAGGACAAAGAAGATTGCGGCAGGTTTCCAAGGCGTGCCAGAATTATGGCCAACGGGTTCAGAACTCTGTTTTTGAGTGTATTGTGGATGCAGCAGAATGGGCTGCTTTAAAAATCAAGCTCATAGAACTTATTGATCCCGAACAGGACAGTTTACGATTTTACCAACTGGGTAATCAGTATAAAAATAAGGTTGAACATGTGGGGATCAAAGACTCACTTGATTTAGAGGGTCCACTAATTCTGTAGTGCGAATGTGAAGCGAACATGTTTTTCCTGGGGGATTCGCACCAAAATAAATTGAATATATTTCAATTTATTCTATATTATTTAATTTTTATAGGTAATTAATTTGATAATATCAGGTTTAGTAGTAAAATTATGGGATTTAATATCTAAAATATGTTAACTTTCGGAGTCGCACCCTACGCGGGTGCGTGGATTGAAATTTCGCAGATTTGACAAGTATCTTTTTCCGTCTCGTCGCACCCTACGCGGGTGCGTGGATTGAAATCATTATTGCCGGTTATGGCAACAAGCTCTGCATTGTCGCACCCTACGCGGGTGCGTGGATTGAAATTGAGCAATAAGAAAAGGATCATAACCGAGCTTACGTCGCACCCTACGCGGGTGCGTGGATTGAAATAAATTATTAACGGTAAAACAAACCGAAAATCAAAGTCGCACCCTACGCGGGTGCGTGGATTGAAATGCATCGTTTAACTTAAATTTGAGAGGAAGATGAAGTCGCACCCTACGCGGGTGCGTGGATTGAAATTCAGACCTGAATGTATACTCCTTGAAAACGTCACAGTCGCACCCTACGCGGGTGCGTGGATTGAAATGATCCCATGTTATTGCGATAGTGAGTATGGATGTGGTCGCACCCTACGCGGGTGCGTGGATTGAAATCCTCATCATCTATAAGGAGGATAAACATGGAGCGTCGCACCCTACGCGGGTGCGTGGATTGAAATAAATTATTAACGGTAAAACAAACCGAAAATCAAAGTCGCACCCTACGCGGGTGCGTGGATTGAAATGCATCGTTTAACTTAAATTTGAGAGGAAGATGAAGTCGCACCCTACGCGGGTGCGTGGATTGAAATTCAGACCTGAATGTATACTCCTTGAAAACGTCACAGTCGCACCCTACGCGGGTGCGTGGATTGAAATGATCCCATGTTATTGCGATAGTGAGTATGGATGTGGTCGCACCCTACGCGGGTGCGTGGATTGAAATCCTCATCATCTATAAGGAGGATAAACATGGAGCGTCGCACCCTACGCGGGTGCGTGGATTGAAATAAATTATTAACGGTAAAACAAACCGAAAATCAAAAAGTCGCACCCTACGCGGGTGCGTGGATTGAAATAATAGGCCTTCTCCACCAGCTCCATTGTAAGACTCGTCGCACCCTACGCGGGTGCGTGGATTGAAATATTAGATTGAGCGGTGTGACCGCACCGAAAGACTGTCGCACCCTACGCGGGTGCGTGGATTGAAATATGCCAAGGTTTTGACTTTTGGATTAGGCACAAGGGTCGCACCCTACGCGGGTGCGTGGATTGAAATAGCATCAACCTGCTCAGCGAGTTGCGGATATTTAGTCGCACCCTACGCGGGTGCGTGGATTGAAATTCTGTCAGGAGATATTGATCTATATAATAGTGTAATAGTCGCACCCTACGCGGGTGCGTGGATTGAAATCGTTAGGCGATAGAAATGAAATTATATCAGGCGTAGTCGCACCCTACGCGGGTGCGTGGATTGAAATCAAATTGTGCGTTTGATAGAAATTTTGTATTTGGTCGCACCCTACGCGGGTGCGTGGATTGAAATGAAAGAGCAAATAGGGACGCTTATGATATGTTAGTCGCACCCTACGCGGGTGCGTGGATTGAAATCAAACTACTATTTACTGAATCTTGCAGCTTTACTGTCGCACCCTACGCGGGTGCGTGGATTGAAATTCTTTTGCATTTGGTTTGCAACGGGATTCGCGGCGTCGCACCCTACGCGGGTGCGTGGATTGAAATCTCTGATAGTGGAGCTGCATAGTCCGTCATAAACTGTCGCACCCTACGCGGGTGCGTGGATTGAAATTAACGCGGGCTTGGGGATAAGTTGCAGGGGCGAGGGTCGCACCCTACGCGGGTGCGTGGATTGAAATGATTGTGGCAATACCATTGATCTGTAAAACCCCTTGTCGCACCCTACGCGGGTGCGTGGATTGAAATAAATCTTATGCCCGATCAGTCATTAGAACAAATCGTCGCACCCTACGCGGGTGCGTGGATTGAAATAAGCCGGAGGTTCCGAGGTTGCAAGATACAACGGGTCGCACCCTACGCGGGTGCGTGGATTGAAATAAATCGAAATTATTATCTAACCAAGAACCAATAATGTCGCACCCTACGCGGGTGCGTGGATTGAAATAGGCTGCCACAGGTGCAACAAAAGAGGAGATGCAGTCGCACCCTACGCGGGTGCGTGGATTGAAATGCTACTACAGCTCTGTCACAGTTGATCTTGTTAGTCGCACCCTACGCGGGTGCGTGGATTGAAATCGGGAATCCGTGGAACTCGGTACAAAGGCATGGGAGGGTCGCACCCTACGCGGGTGCGTGGATTGAAATTCCTTCCGTTATTGTTTAATCAACTTTTGTTTTGGTCGCACCCTACGCGGGTGCGTGGATTGAAATAGCCACAATCAATTTGCAACGATCTGGCAAATCGGTCGCACCCTACGCGGGTGCGTGGATTGAAATTCAGTGTCTGCCTGCTTTAAGTCATCTACTTCGGCAGTCGCACCCTACGCGGGTGCGTGGATTGAAATTCAGCCTCACAGTGCCATTAGGCGCATATTGAAAAGTCGCACCCTACGCGGGTGCGTGGATTGAAATGTATAGTGTCTCCCTGTAGCTTTTGAGCAGGTCGTCGCACCCTACGCGGGTGCGTGGATTGAAATGCGGGATCACCCACTACTCTAGCTAATACATAATAGTCGCACCCTACGCGGGTGCGTGGATTGAAATTGCAGTAAATTAACTGAGCGTTGTATTTAGGTAGGGTCGCACCCTACGCGGGTGCGTGGATTGAAAGCTTACTCGTAAATCCCCATTATTAATGCGATGGGGCAAGGGGAAAGATTCATGGTTCGGTTTGACGAACCTTTGGTGGCTGCTAATGAAGAAGAGGCTCCTTTCAAATCAAAAATGTATCGTATGTTTGTAAATAAAGAGGAAATAGCGTTATGGGATTTTGTTGCAAGGTAAGGTGAGCTAGAGGAATCTTGTACCTGATTTAATGGATTCATTCAAAATAATACGAAGAAACGTCGCAGTGTATATCAGCCTGTGATAGGACTGCTGTGTTTTTTATTAAAAACGAAGGGAGTAGCTATACGAGTGGTACATGCGCATGATAGTAAATCCTTCAAGGGAAAACCATCGCCATTCTGGTGTACTTCTTAAGCATTCTATATATAGAAGGTTTATTATAACTATTATCCTCTCTTGTCTATTAATAAAGAGCTCATTTAAATATTAATCAGCAAAAGTCCATAATTGTAAAATAAAAGCAAATTAATTCATAATCAGAAGCACGTACGCAGCAGTTCCTTACGAAGTATCAAAAATTTGTGTTTTGGGGCTATCGTATCTACCCTACTCTGCTTTACTTTTCCGCGATTCGTTTATTTTCACTGAGAATGCAAAAAGTTCAATTCCATGTTTCCTAAAACTGTATAGGAAGATTGCTTTGAGAACGTCACAAGACTTCAAGATACCACTAGGTTAGAGTTCAACAATTCCTGTTTGAACAAAGTGATTTCCCCCTTTTTTCAAAAGTTACTTGTATTTATGATGTCAATAAATCCCCATAATTATATTATATTTGGATTATTTAGGATAAAATAGTAGACTTAACTATATTTTTTGTTATTATTTACCTGTACTTAAGTGCAAAAAAAATCAGGAAGGTGACAGAAGTCATGTTCAAAAAAAGTTCGGTCTTTTTACTATCCATTGTATTGTTGTTTTCGTCTTTAGGTGTTGCTGCTGCCAGTGATGTAAGTAGTGTTAAAATTACTAAGCTTAGCGATGGGAATGATACCGCTAGCGTAAAAACAGTTTCTGTTCGTGATATTGTACCGGAAGAGTATTTTGCATCTGTAGAGGGGAAATATCAATCAAAAGAAGAAATTCAAAAGGCTGCAGGATTTGAAAACGTGAAATCCGAGAAAATTAGCAAAATGCAATTTGATAACGGAGCGATTATTGTTAATGATTTAGATGAATATGCTGCCCTTCTGCAATATTATTCTGATTTAGAAAAACAACAAGTAAACAATAATCAGCGTTCTTTTTCTCCTACCGCTATCGTCACTGATTATACGGAACAGACAATTTGGGGAGACGGATTGGCAGGGGGCGGAGCAAACCTTTCCTGGATTACAGGCATTGTGCAATATGAAAGATATGATAAATCTGGTAATTACGCTTTAATAAGTGTTACTGATACCGATAGCCTATTAAAGGGGTTTCATCCAGGTAACTCCTGGCAACATAGCTCTGCTAAAACAACTTATGGGATCGACTCAGGGGGAAGATCAGGATGGGCATGGATTAGAGGAACCAGAACCCTTTCAATTATTTGGGAAGGTATCGGTGATATTATAACAAGATCAGAAGAGTATTATATGACTTTTTAACTAAGTAATTAATTTATCAAGCTATCACCTACACAAAATAGGTGATAGCTTGATATTATATTAGTAAAAGGAGGAATTTTTATATGAATGATAATAATGATGAAAATAATGGAAACTCTAATAAAATTGAACCACGATTAAACCATCTAGAAAAACGAATGGATCTTTATGATAAAAAAAGGAAAAACATAAAAGTTGTACTAATAATTATTTTTTCTATCTGGTTATTATTATTTTTAGTAGGTGTAATTCAATTTATAAGAGGTGGTTCTTAGTAGCTTTGACTCATAGCACCATAGAAATCATTGGGCAGTGAACAACTAAACCCGAAAAAGCAGGCGTGATGATATTCAGGTTCGTAATAATGAGAACAATGAAGGTCACCGCGTATTATGTAACGGAAGTCGTAGGACAGAATGTACAATTCCTCACGACTCCATAAAATGGTTCTTCCTCTCAAAACGGAAATGGCGTAAGTCGTCAAGGTTCGACAAATCCTGCGAATAACCGAGGAACCAATCCAGAAGGAGATGGATGGAACATCTCAACGACGATTTGCCATACTAATGCTGTACTCTTTTTCCCAGCTCTCACTTTATGAGATTTGCACCTATCTATTTTACAAGAAGTACATTTTGGGGAAATCTGAACCGGTGACAAAGCCGTTGGCACTTGGAAAAGCTGTTCATAAGGCGATTGAGCTAAAGATCAATGGCATGTCAGAAGAAGAGGCTATTCTTGAAGCTGTGATCGAACCCGACTTTCATTCCGAAGTGACCTACGATGAGATTGTTTCTTTGATGCAGCGTGCGCCTGAAGTTAGCCACAAACGTATATAACGAGTCTGATGCTAATGAAGCTAGGGAATGGGCACTCGGATTAGCTGAAGAGATTGAAATGAAGAAGTCTTGTCTGGAGTCATTCCCGGATATGGCTTCTTCTTTGTTTACTCCTACGCCGGACAGCCATTGTAAACACTGCCCGTTTGTTCTGGAGTGTTACAAAAAAGAAAGAAAAATGAGAAATTTTTGAGGAGAGTGTTGTAAATGACTACAGCAGTAATTGAGAAACTGACAGAGAAAAAGCGATTGAGTTGGCATTGGAAATCGAGCGGACTGAAGCAGCATTGAAGCAAATGAAAGTGAATTTAAAGGCTGTTGATGAGCAGAGGTCATTGCAGGCTGGAGAAATCGGGTTTTAGGATTATAGTACCTCTGCTAAACGATTTACCCTTAGTGGTACAAATCAGAATGTCTGGATTCAAACAAGCATCTTGAGAAGGATGGAACAATTACGTTATTTCACAGGCTCAGCGTTAGCTTGGACTGACCGGATATACTGAGCCGATTAAAAGGGAGGGGTTACATTGTCGCATTGGTTCTACATTACTCCTGAAGAATGCGCCGAAGCTGAGAAATTCCATTCTGTTTGGTAAGCTGAACATATTTTTTAGGTAGAACACGCGCACACTCTGTTGCTCTAAGTGCTTGTTCTCTCGCTTCATATGGAGTCTGACGCGGTTGGGTTGCCGCAATTCCATGCCCCAGCCAAAGTTGCGTATTCGGTTGTAGAACATGTCCTTGTTGATGCCATTTTCCTTAGCCAGTTGCAACCACTTCCGACGATCGGTTAAACCTCGCATTCATAGCTCGTTCCTTCGACAGCCTTGTTCACGAATACAATAATCCAGCATATCAAGCTTTCCTCCAACACTCTATGCAACTTTTCATAATCGTGTAAAAAACTGTGATTAGGACTTGGAAAGGGCAGCTACGAAACCCTCTGGACTTGGCCGACTGGCCGACTTGGGGCACAGCGCTTAAGAGAACGCGGGGGTGATTGATCCGCTCTGTTATTCGGCAAATCACGCTCAGCCCAACGGTCTTGAAAAGAGGTCTTTTTGATGAGACACTACATGATCGCAAAATACAGGGATATACGAGTATTGGCTATGAGGTGATCGCGGAAAAGGGTTTAGTGCTGCGCTTGCTTATGTGCCGGACAGTCAGAAGTTCGTAAAGCTTGCCGATATTGAGAACGGAAGAGCGAAAAATAGTATTATTCTAAGTTCGAAAGAACTCAAGGTTTTAAGTATTAGGCTAAATATTACATCTCAACCAATAAAGAAAAATAAGGTGAAAAATGAATAGTATTTGAGATGTACCTTTGCACCCTACGCGGGTGCGTAGCTTGAAAGTCGAGCCCTCTGCAATAATCAGGAAAAATACGGAATTAGAAAATCCTGATTGCCAACTAGGCAACTCTCTAGTTGTAGGAACAACTTTCTCTTTTAATACGCATATGAGTACCACATATTAATCCTTCTTCTGCTATTCTAAAGCAAAAAGGAGGTCCTCCTATGCTTTCTCTTCTCGAATCCCTATATCATGGTGATCTTATTCCCCAAGAACAATTAGTACCCAAAGATCCTGGTTATCGCCGAAAGGGCAGAGAACTGTCCGAGAAGAAGGAGGCATGGAAGAAGAAGC
>RCUU01000803.1_pt1 | contig 16589 bp, 11 predicted proteins | sample 2166211 | NCBI WGS metagenome assembly RCUU01 (sample SAMN09932620, study PRJNA488358) | compost metagenome | feature: garden; material: soil; isolation source: compost soil in phenylacetic acid-enriched culture | place: Germany: Experimental Botanical Garden Goettingen | collected 2016-01-27
TATTTGCAGCTTTTTTTCAATTATATTTAAAAGACATCGGCATGGACAAGTTTGAAATTGGCAGCTTAATGGCGGTTGGCCCTCTTGTCTCACTATTAGCGCATCCTTTCTGGAGACAGCTTAGTGATCGGGGACAAAACGTCCGCTTCATTCTGCTCATTATGATGATAGGCGTCTTGATTATGGGGCATTTGGTATTTAAGGTAAACACCTATCACATGCTTTATTTATCGATGATACTGTTATTCTTTTTCCAGAGTCCTTTATTATCACAAAGCAATAGTCTTATTCTTGGTTACATTGAGAATACGGATCAAAAGTTTAATACATACCGTCTTTGGGGCTCGCTAGGTTGGACTTTTGTCGCTCTAACCGCCGGACCGATTATAGATTCTATAGGGCAACACGGAATATCCTTATTGTTCAGTATTATGCTGATGCTTGCGATCGGGTCTGCCTTATTGCTGCCACCTATTATTGTGACGACCAATTCGCCTGGAATACGGATGAACGAAATTGGCCGAACCCTCCAAAACAAAGCTTTTATCGCTTTTGTGATCTTTGGCGTTCTCGTCTCGGTACCTAATGCTATTAATGGCATTTTTATGCCCTTATTCATAAGTGATCTTGGCGGCTCCCGATTTCAGGTAGGAAGTGCGGTATTTTTATCGACTATTTTCGAAGCATTGGCCTTTATTTTGCTGGATCGGTATCTTAAGAACAAACTCACCTATTTAATGGGCTGCCTCACGATTGTCAGCCTGCTGTTCGCCTTGCGCTGGGAGCTAATGTCGGCGGCTTCAAGCCCGATTGAGATCATATTCATTCAGATACTGCATGCAGTTACCTTCGGGGGATTTTTCTATGTAGGCACCAAGCTGACGGCTCTTTTTTTACCAATACCCTTTCGGTCATCGGGACAAGCCGTTTACACGTTTGCGCTCAGCGGATTGTCCGGTATTATAGCTGGTTTTCTCGGCGGATGGGCATTTCAGAATTTTGGTCCGGTTGTTTTATATAAAATGGGCGTTTTTCTTACTTTATTCGGCGCTGCCGGATTCGGATTCATGTGGTACCATATTTATAAGCATGGTTATTCCAGCAGTGAAAGTCGCCTTGAACCGTAAAGCAGGTTACACTTTTGGAAAAGGTCTAGTCCGGTTTCTGCAGGTCATGCAGCCGGATTTTTTTATAGACGCAAAAAAAGGAAAGCATCCCTCTACCAGTTACGCCCTGAACAGGTAAATCCTGCTCAGGTCACGCCGCTTTTTGGAGGTCTGCTCTCCACCAACAGTTATATTATAAATTGTGAAATGCATTTCAGAGCAAGGGCTAATTTAACACCACCTTCGTCTCAATCTGAAAAGGAGGAACCGCGCCATGGCCAATATCAAACAAATCGCTGAAGCTGCTGGCGTGTCTGTGACAACAGTATCGCGGGTACTGAATCAGCATCCTTATGTCAGCGAAAGCAAAAGACAGGCTGTGGAGGCGGCAATAGAGCGACTGCAGTACTCACGCAATATGAATGCGGTCCATTTGATCAAAGGCCACACTCAGACGATCGGAGTTATTCTGCCGCAAATCAACCACCCTTATTTTTCCCAAATGATTGAAGGTATTGCCAAGAGAGCGCTGGAATTCAACTACCAGCTTATGCTATGTCAGACGAACTATCAGCTGGACGAAGAAATAAAGGTGCTGAAAATGCTTAGAGATAAGCAGCTCGACGGGGTTATCATATGCTCACGTTCCATCGCACTTGATCATATAGAAGCCTATACTTCCTACGGATCCATCGTTCTCTGCGAAGCCGTGCAGAATAGTCCCATGTCCTCCGTATATCTCGATCATTACGCGAGCTTTCAAAAGGCAATCCATTATCTGTGGGATAAAGGCCACCATGATATAGGGTTTACTCTGTATCGCCATAACAGCTCCAATAGTCTAAAGAGAAAGCAGGCCTATATGGATACGCTGCAAGCACTTGGCGGACAACCACGGCAGGAATGGATCGTTATGGATCAGATCGGAATCGAAGGAGGCGACAAGCTAGTCAAGTGGTTCATTCAGCTTGAGGAGAAACCGAGTGCACTGCTCATTACCGGCGATGATCTTGCGGCCGGCTTCCTGATCGCCGCCTGGCAGCATGGTCTCCGAATCCCGCAAGACATTGCAATCATCGGCTTTGACAACCAGCCTATCGCAAAGGCTCTCAACATCACTACGATAGAAACCAAGCTGCACGAGATCGGTTCACGGGCCTTTGAAATAGCCCATCAGCAAATTATCGGCGAGCAAGACGGTCCTGTCACCGAGGAGCTAAGCTTTAGTCTGATTGAACGCGGGACAGTGTGAATTAGAGATATACAAATGTCGACTATGAAACTTTATCCTTTGAACTCCTTTAGGCGACAAATGGGTAGGGAAATTGCTGCAAAAGTGCAGTTTTTTTGTTTACAAATGCTCCGCATGATTAAAAGCCTGCAAATGTGCAGTTTTTTAATCTGATTTTCCTATATTGAGCAACCTTATGCCTAAAAAACTGCACATTTGCAGCTTTTTTTCCTAATATTACTTTTTGACCATAAAAAACTGCACTTTTGCAGTTTTTAACTCAATATCACCTGTTGTTACTATTAATCGCCATCCACTGCTACCTAACTACTAGTGCTGACTGTTACCGACTGTTACTTACCTTCATTTCCATATAGCTACAACTAGCCACATTAACTACTTACTACTTACTACTTACTACTTACTACTTACTACTTACTACTTACTACTTACTTGTGCTGCCCTCTACTTACTGCTTCACGCTGCTACTTACCAATAATGACTGTTACTTTTCACTACTGACCGCTTGTTACCACTAATTATCGCTATTTACCGCTTCCTACCACTACTTATCACTGCTGATTGCTACTTTTCACTACTAACTACCGTTTACCACTGCTCACCGCTATTAACCGCCGCCATCTGCTTCTAACCACTACAGACTACTGACTACTACCTACTGACTACTACCTACTGACAACTACTGCTATGAACTACAACTACCTGCTTTTAACTACAGATAATTGATACAAATCATTTTCTTTTATCATCAATCACTAACTACAACTAACTCATATACAGCCAACAGCAACAGCAACAGCAACAGCAACAGGCATTATAACGCAAAAAAGTGCCAATCGAGACCGGATTTGTCTCAATCGACACTTTTTATTTTTTTGTCCAGCTCAGTAATGTGATTATTGCTTTGGAAGCTGGAACGAGCTCTTCAGAGATACGATCAGGTTAAATACGGGATGCCCCGGGGTCGAATATTTAGGGTCGACATTGAAATAGCCATGGCGGAAAAATTGGAATTTATCCTGTGGCTGTGCATCCTTCATTCCTGGCTCGACATAACCGTGTTGAATAACCAGTGAGTTCGGATTGAGCTTATCGAGGAAATTTTTCTCCTCTTGTCCTTCCTCAACCTCTTCGTCCAGGATGAGCGGTTCATAAAGCCGGAACTCGGCAGGTACGGCTTGACCGGCATCTACCCAGTGAATGGTCCCTTTTACCTTACGGCCTGTGAAGCCGCTGCCGCTCTTTGTCTCAGGGTCGTAGGTACAATGGATTTCAACGACATTGCCGTCAGCATCTTTAATGACGTCATTGCATTTGATGAAGTAAGCATGCTTCAGACGGACCTCGTTCCCAGGGAACAGCCGGAAATATTTGCTTGGCGGATTCTCCATGAAATCCTCTCGCTCAATATAAATTTCACGCGAGAACGGGATTTGGCGATTGCCCATTTCCGGATTTTCACTGTTGTTTTCCGCTTCAAGCAGCTCGGTTTGTCCCTCAGGGTAATTCGTAATGACAACCTTGAGCGGGTCAACCACAGCCATCGTACGCGGCGCCTTCAGCTTTAGATCCTCACGAATGAAATGCTCCAGCATTTTCAGATCAATTGAACCGTAAGCCTTGGAAATCCCTGTCTCAAAGACGAACGCTTTAATCGCTTCAGGAGTATATCCACGACGACGCAGACCCGAAATCGTTGGCATACGCGGATCGTCCCATCCGTCAACAACACCTTCGTCAACCAGCATTTTCAGCTTGCGTTTGCTCGTTACCGTCTGCTCCAGGTTCAACCGGCCAAATTCATATTGGTGAGGTACATTCGGCATTTCTGTCTCGGCAATCGTCCAATCATAGAACGGACGTTGATCCTCAAACTCTGTTGAGCACAGGGAGTGAGTTACACCCTCAATCGCATCCTCCAGCGGATGAGCGTATGTATACATCGGGTAGATGCACCATGTATCCCCTGTATTGTGATGCGAGGCATGTACGATACGATAAATAACAGGATCGCGCAGATTGATGTTAGGTGAAGCCATATCGATCTTTGCACGAAGTACTTTTTCTCCGTCCTTAAATTCCCCGGCACGCATCCGGCTAAATAAATCAAGATTTTCTTCCACAGAACGATCGCGATAAGGACTATTTTGGCCGGGTTCGGTCAATGTTCCACGAGTTTCACGTATTTGATCGGCGCTAAGGTCGTCAACAAACGCTTTGCCTTTTTTGATCAGCACAACCGCACGGTTGTACATCTCTTCAAAATAATCAGAGGCAAAATGAAGCTCCTCCCATTCAAAGCCGAGCCACTTTACATCTTCCTTGATCGAATTGACATATTCCGTATCTTCCTTTACCGGGTTGGTATCATCGAAACGCAAATGCGTACGGCCTTTGAATTCATCTGCCAACGTAAAGTTAATCCAGATCGCCTTCGCATGCCCGATATGCAAATATCCGTTTGGTTCAGGCGGAAAGCGTGTTACGACCGTATCAACCTTCCCGCTGTTAATGTCTTCGGTAATAATATTTTTGATAAAATTTGGAGGGGTGCAGTTGTTCTCCACAGGTATCAACCTTTCCATTCATTAAATATCTGTTTATGTTCCCCGATTTTTCTTCTTCTAAATATACCGATATATCTCTAATAGTTCAATGCCTTTAGCGCCTCACTACCGAAAATTCAAGGGCATCAACAATACACGGCGCCTGACTCCAGCTGCTCGTTAATCCGTTAACGGTTCAGGCACAGGACACCACATCAAAATATCGTCTACATATTGACCATCCAGAAAAAATTCCTCTACAAGCCGGCCCTGCTCAACAAAGCCACAGCTCCCATAGAAGGAAACGGCGCCCGGGTTGGTAGCCAAAACCCTTAAAGACAATTTCCGAACCCCGGACTTCGCAGCTACCGTTTTCATCTCATTCATAAGTATGCGACCAACCCCTCGTCTCTGGAAATTCGGATGAATCGCAATGTTAATATCATAAACATGATTGTTACTCTGCAGCGGAGTTGGAGAGCTAAATCCCATGTATCCGCATATTGTATCTCCAATTCCTGCTACGATCTGACTGCCAGGAGGACATTTCTGTAAATAATGCTCTCTGGAGCTCCAATGGATTTGGCCGCCGGGACTGGAGTGCTTATCCCATACAAGCGAATCCAGCTCCATTAATGCTCCGGCATCACGTATTTCTGAAAGTCTGGTCCATATTGAATCTGTCACAACGGTTCTCTCCTTCCCTTCTCTGAAAGAATTCTTAGCGAATTCCTTCATAAACTACATCGTATAATTCAATCTCCGCTCCCGCTCGCGACTTACATAAGCATGAATACCAAATGAGAAAATGGAAAACGCTGCAGTAATAACCGCAAGCCATGCTACCGGCACCAGTCCGTTCCAGTCAAACAGCAGGCCCATCGTGTATGGACCAACTACCCTGCCCGCTGCCCCCATCCCGCCAACAACGCCGATGTAAAAAGGAGCTCCTTTTCCGGTATGATCTGAAATAAAGGCCGGGATAGCAGGGGAGATAAGCATTTCTCCAAACGTAATAAGCACCATGGCCATTACCATACTGGTATAGGTCGGGTAAGCCAAGATTGTTATATAGCCCAGCATGTAAAATATACCGCTTGCTATCATTTGGGATTGCGCTGAGCCGGTTAAAGTTCGCTTGATCCAAGAAATAAATGGCTGTCCGGCAAATATAATTATACCGTTTAAAGTCCAAAGAATACTATAATGCCACTCCGGCATTCCCTGAGAAATCGTATATGGCGATACTCCATTATTCCATATACAGTTGCCCAGCCATAAGAATAGAGAGCCTACGCCCATAAAGAGATATACTTTATATCGAGTTAGCATGGTCCATACACTAAGAGAAGATGTATTTTTCTTCTTTTCTACATGCACCTCGCCCTGATTTATTTGAACCCCGTTCAAATAAAACCAGAAAAAAACAGCAAATACAGCTGCAGTTAATCCATTTAAAATAAAAGTCATATCATAGGAAATCTGCACCAGGAAGCCACTTACTGTCGTACCTAGCGCCATCCCGATATTATTAGCCACATAGATGACATTAAACAGCTCTCCTCTGCGTTCAGGGAACCGGAAGCCGATAAAGGCCTGTATCGCCGGCATGGAAATGGCATTAAAAAATCCTACCATAGCCATCATAGCTATATATAAATTCCAATTCCCGCTTCCGTAAGGTAACAGCAACAGAAAAACAGCATTCAGCCCGAGACCGCCAACGATCAGACGCTTAACTCCAACACGATGATATAGTGCACCGCCGAGAACTTGTCCGACAATTCCTCCCAGCGACATTACTAAAATAACCAAGCCTGCATCCGCTACAGTTCTACCTAGAACCTTAAACACAAACATTGTGATCAATGGCCACAACAAGGCGTTTCCGGCAGAATTGATCAGGCTGGCAATAAGAAATATTTTGACTTCCCTTGGGTATGACTGCCACCATCTCATAATGATCTCTCTCCTACCTCTCACGCCTTCACATTAAGTAAAGAGGCCCACTTCAGGAGCCCCTCGACAGCAAATCCATAAATAAAAAAGTTATAACACAGTATGTCTTAAAATGTTATTTCTGACAACCTATTATTTCTCACTTTTCTGTACTTCTACCACGGTTGAAAAAAATACGGCCCCTCCGCCCATATCCGCCAGTCTGTCCGGGGTTAGCGCATTCGCACGGGAATTGCGCCCTCCCTCCCACCACAGCCCTTGGCTCACTACGGTACCGGGGAGCATCTTATCGGTAACAGATGCGCTGACTGCATAACGGCCCCGGTCATTCCATACGGTGACCTCATCTCCATCCGCGATCCCCCGTGATCGCGCATCCTCAGGGTGAATCTGCAGCAGCGGCTCTTTTTCCAAAGCCTTCAGCTTGTCTACATTGCCAAAAGTGGAATTCAAAAAGCTGTGATTGGGCGGAGAAATGAACATGAGCGGGTATTTGTTGCCTATACCGGGACGATGTTCACCGTCGTAGCCTTCAATCAAAGGAATATATGTCGGGAGCGCAGGTAGTCCCGCCTCCTTCATCCTGCTGGAGTATAACTCGATTTTGCCGGATCGAGTTGAAAGAGAATCCAAATAATGAAGCTTTTGCGCCATATTAAGCTTTACCGAGCGCTGCTCCTTCAGGTCGTCTAAAGTGACTCCCTTCAAATAAGGATTATCAGCATAATCCAGCGCCTGGACAATCATATCTTCTTCATTATCCAGAAAAGCGTCATCCTCATAGCCCATCGCGGCAGCAAGCAATTTGAACATTTCTACATTGCCCTTGCTCTCGCCTTGCTTCGGTATGACAGGCTCCTGAAGCTGAACATAATGATGCCAATAAGATGTGTATAAATCCGTATTTTCAAAGGATGAGGTCGCCGGCAGAACGATATCGGCATATTTCGCAGTGTCTGTAATGAACAAATCATGAACCACCGTGAACAAATCCTCCCGAAGCAGGCCTTGCTCCACCTTTCCCGTATCTGGAGCGACTACCGCGGGGTTAGCACAATAGACGAACAAGGCTCTAATCGGCGGATCAATCGTCAGCAGAGCCTCACCAATCCTGTTCATGCTGATTGTACGGGCATCAGGATTAGGTCTCAAATCCGGACGCTCCAAAGCATCTGCGTTCATCCCCCCGTAGGCACCGTTCGACTTGTAGGCGCCGCCGCCCGGGATAAGCCATTGACCTGTCAAAGCCGGCAGACAGCAGATCGTACGAACCGCCATGCCACCGTTGTCATGATGCTGCAGTCCATTGCCAATATGAATATAAGCAGGAGAAGTCTCCCCGTACATGATCGCCAGCTTAATAATATCCTCCGCAGGAACTCCCGTAATACTTGCTACGCGTTCAGGCGTATATTTCTTTACATGCTCTTGCAGTTCCTGATACCCTACCGTGTATTGCTGCATAAATGATTCATTAACAAGGTCGTGCTCAAACAAAACGTGCATTATACCTAATGCAAGCGCGCTGTCCGTTCCAGGGTAAAGAGGAATAAACCAATCTGCGCGCTGCCCGGTTCGATTCTGATGAACATCGATCACAACCAGCTTGGCCCCTGTCTTGCGCATCTTCTCGATCATAGCAAGCTGATGCATATTCGTACTGACAATGTTGCCTCCCCATACAATAAATAGCTTCGTATGAACCAGTTCATCCGGACCGACACCGCCACCAAAACCCATGGTATACTTCCAGCCTGTGTTTCCCGCCGAATTGCATATCCCCTGCTGAAGCTGGGATGAGCCTAATTTATGAAAAAAACGCCTATCCATTCCGTCCACACTCAAAATCCCCATGTTACCATAGAAGCTGTAAGGTAAAATGGACTCTGGGCCATATTTATGGATTAAGCTTTTGTATCGGCTGGAAATTTCAGATATCGCCTCATCCCACGTGATTCTCTCAAATTTACCTTCCCCTTTGGCACCCACCCGCCGTAGCGGATAAAGCACCCGTTCGGAATGATACACCCTCTCCGTCATGTTCCGGACTTTGTTGCATATAGCTCCGCCCGTAATCGGGTGCTCAGGATTTCCCGTCACCTTCGTAATAACTCCGTCCTTTTTATATAAAAGCAAGCTGCACGTATCCGGGCAATCAAGCGGACACACCGCCGGAAACACTCCATTCTCCTCATGAATCATTCATTGCCCCTCCTGTCTGGTATCTCGCTGATCAGCACACTTAGACGATTCAATCTCTAGTCATTGTAGATAAAAGCAGTGGCAATGTCTACAGAGCATATAATCAGAACCAATGGTATACAAAAAAGGCCGCTTCCTATTCTGAGGATAGGAGCAGCCTGTATTCCAAAAAACTATTTATTCACTGAAGCTGATGCTGTCGGATATTGATCAGCGGCTGAGGTGTCAGCTTTTGCACTAGCGGAATCGCCCTTCAAGTAAGCTGTCCAATACGCCCCTGCTACAAATAAGGCTCCACCCGTCAGATTACCGAGCCAGACCGGAACAAAGTTAGCGAGGTATTCTCCCCAAGAATAGTACCCTTCAAAAATCGCTGCGGGAATTAAGAACATGTTGGCTACAACGTGCTGGAACCCGATTGCAACGAAGGCCATCGTCGGGAACCAGATACCAAGGATTTTGCCGCTCATATTGTCTGCACCATAGGACAGCCATACTGCAAGAGCAACGAGCCAGTTACAGCCGATCCCGGATACAAAAGCTTGCAGAAAACTATCGTCCAGCTTATGTCCCGCCATATCGACAAGCTTCTCCAGGTACGGTCCGCTTGCCGTTAAACCAACGACGTGTCCAAAGAAGTAGGCTACGAATATAGCACCTACAAAGTTGCTTATCGTAATAAGCACCAGATTCTTGCAGACATCTATCGTGGAAATTCGCTTAGCTATACGCGCCAGCGGCACAGCCATCATATTACCTGTCAGCAGTTCACCACCGGCAAGCAATACTAAAACAAGTCCTACCGGGAACACTGCAGCTCCAATAAAGTTAGCTATGCTTCCCCACTCCTGAGGCGCATTGCTGATGACGCGAATATCGAGCAAGAAACCAAGTGCGATAAAGGCTCCCCCTAAAAACCCTAGCACCAACACCGTTAAGAGGGGATTATGTGCCTTCTTGACACCGGTCTCTACAGTCACTTTTGCAATTTGATCCGGTTTATTATATGCCATGATATTTCTCCTTCTGACGATGCAGCTTAAGTCGTCTAGATAATATGGATTCCGTCTAACATTGTATCGTGGCTTTTCCCGTAAATAAGTAACATAGGTCACGATTCCGCTTACATTTAGTGAATAAACTCACAAAAAACCAAGCTGCGTTATGTAGATAAACCCTGAAGATCAAAGTCTTTGAGTAAGGCTTGATCTCCAGGGCATTAAATATATCAGGCGAGAACGTCAGCAGTTTCCTGTGTCAAAGATGGAACTTCCGGCAACGCTCCAAGTCCTGCACTGTTCAGGAAATTCCACGGCTTGTTATAGTGCGGTTGGAAAAAGAAGTCAACAAAAGCGAGCTCCTCCATTTTCATTCCGTTCTGAATACATACGGAAATGGTATTGATCGACTGCGTAAGGTCTGCTCTGGACATCATTTGTGCGCCTAGAATACGTCTTGTTTCTTTTTCGTAAACGACCTTCAGCATGACCTCTTCATGAGTAGGCATAAACTCTGGGCGATAGCTGTCCGTGATTAGCACTGCCTCCGCCTCAATACCAGCTTCTTTAGCAGCAGCCTCCGTTAAGCCGGTGCCCGCGATATGATCCTCATAAATTTTAATACCCGAGGTACCTTGAGTACCCATGTACTTCACCGTAGGGGCGAGCAAATTTCGGGCTACGAGAGTTCCCATACGAACCGCATTGGTAGCCAGAGGAATGTAAGCTGCTTTTCCAGTTGGATTGTAGAAAATAGCACAGCTGTCTCCGGCGGCGTATACATCTTTTTTGCTTGTTCTCATATATTCATCAACGACAATTGCACCGTTACCCAGCATATCAACCTGCCCCTGAAGCAGCGCTGTATTCGGGCGGAAGCCGATGCACAATATCACGAGATCCGCTGCATATTCTCCCTTATCTGTTACCACTTTGCTTACTGCATTTTCGCCCTCAAATCGAACTACCTTCTCTCCGAGAGCAAGAGCAATTCCATGATCCTGAAGGGAGCGCTCAATTTTGTCCGTGTACTCTGCATCCAAATATTTGCTTAGTATCCGCTCTTCCGCATCGATCAGAGTTACTTGTTTTCCGTTCATCTGAAAAGCTTCAACCAATTCCACTCCAATATAACCGGCACCCACTACAACAATGCGGTTCGCTTGCTGCGATTTTTCGATGATAGTATTAGAATGGTTAAAGTTTTTAGAGAGCAGAATGTTATCCAGCTCGATGCCTTCAAGCTTCGGAACGACGGGCCAGGAGCCTGTAGTTACAATCAGCTTGTCAAAAGCATCCTCAAGCTCTTCTCCGTTCTCCAGATTGCGTGCACGTAATGTCTTGCCCTCTGTGTCGACCGAAACGACTTCATGCCGCATTTTCGTTACGACTCCCAAATCAGCTAGCTGCTGAGGCGAGGAGTAGAACAGTCCTTGAGGGTCCTTTACAACACCTCCAACATACAAGGCTATGCCGCATGATAAAAAGGATATATTGTCATTGCGCTCGTATACGGTAATTTCTGCTCCAGGATACAATTTAGCTGTATTTACAATCGCTGCTGTTCCTGCATGTGTACATCCGATAACTGCTACTTTCATGAAAAATCCCTCCATGTTGTAATTATTAATTGTGAAAATATTCACTTTTAATCGAATAGTTTCATATCATTGTGATCGAATAGCGACAAATACTTAAAACTTTATTGTGAAATAAATCACCTTTAAGTACATTATAGTGTGACATTTTTCACATTTCAAGTGTTAATTGATAAAATTTAAAATATCCTCAATAAAGAATACCTATTAAAAAAAATCCCCTGCTCTCAATCGTCATTGAGCCCAGAGGATTTAACTATTTGAATGCGAATATTGCGCACACGTGCGCGGTCAAAAGCCGGGTTACGAAGAAGCTGCTGCGATTTGAGCGTACTTGGCTTGTCTTTCTTCCTTCCCCATCTTCGGGCAGCTATAACAATATCCATGCCCCGTATCCGTTCGATAAGCTAGGCAGCAGGTGGGCTTCATACGCATCTGCTCACCCGGGTGCCGTGGATCATCGATCCATTTAGGCTTCACATTAAACGGGCTTCTGCTCAGCCCGAACCAACCGGGAGCTAGCTCGTTTACTAAATAATGATAATGTTCCATAAGGGATTGCTGATCCGACTCATTAACGAGCATATCTCTTAAATGCTTCACGTAATAGTCGATCCCCAGTGGAATTTGTCCCCAGACCTGTCCCTGCGGAAGCCCCGTCACTGCTGATATCGTGGCAAAAACGGGAGCTATAGTACCCTGATAAAAGCGTCCGAGCCACTCTTCCCGCCATACATTTCGATCACCTGTCGGCCACGGCAGCTCCTGAGCATCTTTAAGAATAAAGTACACTCTTGGATAGTTATTTATCGTACATACCTGAATAATAAGGTTTTCAGCCGAAAAGGAAAGCCAGCGATCCGTTACACCGATCATGTATTGCATCCCAGCACAAAGAACACGCCAGCTAGCCGCCAGGTATGTACCGGCAACTTGAATATCCAGCCCTTTGATCTGCGTCTGATAAAAAAGCAGGAATTCCCTGGCCCCCTCACGATCCAATAGCTTAACTGCCGGAATCGTGTACTCGGCATCCTTATTCAGCTCAGTCATTACTGATAGCTGAGTTTCAAGTAATTTATAGTCTATATCCATTGGTTCTCCTTTTAATTACAGGATGGAGGCAACCTTGCCGGCTATTTCGCGCTCATCATTTTTCTTCTCCTGCGCACTGCGCAATCCCTTGCCTCCAGCAGCGCGGTACAATTCGTACGGAAGACAGAGCGGTACACCGCTTCTTGGGTCCGTAACGATGTCAGCCTCAATGCCAAACACTTCCCGAAGCACCTCGGAGGTTACAACCTCTTCCGGTGTTCCAGACGCAATGGCCTTCCCTTGCTTGATCGCAATCATATGATGCGCATATCTGGCGGCGTGATTTAAGTCGTGGACTACCATGATGATGGTCCGCTCGGACGCTGTATTCAGTTCCTCCAACAGCTGGAGAACCTCTAATTGGTGCGCCATATCAAGGAATGTCGTAGGCTCATCCAAAAACAGGATATCAGTCTCTTGGGCAAGCGCCATAGCAATCCAGGCACGCTGCCGTTGCCCACCGGAGAGTTGATCCAATGCACGATCAGTGAATTCGCTCATCTTCGTAGCTTCAATTGCCCATTCTACGACCTTGCGATCCTCTGCCTTTAACCCACCGAACCCCTTCTGATGCGGAAAACGTCCATACGATACCAGCTCATATACCGTTAACCCTTCTGGAGCAGTCGGATTTTGCGGCAAAATCGCCAATTGCTTAGCTACTTCCCGGGTCGACTGTTTATGAATCGATTTACCGTCAAGCAGCACGCTGCCGCCTCTAGGATTCAATATCCGGGCCATCGTCTTTAGAATCGTCGATTTGCCGGAGCCATTTGCACCTACAAGAGCCGTAACCTTTCCTTCAGGGATCGAAATATTCAAATCCTCTACGATTAAACGATCCTCATAGGCAATATCCAGATGAGAAGTCTTTAACGATATCATGACACTCTTCCTTTCCGTTAATCACTTCGTCGCTTTATTTATGATTTATTTAAACATCCTGAAACGCTAATAACCGGCAGTTTATCTCACCTTCTAAAGATACTGATAATCATTATCACTTGTCAACATTTAATTTGAACAGTTTGTCCTTGAAGCCGTAATAACGAAAGGTTCCTGGTTCATTGTTTGTTATGCGTTAAGTTATAGCTGTTAAGTTGAAGGCTGGTTGAAGGCTTATAATAGAAAGAACCAAAGGCTTTTGGGCCTTCGGTTCTTTAGTTTACAGCTTTCACCATGTACATTAAGGATTCGCCGTAACCGGAACAGCATCATAGTATTCCTCTAGTGTAATGTTGTTTTCTGCGATGTAAGTAGCGATCTCTACACCGACATAGCGAATATGCCAAGGCTCGTATTTATAGCCCGTGATCGATTCCTTACCCTCAGGATAGCGGATAATGTACCCATACTCAGCAGCGTGTTCATCAAGCCAATTCGCTTCCTTCGTACCACCAAAGCAGTCCTCTGCCGCGCATTTTCCGTCACTACCGGACACATCAATCGATAGCCCTGTTTCATGCTCGCTATGTCCTGGTACCGCGCTGTATGTTTTCGCCTTTTCTTCTCCGTCCTTAGCTACATAACGATTAAACAAAGCGGTCTGAGTACTGTGGGAACGATAAGCTGATACGCCAGCCAAATAAACCCCGTCTTCTTCCGCTCCTGCAAACAATTTCTCTAGCGCCGCCGCCGCCTCGCTGCGCATCATGCGTTTCTCGATTTTCTCTTTAAAAGTGAAGCGTACATCAGGATACACTAGGTCAGTGGGGACATGATCCTCCGGAAGAGCAAATTCTTTATTAACCAGTACGGCAATACTATTCGCGTCTGAAGCAGCCGCCTTGTCCGGAGAATCATTGTGATTCGCCGCGGAATCCGGATTTTCTTCTCCGATCCCTTCTGCTCCGGCATTATTATTGCTTCCGGCAGCCGTATTATCAGCTCCAGTATTGCTATTGTTACCGTTAGTTGTATTTTCTGCTCCATTTACTTCTGATTGAGAGGTCGGGTCGCTGTTTACAGTTTCAGCAGGTTTCGTGTCTTTGCAGCCTGTGAAAACAACTGCTGCCACAATCAGGACCACTGCTGCTACTATCGAGCCTTTAACGGCTCCTTTTCGCTTGCCTAACCATTTATCCAAGCTATACTTCATCGTTTCTCCTCCTTGCGTTCCAAATTCTCCTCTTGATCTCAACATATCCTAACGGCCTCTTCGTCCACCCTGATCTCTGCCGCCACGACGTCCGCCTTGTCCTTCACGGCTCTGCTGTCTCCCGCCGCCTTGATTATCGCGTCCAGAATTCCCCTTGCTATTCCCGCGGCTGCGATTATCCTGGCTTTGTCCCCTTGGATTGCGGGAGCTTTGACCACGAGAGCCTTGACTATGAGAGCCTCTGGCTTCTGAGCCAGCAGCTTGACGTCGGGAGCCTCTGCTCGAATCTTCACCGCCCAAGCCTTGACGACGGGAACCTCTACTCAATTCTTCACCACTCGAGCCTTGACGACGCGATCCGCCTGCTCCGCGACGAACACCGTTCCGACTTGAATTGCCTTCGCTACGACGAGTGCCTTTACCGCGAGCTACTTCACCGGCGTATGCCGTTCCAACAGCTGCTCCATTCTTCTCTCCGCGCTGGCGTTCCAATTTCCGATTTATCCCTCTCTCGATATTCCGCAAGGCATCTATGTCCCTAGGCGCTGCAAAAGTAACCGCAGTCCCCTTCTCTCCCGCTCGACCAGTCCGGCCTATCCGGTGAATATAGTAGTCTACCTCCTGCGGTATATCATAGTTAAAAACATGCGTTACTCCCTCAACATCGATACCGCGAGCTGCAACATCTGTAGCTACGAGCAGCTCCAGCTTCGCTTCTCTGAAAGCCCGCATAACCTGCTCACGCTTAGATTGCGATAAATCACCATGCAGCTCATCCGATGCAAAGCCCGCTTCCTGCAAAGCTTCATTCAGCTTGCTCGCACGCCGCTTAGTCCGACAGAAAATAACGGCCAGATACGGGCGTTCCTTACGAATCATCTCAATTAGAGTAGCCTGCTTCGCACGGTCTGTACATTCCACGACGATCTGCCGGATACTATCCAGCGTAACACGTGAATGATCAGCTACACGGATATCGTGAGGTTGATTCATGTAGGTTTTGGCCAGTCTTCTCACATTGTCCGGCATCGTAGCCGAGAACAACATCGTCTGACGACTTCTTGGCACCCGGGTAATAATATCCTCTACTTCAGCGAGGAAGCCCATATGAAGCATTTGATCAGCTTCATCCAGCACTAGCGTGCGGACAGCGCCAAGTGTCAGGGAGCCCCGGCGCAAATGATCCAGTAGCCGTCCCGGTGTACCAATGACTAACTGTGCTCCGTTGTGCAATTTACGAAGCTGGCGTTCCACATCCTGTCCACCATAAGCAGCCAGGACAGACATTCCTTCACGTGCAGCAGCCAGTTTTCTTGCCTCGGCGGTAATTTGAATAGCAAGCTCACGAGTTGGCGTAATGATTAGAGCTTGTGCCTCCGGGCGATCTGTGCGGATTTTTTCCATAATGGGCAGCAAAAAGGCTAACGTCTTGCCCGTACCCGTCTGCGCTTGAACGACGGCATCCTCACCCGCCAGCAAAGTTGGAATTGCCTTCTCCTGCACAGGTGTAGGAGTGACAATGCCTTGTCCCTGCAGTATATGAAGAAGAGCCGATGAGAGGCCCATTTTTTCAAAAGTTGTCAAATAATTCACCTCATTATTTAGTAGACGCAGCGCCATGTTTTGCTGGCACTAACACCGCTGTAATTCACAGCCCTCTTATTGTACCAGAGATTGCTCACAAATACCTTGCATTTACAATATACTCTTTATCTTTCCATTCTTTATCTTTCCA